>ENA-OQDW01000715-OQDW01000715.1-human-gut-metagenome-genome-assembly--contig:-NODE-715-length-13384-cov-2.061779_pt1 | contig 13384 bp, 17 predicted proteins | sample MGYA00242784_ERZ504613 | MGnify/ENA primary metagenome ERZ504613 (study PRJEB26092, sample SAMD00036330) | human gut metagenome | host: Homo sapiens | study: EMG produced TPA metagenomics assembly of... | reverse complement strand
TTTCGGCAAGTGCCAATTACCACTTTTGGCCACTATATTCCGTTACCGTCCAGATAGTGGTCCATTTGCGTGACCGAGGTTGATAGAGGCTGACGCCGTTGTTTGTACCATACCAATAATCTCCCTCCGAGTCCTGAAACATCACATTTACATGGTCCGACTTCAGGGAATTATCATTATTGCGTTCGTGCCTGATTCTATAGACATCCGGCATCTCCGGATCCAGATAGCTGATGCCATTCGTAGAAGTGCCAATCCATACAACTCCGGATTCATCCACACAAATATCGGATACCGTATTACCACTCAAGCTTTTGTCATCATCCCCGTTATTCATATAATGGTTCAAAAGTTCTCCGGTAGCGACATCCATGCAAAAAACACCTGCACCGTCGGCTCCCACCAGCAGCAAATTATCCTTTGTCCTTGCAAACGAACGGATAGGCACATGAGGAATCCGGTCATTCAAGGAATGTATTTGCCCTTCGGGACCGTCAAGCACAAATACGCCGTTTGAAAAGGTACCGATGAACAGCTTCGCTCCGAAGACATAGAGCGATTCCACATGCATCTCTGTATGCAGGTCAACCGGCCTCGTCTCAAAAGACGAAGAACCTGCGCTCCTGCCTTCGTCAGCCGGAAGACACCCTTGTCGGTGCCTGCAAAAAACACTTCATCTTCCATTTGGACCATGCAACGGACAGATTGCCCCTTCAATCCGGCAAAAGACAGTCCTGCACTTTCTTCCCAAGAATAAAGCCCCTTCGACATACACAACCACAAACGGTTTTCGTCATCAAACAGCATATTATACAATACCGGAGAAGGCAGGTAATCGGCCAAGTCCACACGCAATTGGAAAGAGTCCGTCAGTTTGTTGTATGCATAGATTTTTCCATTCTTCAATGCAACCCAGACAATACCCTCCTTATCACACATCATGGTAGTGGAAGACTGGATATTGTCCCTGGAATCAACCATTCCGTCCAACTTGTAATGCTTGATTTCATTCCCGTCATAACGATCTATCCCGACATGAGTATACACCCAGACAAATCCGGCCGAATCCTTGTTTATCTGGAATACTTGCCGACTGCCCAATCCCTCCTTGATACCCAAGGTGCGGAATGAACCGGCAAACAAGTCAGCGGACAAAAAAACGAACACCCATAACAGCAGAAATGTACATGCAACGGATTTATATGGAAACGGATATGGAGCAGACATAGGTCATATATTGTTTTTCGGATGCAATATTACGCATAAATATAAAAAAAACGGTCGAAAAAACTATCCGAATAGGTTCGATTTCTATTACTTTTGCCTTCCGAAACCAACAAATCATGAGAAGCCATGCTCAGTAAGTTCAAATTAAACCAGCTCTATTTCAAGGACACACAGTTTGCCAACCTCATGACACGGCGCATTTTCAACGTCCTTCTGATAGCCAATCCTTACGATGCTTCATGCTGGAAGATGACGGCCGCATCGACGAAAAGATATTCAATGAATACACTTCGCTCTCCTTGCGCTACCCTCCCCGTTTCACGCAGGTTTCCACTTGCGAGGAGGCGCTGACACAGCTGTCCTCCATCTCTTTCGACCTCATCATCTGCATGCCGGGCACGGGAGACAACGACAGCTTCGACGTGGCACGATACATCAAAAACCTGTATGAACAGATTCCGATGGTGATACTTACCCCTTTCAGCCACGGCATCACCAAGCGTATTGCCAATGAAGACCTCAGTCCCTTTGAGTATGTGTTCTGCTGGCTGGGAAACACCGACTTGCTGGTTTCCATCATCAAGCTGATAGAGGACAAGATGAACCTGGAGCACGACGTCAACGAAGTGGGTGTGCAGCTCATCCTGCTGGTGGAAGACGGCATCCGCTTTTACTCCTCCATCCTGCCCAATCTGTATAAATTCGTATTGAAGCAGAGCCAGGAATTCTCTACTGAAGCACTGAATGCCCACCAGCGCACACTGCGCATGAGGGACGTCCCAAAATTGTACTGGCACGTACCTATGAAGAAGCCTTTGGCATCTACCAAAAATATAAGAATAATATATTAGGTGTCATCACCGACGTACGCTTCCCCCGCGTAGAACGGGGCGAGAAGGACGGACTGGCCGGTATCAAGCTCTGTGCCGCCATCCGCAAGGAAGACCCGTTTGTACCCCTTATCATACAGTCCAGCGAATCGGACAACGCAGCGTATGCAGCCAAATACGATGCCGCCTTCATCGACAAGAATTCCAAAAAGATGGATGTGGACCTGCGCCGTATTGTATCAGACAATTTTCGGCTTCGGCGACTTTATCTTCCGCAACCCGGACACGCTGGAAGAGATTGCCCGCGTAAAGAATCTCAAAGAGCTGCAGAACATTCTTTTTGCTGTTCCGGCAGAATCATTCCTTTACCACATCAGCCGCAACCACGTCAGCCGCTGGCTCTACTCACGTGCATGTTTCCCGTGGCAGAGTTCCTGCGGCCCATCACCTGGAATAGCTTGCAAGACGTGGATGCCCACCGTAAAATTATCTTCGAGGCTATCGTGAAATACCGCAAGATGAAAAACCAGGGAGTAGTGGCAGTCTTCAGGCGCGACCGCTTTGACCGATACTCCAACTTTGCCCGTATTGGCGACGGTTCGCTGGGAGGCAAGGGGCGCGGACTGGCTTTCATCGACAACCTGGTGAAGCATCACCCCGAGTTCGAAGAGTTTGAGAATGCCCGTGTCGCCATCCCCAAGACCATCGTGCTCTGTACCGATGTGTTCGACGAGTTTATGGATACCAACAATCTGTATCAGATAGCCTTGTCCGATGCCGACGATGACGTCATCCTGCGCTACTTCCTCAAAGCAAAGCTGCCCGACCGCCTGGTGGAGGACTTCTTCACCTTCTTCGACGTGGTGAAGTCGCCCCTTGCCATCCGTTCGTCCTCGTTGTTGGAAGACTCGCACTACCAACCTTCGCCGGTATCTACAACACCTATATGATTCCCTATCTGGACGACAAGTACGAGATGCTGCGCATGCTGAGCGATGCCATCAAGGGAGTATATGCTTCGGTCTACTTCCGCGACTCGAAGGCATACATGCAGGCAACGAGCAACGTTATCGACCAGGAAAAGATGGCTGTCATCCTGCAAGAGGTAGTGGGCAACCAGTATGGTGACCGCTACTACCCCAGCATGTCCGGTGTGGCACGTTCGCTCAACTACTACCCCATCGGCGACGAGAAGGCAGAAGAAGGTATCGTCAATCTGGCGCTCGGTTTAGGTAAATACATCGTGGACGGTGGCATGACGCTCCGCTTCTCGCCCTATCACCCAATCAGGTGCTGCAAACCAGCGAAATGGAGATTGCCCTCAAAGAGACTCAGACCCGCTTCTATGCCCTCGACCTGCGCAATGCCGGTCACGACTTCTCCATCGACGACGGCTTCAACCTGCTGAAACTGCACGTCAAAGAAGCGGAAAAGGACGGATCACTGAACTACATAGCCTCCACCTACGACCCTTACGACCAGATTATCCGCGACGGGCTTTATCCCGGCGGACGCAAAGTCATCACCTTTGCCAACATCCTGCAACACGACGTATTCCCCCTGCCACGCATCCTGCAACTGGCTTTGAAATACGGAGAGCAGGAGATGCGCCGTCCCGTAGAGATAGAGTTTGCCGCCACCATGAGCCGCGAGAAGGACAAAACCGGCACCTTCTACCTGCTGCAAATCCGCCCGATAGTCGACACCAAGGAGATGCTGGATGAAGACCTTACCGCCATTCCGGACGACCAGGTACTGCTCCGTTCCAACAACTCATTGGGACATGGCATCATGAACGAGATACATGACATTATCTATGTGAAGACAGACGACTATAGTGCCTCCCACAACCAGGAGATTGCCTGGGAGATAGAGAAGCTGAACCAGCAGTTCCTGGACGAAGGCCGCAACTATGTCCTTGTAGGTCCCGGACGCTGGGGTAGCAGTGACACCTGGCTCGGCATCCCCGTGAAGTGGCCGCACATCAGCGCTGCCGCGTGATAGTGGAAGCCGGACTGACCAACTACCGGGTAGACCCCAGCCAGGAACCCACTTCTTCCAGAACCTGACCTCCTTTGGAGTGGGATACTTTACCATCAACGCCTTTATGAATGACGGCGTATACAACCAGGAATTCCTGAATGCACAGCCTGCCGTACACGAGACGAAGTACCTGCGGCATGTACATTTCCACCAGCCGATGGTGGTAAAGATGGATGGCAAGAAGAAACTGGGAGTGGTGCTGATGCCCGAAGAATAAATCAGTCCGTCAGCCGGTGCAGCACAATCATCACCACCTCTGCGGGAGCAAACATGCGGATGGCTTTCTGCGAAGTGCCGATGCCGTTGGTGACAATCATCGGGATGTTCTTTGAGTTGTACTTCAGCCCGGAGAGGAACCGCTGCCCGTAGTGCGAGGGGACTATCGGTGCATAAAGCCCGAACAGCGTCACCTGCCCGCCATGCGTGTGTCCGGCCAGGATGAGATCGGAGTTTGTCACCGGGACGTCCTCGGCATAGTCTGGCGTATGCGTCAGCAGGATTACGAAATCGTCGGGCGAAAGGCCGAGTGTGGGCGATGTGCCGTTCTTGCCCAAGTCGAAAGGATTGCGCACGCCCGCCACAAGAATCCGCTCACCGCCACGCCGCAGGGTGTCCACCTTATGCTCCAGCAGATGCATGCCATAATGCCTCATTTCGCGCACGATGTCGTCATAGCAAGCCTCGTAGTCATTGTTGCCAAGCACGGCATAGGTGCCAACGGCGTCTTCACTTGCGCCAGGGCAGCCATGACGGGCGGCACGTACTGGCAGCCTTCGTGAAAGTCACCGCCAATCAGCAGCACGTCGGCCTTCTGGTCTATGAGCAGGCGGACCAGGTCCTTCAATCCCTCCTCCTTCAGCAGGCTTTTGTAGTGCAGGTCGGAGACAAAGGCGATGCGGAAGCCTCGAAGGCGGCAGGCACGTCGCGATGCGTGAAGTCGTACGTCTTAATGCGGCTGACGCCCTTATAGGCCGAGCCTACGTGGGTGGTTTTCGATGTGATTCTTGTACCTCGCTGCACAATTACCTTTTGTACCGGTGCCGTTTTCTTTATCTGCTGTTTCTTTACCTCGCCCTTCGCCGGCTGGCGGCGGACATTACGCAAATCAGACTGGTCAAAGGTGAACATCGGCGAAAGGCGGGCAGGCAACCCGATAGTATCGCCAAGCTGCGTGCTGTCTGCCTGCATGACTGGCTGCGGCAACGACACGGTAATCATCCGCTTGGAACGGCAGGAAGACAAGAGCAGCAGAGAAAGAATGGATATGTAGACTAACTTCTTCATCATAAGTGGGTACAAATATAGGGATTTTCAGTATTTTTGCTGGCAGATGCCGAACTAAATTGGAACTACGATGAACGAGATTAAACAGAATTCACCCTACGCATGGTTTCTCGCCGCCCGCCCCAAGACGTTGACGGAGCCATCATCCCGGTATTGCTGGGCAGTGCCCTTGCCTTCAGCGACGGACAGTTCAAGACCGCACCCGCCCTGCTGTGCGCCCTCTTTGCCTGCGGCATGCAGATTGCCGCCAACTTTATCAACGACCTCTTCGACTTCCAGAAAGGGACCGACCGTCGGGAAGACCGGCTGGGGCCGCAGCGCGCCTGCGCCGAAGGTTGGATTACGCCGGCAGCCATGAAAACCGGCATCGGCATCGCACTGACACTGTCGTGCCTGGCAGGGCTGGCAGTGCTGTTCACCGTCTGGGGGCAGCTGCCCCACGGAGGCTGGGAACTGGTGGTGCTGGGCGTGGTGTGCATACTGTTTGCTTTCCTCTATACCACGCTGCTCTCCTATCGGGGCTGGGGCGACGTACTGGTGCTGGTGTTCTTCGGCTTCGTGCCGTATGCGGCACCTACTACGTGCAGGCCTATACGCTGAATATGGATGTGGTGGTGCTGTCGCTCGTCAGTGGCCTCGCCATAGACACCTTGCTGATGGTGAACAACTATCGCGACCGCGAGCAGGATGCCGTGAGCGGCAAGTGTACGCTGGTGGTACGCTACGGCAAGAAGTTCGGTGAGAATATGTATCTGGCACTGGGCATCGCCGCCGTGCTGCTCTGCTTCTGGTTTGTCTACACGGGCAAGCTGACTCCGCTGGAATTTATCTGGGCTCCCTGCGTCTATCTCTATATGCACGCACTGACGTGGCGCAAAATGATACAGATAGGTAGCGGTAAAAAGCTGAACAGCATACTGGGCGAGACGTCGCGCAATATGCTGTTCTTAGGATTACTGTTAGCGGTGGCGCTGAATTGAGGGGTCAGGGGTTAAGGATTAGCAGTTAGCTGCAACCCTAATCCTTAATCCCTAAACCTTAACCCCTACCTCCATACATCTGTTCGTAATACTTCTGATAGTCACCGCTGGTCACTTCTTCCACCCACGGCTGGTTGTTCAGGTACCATTCAATGGTCTTGACGATGCCGACCTCGAACTTCGTCTCCGGATACCAGCCAGGGCATTGGTAATCTTTGTGGGGTCGATGGCATAACGCTGGTCGTGACCTAGGCGGTCTTTGACGAAGGTGATAAGGTCTTCGTTTATCCAGCTGATGTCAATCGTGCCGTCGGCGGCTTTTACTTGTTTCTTCAGCACTGCACGGTAACGGGGTTCTTCCTCCATCAAGCGGCGGACGGTGGCAATAGTCAGCTTCACGATTTCAAGATTGGTCTTTTCATTGTGACCGCCTACGTTGTAGACTTCGCCTTCCACACCCTCGCGGACAACCAGGTCGATAGCTTTGCAGTGGTCTTCCACGTAGAGCCAGTCACGCACGTTACTGCCGTCGCCATAGACGGGGAGGTTCTTGCCTTCGAGAATATTCTTGATGATAAGCGGAATCAGCTTTTCGGGGAAGTGATAAGGACCGTAGTTGTTGGAACAGCGGGTGATAGTGACGGGCATCTTATAGGTATCGTGATAGCCATCACTACCATATCGGCACTCGTCTTGCTGGCGCTGTAAGGGCTGTGCGGGCAGAGCGGGGTTTGCTCTGTGAAGTAGCCTTCGGCACCAAGTGAGCCGTAAACTTCGTCGGTAGACACTTGATGGTAACGAACGCCTTTGCGCCAAGTGGGATAACCGGACTCGTCCTTACCCGTGACCCAGGCACGGCGGGCGGCATCGAGCAAGTTTTGTGTACCCAGGATGTTGGTCATCAGGAAAAGCTGGGGATTCTCTATGCTACGGTCTACGTGGCTCTCGGCAGCAAAATTCACTACGTAATCGAATTTATACTTGGCAAACAGTTCGTCGGCAAGCACGCGGTCGCAGATGTCACCTTTTACAAAAAAGCAACGTTCATCGTCAATGTCATTGGCAATGGTGCCCAGATTGCCTGCGTAGGTCAAGGCATCCAGTATCACCACTTTAATATCATTATGTTTTGCCAGGATATATTTAATATAGTTGGCGCCGATAAAACCGGCGGCACCGGTTACGAGATAAGTCTTCATGAGAATTAAAAATTATAAATTAAAAATTAAAGTCAGCGGGCCTTTATAGGAGAACTATTCTCCTTCTCTTTTTGGGGAACAAAGAGTTCATCGCTTCGATTCAGCCAGTTCCATCAGGTATTTGCCATATTCGGTCTTGCCAAGCTGTTCACCCAAGCGATACAGCTGGTCTACATCTATCCAGCCCTTGCGCCAGGCAATCTCTTCGATACAGCTCACGCGGAAGCCTTGACGGTTCTGGATGGTGGCGACAAAATTGCTGGCTTCCAGCAGGCTGTCGCAATTGCCGGTGTCGAGCCAGGCAAAGCCACGGCCGAAGAGCTCCACTTTCAGTGTGCCCTCGTCCAGATAGAGACGGTTGAGGTCGGTAATTTCGTATTCGCCGCGAGCAGAGGGCTTCAAGGAGGCGGCTTTCTCTGTCACGGTGGAGTCGTAGAAGTACAGTCCGGGGACGGCATAGTTGCTTTTAGGATTGGCAGGCTTTTCTTCCAGCGAGACGGCTTTGCCGTTGGCATCAAACTCCACTACACCGTAGGCACGGGGGTCCTTGACGTAATAACCAAAGATGCAGGCACCCTTGTCTATGGAAGCGGCACGCTTCAGCATGGCGGAGAAGCCTTGACCGTAGAACATGTTGTCGCCCAGAATAAGGCAGCCCGGTCCGCCGTCCAAGAACTCTGCACCCAGCACAAAGGCTTGTGCCAGTCCGTTGGGATTCTCTTGTATCTTATAGGAAAAGGACATACCGAGTTCTTCGCCGGTTCCCAGCAGCTCGCGGAACATGGGTAAGTCACGTGGAGTAGAGATAATAAGCACTTCGCGAATTCCCGCCAACATCAGTGTAGAGAGCGGGTAGTATATCATCGGCTTGTCGTAGACGGGCATTATCTGCTTGGAGATAGCTTGGACAACGGATAGAGACGAGTGGCACTGCCACCTGCAAGAATAATTCCTTTCATATTTCAGTTCTTTTTCGGTGATACTTCAAAATGGAGAATAAAATAAGAAGGAGGACGATGCCCCACGGCTCTACTTGCTATTCGGGTACAAAGATAATGGAAAAATTCGATTAAGTGAAGGCTTGGTTTCATCTTTTTACTTCATTGCTTTGCTTACTCCGGTACATTGTTTTGCTTACTTCAGTGCGTAACGGCCGTCACCCCTTGATGAAACGGTCTTCACCTCAGCGTGTAACGACCTTTACCAAATAGTGTAACGGCCTTTACCCAATAGCGTAACGACCTTTACATTAGCATGTAACGGCTTTTACACTATAGCGCAAGCAATCGGTAAATACAATCCATTGAAAATAAACAAACTACATCATCGGTCAGCAAGTTCTATCACCTCCAAATCTTTAAACGTTCCCCCATCAACCGCAAAGCTACCATCGTACGCACCTTATGGAAACCTTGAATGCCCGCAGCGCCCGGATTGATGTGGAGTACATCCAACGTCTTGTCATACTTCACCTTCAGTATATGCGAGTGCCCGCTGATGAACAGCTTTGGGGGACGCACCAGAATGCTGCCTTGATGGAAGGGTCGTAGTTGCCGGGATAACCGCCGATATGCTTCATCAGCACCTCCGCCCCATCCACCGTGAAACGGAGAATCTGCGGATAGAGCTGCCGTATCTCCTGCCCGTCAATATTGCCATACACGGCACGGAAGGGACGGAAAGCCGCCAGCTTCTGTGCCACTTCCAGCGAACCGATGTCACCGGCATGCCATATTTCGTCACAGCCCTCAAAATATTGCAGGTACTTTTCATCCCAGTAGCCATGCGTATCCGATAATAAACCAACTTTTGTCATCTTTCCTTTGTTTATTAAGACAAAGGTAATTATATTTGGGAAGAATACAATGTGGTAATGTGCTAATATGCCACATTAACACCTTAACACCATGGACAACAGATATTTCAAACGTGACATCAGCTGGCTTTCCTTCAACTACCGCGTACTGCTGGAAGCGGAAGACGAGACATTGCCGCTATACGAACGCATCAACTTTATTTCTATATACTCTTCCAATCTGGAAGAATTCTACAAGATACGCGTAGCCGACCATAAGGCCATAGCCACCGGAGCCTCGCAAAGCATGAAGAGACTATGCAGTCTGCCGCCGACTGGTAGATGAAATCAACCAAGAAGTCAATCGCCAACTGGAGGAACGTATCCGCATCTACGAACAGAAGATACTGCCCGCCCTGCGGAAACATCACATCATATTCTATCAAAGCCGCAACGTAGAACCGTTTCACCGCGATTTTGTGCGCAGCTTCTTCCGCGAAGAGATATTCCCCTATCTGGCCCCGGTGCCCGTAAGCAAGGACAAGGTGATTTCATTCCTGCGCGACAACCGTCTCTATCTAGCCGTACGGCTTCATCTGAAAGGAGCTCCCGCCAGTTCTCCAAACCGCATCCAGTATTTCGTGATGAAACTGCCGTACAGCAAAGTGCCGCGCTTCATCCAGCTGCCCAAGGTGGGGAAAGACTATTATCTGATGTTCATTGAAGACATCATCAAGGCCAATCTGGATACCATCTTCCCCGGTTATGAAGTGGACAGCAGTTATTGCATCAAGATTTCACGCGATGCGGATATTCTGATAGACGATGCCGCCAATACCTCCGAAATCATCGAGCAGGTGAAGAAGAAGGTAAAGAAACGCAAGATAGGCGCCGTGTGCCGTTTTGTATACGACCGCGCCATGCCCCAGGACTTCCTCGACTTTCTGGTAGATGCCTACCGCATAGACCGCCGGGAGCTGGTGCCGGGAGACAAGCACCTCAACATGGAGGATTTGCGGCATCTGCCTAATCCCAACCAAAGCGTACGTCCCATCAAGAAACCCCAGCCCATGAAGCTGACCTGCCTGGACGAACGCGAATCCATCTTCCGCTATGTGGAGAAGAAGGACCTGCTGCTGCATTATCCCTACCACTCCTTCGACCACTTCATCCATTTTCTATATGAAGCCGTCCACGAACCCACCGTGCGTGAAATCATGGTGACCCAGTATCGCGTGGCAGAGAACTCCACCGTCATCAACACCCTAATAGCCGCCGCACAGAACGGAAAGAAGTCACCGTCTTTGTGGAACTGAAAGCCCGCTTCGACGAAGAAAACAACCTCGCCACCGCCGAGATGATGAAAGCCGCCGGCATCAACATCATTTTCAGCATACCAGGACTAAAGGTACATGCCAAAGTAGCCCTCGTGCTACGCCGCGACAAGGAAGGGCGCAAACTGACAAGCTACGCCTACATCAGCACCGGCAACTTCAACGAAAAGACCGCCACCCTCTATGCGGACAGCGGACTATTCACCTGCAACCCGGTGATTGTAAACGACCTGCACAACTTGTTCCGTACTCTGCAGGGAAAGGAAAATCCAGTGTTCCACCGCCTGCTTGTGGCCCGCTTCAACCTGATTCCTGAACTGAACCGCCTCATCAATCACGAAATAGAACTGACCCGGCAAGGCAAGCAAGGACGGATTATCCTAAAAATGAATGCCCTGCAAGACCCCGCCATGATAGACCGCCTCTACGAAGCCTCGCAAGCCGGTGTAGAGATAGACCTCATTGTCCGCGGCATCTGCTGCCTCATCCCCGGGCAGGAGTACAGCCACAACATCCGCGTGACACGCATCGTGGATACCTTTCTGGAACATGCCCGTGTGTGGTACTTCGGCAACGGCGGCGCACCCAAGCTCTTCCTCGGCTCGCCGGACTGGATGCGGCGTAACTTGTACCGCCGTATCGAAGCCGTCACCCCCATTCTGGACCCGGACTTGAAGCAAGAGCTCATCGATATGCTATCCATACAACTGTCGGACAAACGGAAAGCCTGCTTTGTGGACGACCGGTTGCGAAACCGCTGGAAGTCGTCGCGACCGCAAAAGGAGAAGGTACGGTCGCAATATAGCTTTTACGAATACTTGAGAGAGAAAATATAAACAACTCTGCCCCAATATACCTCCGGCTCAACTGTCTTTTATAGGACACAGACGTACGGCAGTTCCTCCACTACGTGCTTGCCGAATGGTGAGGGTATCACTATAAGTCACTTCGCGCTCTTCTATAAGTATAGCAGCAGGACATGTCTCATAATCGGCCTCAGGAGCATCACGATAAATAGTAGCCAGATATCTTTTATCTGTATCGAGAAAAGACAGACTGATATTAGCCGTTCGTTCCTCATCTCCCGTGATACTGCCTATATACCAGCATCCCTCTCCTTTATCACAACGGGCAATAGTAACATAACTGCCAATGCATGCTTCCGGCACCACTGTTCTGCTCCAATCTGTAGGACAAGATACTATAAAATTAAAAGGTTCCGGATTAGCCTCGTAATTCTCTATTTCATCCGAAGCCATTTGTAACGGTGAATAGAGCACCACAAACAGCGCCAATTGTTTGGCCAGTGTGGTATGTACACGTGTCTGTGGCATTACATCGTTAACAAACCGAAACGTCACCGGTGTAAAGTCCATCGGGCCTGCCAACCCACGAGTGAAAGGCAATATTACGGTATGAGAGGGAGGATTTCCACCATCTACATCCCAAGCGTCCCATTCTTGTCCACGTACTCCCTCTTGTGTCATCAGATTAGGAAAAGTACGCTGCAAACCTGTAGGAATCACCGGTTCATGATTATCAATACAGATACGGTGACGGGCAGCAGCCTCTATTACCTTGCGATAATGAAGTACACCAAACTGACTGCTATGATATTCTTTCCCATCAAGCAAATCGCCCACATAACCCGTTTTTACTTGATGCACACCATATTTCTCATAGAACTTGAAACCATCTTCCATCTGATTTTCATAATTGGAAACATTACCGCCAGTTTCATGATGTCCTATCAAAGCTACTCCTTTGCTACGCCCATAATCAGTAATACGTTGTATATCAAAATCGGTATAAGGTTTTGTGAAACTAAACTTCCAAGTAGCCCAGTCTTCATTCCACCCTTCCACCAGTACACCTCCCAGGTTATTGGCAGCAGCAAAATCGATGTGACGCATTGTATTCTCTGTTGTGGCCCCATGATGGGGACCGGCATGCCAGGTGTTATGCTTCATGTGATAAGTCCACCAAATTCCAATATAGCGCATAGGTTGTATCCAGGAAGTATCGGTTATACGACAAGGTTCATTAAGATTTAACATGAGACGGGAAAGAAGCAAATCACCGGCAGATTCAGCCACTATCATTGTACGCCAAGGAGATACACGGGTATCGGTAACACGTACTTTCTCACCTGTACTCCAAGGTGTAAGAGCCGCACGTAATGTAACCGTTTTATTATCTTCAAGTTGTTCAACCGGCTTCAAGTTCATGGCAGCATAATCTGTAAGATTTGCTTCATGAATAGCCAAATAAAGGCTATCTGTTGTCTCAATCGTCACCGGAGTGCTTACCCATCCCATCTTACTAAGAGTTTTTTTCTCAAATAAGGCCTCGTAAAAACGAACTCCTTTCACTGGAATACTCCAAGCATCATAATCTGCAGGAAAAACGAATTCAGTCACTTCGTCATCAATAAGAAACTCTTGTAGCTGTTGCTGGCGCGGGAACTCATACCGGAATCCCATCCCATCATCAAAAAGACGAAAAATAATATTCAGTTCCCGCTCCAACGATGTTTCTTCCTTGAGGCATACCCTCAATTCATTATAATGATTTACAATTTCAGCCTCTTCCCCCATACTGGTTGCCACACATCATTATGCGAATCATGCTTAACCTCTTTAGACGAAACCAGTCAAAGATCTGGCGCATCCATTCAAACCAATCCCAGACG
>ENA-OQDW01000714-OQDW01000714.1-human-gut-metagenome-genome-assembly--contig:-NODE-714-length-13384-cov-2.196575_pt1 | contig 13384 bp, 26 predicted proteins | sample MGYA00242784_ERZ504613 | MGnify/ENA primary metagenome ERZ504613 (study PRJEB26092, sample SAMD00036330) | human gut metagenome | host: Homo sapiens | study: EMG produced TPA metagenomics assembly of... | reverse complement strand
TGAATTGAAGAGCTGTTTACGCATTACTTCCAGCCAATTGTTTCCGCTGCGGACGGCAGTATCTACGCCTACGAGGCGCTGATGCGCGGAAATCTCCCGGCACTTACTCGTCCGGATCAGATCCTGCAGCTGGCTCACGAGGAAGAGTGCCTGCATGAAATAGAACGTCTGACTATGTTTCTCTCTGCAAAATCCTATGCCACATTCCTCTCCACCCATCAGATACGCGGTGATGAGCTTCTCTTTGTCAATTCGATTGCAAGCCAATACATGAATCACGATGAGTCAGTGGCTTACGTCGAACAATACAGCTTTCTTCAGGATCGGATTGTCATCGAGATCACAGAGGAGGATTCACAGGATCTTACAGCTCTGTTGAAAAAACGTGAGATGCCGGGATTTTCCGGTGTATTTGCCCTGGATGACTACGGCAGCGGCTACAGCAATGAAAAAACGCTTCTGGAGCTTGCACCGGCGTATATCAAGCTGGATCTTTCCATCATCCGCGATATCGACTCCGATCCGGACAAGCAGCAGATCGTAGAAAATATTGTTTCCTATGCACATCAAAGAGCATGAAAATCATTGCCGAGGGTCTGGAAACTCCAGCTGAACTTTTGAAGGTACTGGAACTGGATGTTGATCTCCTGCAGGGCTATTTTCTTGCAAAACCGTCCGCTGTTCCGAAACCTGTCAGTGCAGAATCCGTTGCTGTCATAGAACGCTTCCGGAAGCATCTTGCGTAATTCCACCTCTTCCTGCAGCGTCCTTTCAAATCACAGCATCTATGTCTGATCTGCTGCTTCGAAACAGATACCGGTCAGCGACCCGGAGCGTATCTGAGCAATCATCCCTCAAAAAACACCCATAGCAAACCCTGCAAAAGCAGGGTTTTGTCTCCACTCTGAAGGATCCTGCCTGACAGGATCCTTTTTTATACTTTTTTATACTTTTTTCATATTTTTCTCCTGTTCGTTCCTCCGCTTCTGTGCTATGATACCTTACAGCAATGACAACCCGTCCATCGAAAGGAGTTTTTCTATGTGTACAGCAGCAACCTATCAAACACGCGACTTTTATATGGGTCGCACACTCGATTATGAATTTTCCTATGGCGACCAGATCACCGTTACACCTCGCAATTATCCGTTTTCCTTTCTTCATATGCCGTCCCTTTCCCATCACTATGCAATGATCGGCATGGCGTGTGTGATGATGATTACCCGCTCTATTATGAGGCGTTCAATGAAAAGGGGCTTGGTATCGCCGGCCTTAATTTTGTAGGAAATGCCGTTTATTTCGATCCGAAACCGGAGAAAGACAATATCGCGCAGTTCGAGCTGATCCCGTGGATTCTCGGTACATGTGCTTCGCTTGCGGAAGCAAAAGAATCCCTCTCCCGTATCAATCTCATCAGCACACCTTTTAAAAAGAATCTTCCGCTCGCACAGCTTCACTGGATCATCGCAGATGCATCGGGTGCCATCACCGTGGAATCCACGGCGGACGGTCTGCATGTCTACGACAATCCGGTCGGCGTTCTGACAAACAATCCGCCGTTTCCAATGCAGATGTTCTCACTGAACAATTACCTGCATCTGTCACCGAAACAGCCGGCCAACACGTTTTCCAACCAGCTCGATCTTTCTACGTACAGCCGTGGCATGGGCGGTCTTGGACTGCCGGGCGACCTCTCGTCTGCTTCCCGCTTTGCACGCGTGGCGTTTGTAAAGCAGAACTCGATCTCGGGAAACAGCGAAACGGAGAGTGTCAGCCAGTTTTTCCATATTTTAAATTCTGTTGACCAGCAGAGAGGATGCTGCGAGGTGGCGGACGGAAAGTATGAGATCACGCTCTATACTTCCTGCTGCAATGCGACGCAGGGAATTTACTATTATACGACGTATGACAATCATCAGATTTCTGCGGTTGATATGCACCGCGAGAATCTTGATGGCGAAACGCTTCGCTGCTTTGCGCCGGTGACGGGCGAGCAGATTCATATGCAGAATTAGAAAAATCCGGTACAGAAATCTTTGAGGACCCCTCAAAAAAGATTCTGTATCGGATTTTTTCTACATCTCATCACACATTGTAAAACAGACGTCGCACCGGCTTCTGGTGCGGCATTTTTCAAAATACAGCTCCTCGAGCGGAATCCATTTCTTCTGAAATTCCACCGCCTTTTCACTCCCGTTCCGCTTTTCAATTCTCTGGATCTGCTCGATCGGATCGATCGTGAGGAAGACCTTCATATCGTAGTATGCTTCCAGCCGTTCATGGCAGGAGCATTTTTCCAACTGCCGGGATCTGGCCGATGAAGAACGGCAGGATCAGGCCGATCGCAAAGAGCATGCCGGAAAGGGTTACTTTTTTTACTTTTTCCATCTTGAAATTCCTCCCTTATGTTTCCTTCTGGAATCAGTGTATCATTCAAGTACACTTTAAAGTCAAGACCTTTTCTGCATTTTTCTCTATTTTTCCCACTATTTTAGTATATTTTGTATTTTCCGTGCTTCTCGGTGTCTGACTGCACTTTCTGTAGGAACTTTTTCTGTCGTTTTCCATGGTTTTGTGGTACACTTTTGGATATTGGGAAATGCAGTCATTTTCTGCAGTTCCCTGACTATTTTTCGAAAGGATTTTATCATCATGCAGTTTTATCTCGCCCCGATGGAAGGGCTGACCGGGTATGTGTACCGGAATGCTTACCACAAATATTTTCCGGCGGCGGACCGTTATTTCACGCCGTTTATTACAAATAAAAAAATGAGTTCCCGCGAACGGAACGATATTCTCCCGGAGCACAACGAAGGAATGACGGTGATTCCGCAGATTCTCACTAATCAGGCGGAGGATTTTCTGTTCCTGACAAAGGAACTGAGGGAGTACGGTTACGATACCGTCAATCTGAACCTCGGATGCCCGTCCGGCACGGTTGTCGCCAAGCGGCGCGGCTCCGGGCTGCTCGCGTGGCCGAATACGCTCGACGCGTTTCTCGATGAGATTTTTTCGTCGTGCGACTGCCGCATCTCGATCAAACGCGGTTGGCACAACGGATACCGACGAGTGGGAGGATCTGCTTACGGTTTACGACAAATATCCGCTCGAGGAACTGATCATTCATCCGCGGATTCAGAAAGATTTCTATAAATTTACGCCGCGCATGGAGTGCTACCGGACAGCGTATGAGACGAGCCGCTGCTCGCTCTGCTACAACGGTGACATTTTCTCACCCGATGATTTTCAGAATCTCTGCCGTGAGTTTCCGGACACGGAGAAAGTGATGCTCGGACGCGGGGTACTGCAGAATCCGTGGCTGATTGGGATGCTGCGCAGTGCAGATCCGGCAGGCGGCGAAGCCTCTGCTCCCGATAAAGAGCTGCTGCACGCGTTCTGTGAGGATCTCTGCGCCGGTTATGCGTGTGTGATTTCCGGGGATAAAAATGTGCTGTTCAAATTAAAAGCACTTTGGATTTATCTTGGAATGTCGTTTACCAATCCGCAGAAATATCTGAAAAAGATCAAAAAGGCGAACCGGCTTGCCGAGTATGAAGAGGCGGTCGACGCACTGTTCCGGGAACAGGAGCTGATTCTTTAATTTCGAAGTCCATTAGTATCTTTTGGAAACCATGTCACTTTCAGGTACGCACTTGTCTTTTCTGCAAAATCCGGTACGATAGAAACAGGATACAACGACTTATTTCTATTTTGTTTTTGGGAGGATTTTTACCATAATCGATTTACACAAGGAAGACGAAAAGCTTTTTGCTCTTGTCGGCGCATGCAGCGTGATGTCCTTCTTCGTTCCTCCCCAACTCGAGAAACTCCTCTAACTTTTTCACACTATTTCCTCCTTGTATACCTATAGGGGTATTGGTTGTCAAGAGGAGTTTTTCAAAATCAGAAAAACAAAAAGAACTTCTGACGAAGCATCTTTTTTCTGCTCCTGCCGGAAGTTCTCTTTTCATCTTATCTTCTTATTTTTATTTCATATTTGCAAACCGTTCCACAGCCTTCGTAAACTGTACAATCGTCTGATCCGCATCTCCGTGCTCGATGCCGTCGCGCACGCAGTGCTGGATATGGCCCTCGAGGACAACTTGTCCTACTTTATGAAGTGCCGATTTTACCGCATTGATCTGCGCCAGTATATCCTCGCACGGCACGTCCTCATCCACCATACGTTCGATCGCCTGCACCTAACCGATGATCTTTTTCAGGTGACGGTGAAGATTATCTGCATCCATACACTGTTTCATTTTGCATCCTCCTTGTTTCAAATCCGTCATCGCATCGGCAGCGTTACAAAGGTGCAGTGGTCTTCCTCTTCTGCTTCCTCTGCAATCAGATTCCGGATATTCTGCATACGGTTGTCCAGCTCCGCGCTCTGTCTTGCGCAGTCGTAGAGTTCATCCTGCAGATATTTGACATGATTTTCGGGAATATTTTTCTTGTAGCGCATCTTATGCTCCAGACTCGCCCAGAAATCCATCGCGATCGTACGGAACTGTACTTCCACGTAGACCAGTTTCTTTGTATCCTGTAAAAAGATCGGCACCTGAACGATCAGATGAAGACTGCGGTAGCCGCTCTCCTTCGGATGCTGAATATAGTCCTTCCGCTCAATCAGCGTAATGTCATCCTGTTTCAGAAAACTGTCTGCCAGCTTATAAATATCGCTTGGAAAAGAACAGATCACACGCACACCGGCGATATCGCGGATATTTTCCTCGATAGACTCCAGTGTGACCGGGATGTCTTTCACGCGGATTTTCCGCATAATGCTCTCATACGATTTGACCTTGTTTTGATTCCTTCAATCGGGTTCTGGTCATAGGAAAGCGAGTATTCCTGATTCAGCACCCGGAACTTTGTCTCGATTTCCATAATGGCGCACTGATAATACGACATCAGAAGCTCGAACGGCTTTTTGTTCTTCTGCATCATCTGAATAAACTCGTCCGATAAAAGATTCTGCTTTACAAACTCATCCCGTTTTGTCTCGATCAGATTTTTTCCCTGTTTTCTAATTTCCTCCAGTACTTCGAGGTTTTTCATCATCCGTTTTTTCGTCCTCCCAAACTGCGTTCTCTGTCCTTTATGCTATCATTTTAGGCCTGTAAAGTCAAATTTTTTCTTCTTTTACTCTACCTTCAGCATCCGGTAGCCAACCCCGATATGCGTCTGGATATACTGCGTCTGCTCTCCGTTCTTTTCCAGCTTTTTCCGAAGCGTCGCCATGAAAACACGGAGGGAAGCGATATCGTTCTCCCAGCTGCTTCCCCAGATTTTCTGTGTAATAAACGTATGCGTCAGCACCTTCCCTGCATTCTGCGACAGCAGGCAGAGCAGCTTGTATTCGATTGGTGTCAGATGAAGTTCCTCTCCGTCAAGATATGCGCACCCCGCTGCGTACTCGATCCGCAGTGCGCCGTTTTCAAAGACAGCCGACTGGACTCCATTTTCTGCCTGCATCTGGGACAGACGGCGCTGTGTGACTCGAAGGCGGGCCAGCAGTTCCTCCACAGAAAACGGTTTCGTCAGATAATCATCCGCTCCTGCGTCCAATGCCTCGATTTTATCGCTGTCCTCACTTCTTGCACTGATTACGATAATCGGCATATTCGACCAGCTTCGAATCTTTTCAATCACCTCTACGCCATCAATATCCGGCAGGCCAAGGTCGAGCAGAACAATGTCGGGATTATGTGTGGATGCCTCCATAATGGCACCCGCACCGTTCTTTGCAGAAATATACTTATAATCGTGTGTTTTTAACGTCGTAGTAATCAGGTTGTGAACCGGCGTATCATCTTCCACAACCAGAATTAATGTCTTATTCATTCAAATTCACCTCACTGAGCGGCAGGTTAATCCGAAAGCAGCAGCCCTGTGGACCGTAGTCATAAAGTGCTATCTCCCCGCCGTGCGCATTTACAATCGAACGGCAGAGTGCCAGTCCAAGGCCAAGGCTTCTGCGGCTGTCGCTTACTTTATTTTTCCCGGAATAGAACATCTCAAACACATGCTCTCTGGACTCTTTTGGAATCCCGGGGCCGTTGTCCTCCACCGCGATCCAGACATTTTTCTCCTCTTTTCCGGCTGTCGAGAACCCACTGAATGATTTCCTGTTCCCTTAGGTCAAAGATTTTTTCCGTCTTTCCTCCTGTCTGCGCGCTGTAAAGTGTTCCGCGGACAATTCTGCTCTCCTGTGCCCTGCCGGTGCGGCCGTCAGATCCCTTCCCAGCAGTTTTACAAGCTTTGTCGCTGTAATATCAAAAATCTCCGACGCATCCTCTGCCTTCTGCAGAAGCTGGCTGGTATTGAAAAGAATTTTCGTCCGGAACGCATCCCGCGCAGACAGCTTTGCATTCTCTTTTAATTTTGATGCAAGCGTACCTGTCAGAATGGAAATGCCCAGCATGATGGCAAAGGTCACCGGATAACCGGAACCGTACGCGTACAGTGTCAGACGCGGTTCTGTCAGGAAGTAGTTAAACAGCACTACACTGATCACAGAACTGATTACGCTGCAGGTATAACCGCTGGTCAGAATGGACGTCATCATAACGCCGACCAGATATATGGTAATGATATTGGAATCCGGAATGATATGGATTTCCAAATCCGGCACCAGATCGGTCAGCCGTTCGGTCCATCCCCTTCTCTTTCGAAAAAATCCCTGATCCATCATGCTTTTTCCAATGACAATCCGCGTTACTTCGGAAATTCTCGCATATTCTGCAATCTGCAGGGCAATGTCCTCGCTGTGCGTCGTTACAATCTCCGCCCCGCTCTGTTCTGCCAGGCGGATATGCTTCTGCAGCCTTGCCTGATCCTCCGGCGTTTTCTCTGCCGGTTCCGCGGTCTGCACATACAGTGCTGTAAAATTAGCACCAAATGCCCGGGCCATCTGTGCCGCAGTCCGGATAATTTTTTCATTGGACGGCGAAAATGACAGACAGACCAGAATATGTTCTTTTCTCTCTGTTTTCTGTTTTTCTTTTTCCAAATGCTTCACCTCGCTTCCAATTGTAGACATAAACAATCAAAAAGGACACCTTTTATTGTATAATTATGTTACCCCACAAACATACGAAAGAAGGTGTCCTTAATGAAAAATTAGCATTGAAGAAACTGCTAACTTATATGAAAAGTGTATACAAAATTCCACAAAAAATCAAGGGTTTATCCGATGAAAGAAAAAGAAAACCCATCCCGTTGTTTAATATCGTTATGCCAGTGCTGATTTTCCTGATGCTTCAGTATGAAAGTTTTCATACCATTTTTCAGCGCCGGAAAGCATGGAGAAACGACCGAAAAACTGTATCCGTGGAAAAATCCCAAAAGTTGATGCAGTCAGGGATCTTCTTTCCCGGATTGATCCAAAAGAAATCGAGGAAATTCACGCGCAGACGATTGATGTTCTGAAACGCAACCGCGTATTTCGGGAAGGAACCATAGGCGGATATGTTGCGGCAGGTATTGATGGGGTGGAATTATTCAGCAGTACAAAAAAGTCCTGTCCAGACTGCCTGAGCCGGAAGAACGGGACGGGGAAGACAGAATACTTTCATCGAAGTGTGGTATGTATGACGGTAGGAAAATCGCCGCATGTGATCTTTGGGCAGGAAATGCTGAAACCCAGAGATGGTTCAGAAAAAGATGAAGGGGAACTGACAGGAGCGAAAAGGCTCATCCGGCGTTTAAAGAAAAGGCATGGTCATTTCGCAGATGTGATTGTGGCGGATGCACTGTACCTGAATGCCCGTTTATCAATACTTTGAAGGAATGCGGTTTAGAAACGGTAATCCGTCTGAAAGATGAAAGAAGGCTTCTGTTTCAGGATGCGGAAAGCATGTTTCAGCGGGACAAGGGGAGAAAAAGGAGCTTCAGGAAGGGAAAAAAGAGTATTGAAGTCTGGGATCTTTCCGGATTTGAGATAGACCTTACCTGGACGATATCTTAAGCGTACTGAAATACGAGGACGGCCACTACGATCTCGTGAGTCTTTCCGACAAGGATTATCAGAAAAAACTGGATGTCCAGATTGCCTACTGGGATAAACTGAAAAATGAAATTCAGAAGGTCAGATCCGGAGAAAACGGAACGGCGGATCTGGTAGACATGAGCGAGACGTATTTCCAGATGGCAGATGAAACGGTTGCCGCAGTCAAAGTTTCCCATGCCAACCGCCAGCTGGAACAGAAAGCCTACATCGACCTTCACACGGGACTGCCGAACAAGAGCAAGTGCGAAGAGCTGTTCCACAATGTGGAATTCATCAAAACTCCTACCGCCTGTATCGTCTTTGACATGAACAACCTGAAACGCGTCAACGACAGCCTCGGCCACTCCATCGGCGACCAGCTGATTCTGAACTTTGCCCGGCTGCTGCGAAACTCGATTCCCGCGAAGCATTTCGTAGGAAGATACGGCGGCGATGAATTTATGGCGGTCATCTATGATGCAACCCGCGAAAGCATCACAGAAATCCTCACAGAGTTTCAGAACGAAGTCGAACAGTTCAACGGCTACGGAACCCAGTTCCGCATCAGCTATTCCCACGGCTTGGCACTTTCCACCGATTACAACGAATGTACGCTCCGCACGCTGTTTGACAAAGCAGATAAATATATGTATGAAAACAAGCAGCAGAGCAAGCAGGGACGCCAGAACTAAAGAAACGCCGGAACCGGAAATATCTTATCGCCGGTTCTGGCGTTTTTTCTTGCTGTTTCTCTTTTATTTTTTGCAAACGCTTCTATCTGCGCATATCCCGCTGAAAAATCAATGGGTTCCTCCGCAGCTTCTTTCTGACCGCATCGCGTCCTTCCTGATCTGCCAGCACTTTCTGGATTTTATCGGCAAACTGCATCACATCCAGCGGACAGAGATATCCGTTTTCCCCATCCCGGATCTGCTCGCGCATGGACGGAATATCGGAAGCGATGATGACCTTCTGCAGGCTTCTCGCCTCTACAATCGTAATCGGATAGCCTTCGTGACGGGACGGCTGGAGATACAGGTCGCAGGATTTACGTACGGCGCAGGATTTTCGCGCATTCCGAGAAAAATAATTTCCTGCTCCACCTGATATTCCTTTGCCATGGTCCGCAGCTTGTTCAGATCTCTTCCATCACCGATGATGAACCATTTGAAGCAAAGTCCCCGTTTTTTCAGTTCCGCCGTAATCTGCACCGCAATATCATATCCTTTTTCTTCCGAAGCTCTTCCCACCGTCAGAAATTTCAGCTCTCCTGTGTACTGCGGATCGCTAAGCGGCTCCTCACTCCGTCTCTGCACCTGTTTGATGTCAATGAAATTCAGCAGAACCTCTGTCCGGTCCGCGAGTTCTGGAAAACGGGCAATGACCTGTTTCCGGACAGGCTCGGAAACGCAGTAAATTTTATCATACTCCGGAATAAAGTCCCTGGTCCGGAACAGCCACCAGAGATTTTCTCCGTGGAACCAGACCGCTTTCTTCCGCGCATTCGTCTTTCTGGCTCCGAATGCGGTTGTGAACGCACCGAATCCGAAAAAGTCGAAAACAAGATCGTATTGTTTTGTTTCCGGCTCCACACACTCCAGAATCCGTTCATACAGTTTTCCATACCGTTTCTTTCCATACACGACGCGCATCAGAAATACGCCCATTCCTCTGGCATAGAAAGACCGTTCTGCCGGTGTCTCCCGTTTTCCCACAATCCGTTCCAAAGCCGGATGCGGCTTTTTGTCCCAGATCATCTGGCGCACTTCCACTTCCTTCGGAATCCGCTCCAGCAGAACGCCTCTTTTTTCGACCAGAAGAAGCGTTACATCTTCTTTTTTCTCCACCAGTTTCTGCAGCAGCGCTGCCATGGCCACTTCCGTTCCGCCCATGTCCATGGTACGTCCCAGCACCAGTATTTTACTCATTGCTTACCTCTCATCTGCTTTTTTCTCTGTTCTAACGCCAGTAGGCATCTCCACATGCGCAGGATGACGCTGATCCTCCGGCGGAAGCTGATGGTAATCGCCGTACAGGGTGTGAAGATACGTCTCGTATCCCGCCGGGGCATTGATCAGATGGCCTTCAAACGGAAGGCGCACGATCTCTTCGATCGCTGTTTTGGGAATCGCGTCCGACTTGCGGTAACCGCCGCACTGGCAGGCCACCCACTTTGAGTCCTCCGCGCGGTACTTTCTGCACTCTTTTTCCATCTCGCGCAGAATCCGCTCTTTTCCATAACATTTCCGGATCGCCCATTTGCACCATTTTGCGAAGCTTCCTTTGTTTCCTTTTAAGGTCTGGCGGTAGGTGCGGAATGCATTCATCCGCTGGCTTTCCAGAAACAGCAGCTTTTTCCAGTGACGGTCGTACTCCGGTGTATCTTTTCCGGCAGTCCGTCAAACGGGAAATGTCGACGAAAAGACCGGTATCCACAGCTCCTGCACGTGCTCAACAAGACTCGTTCCGGTGTGTACCAGCTTTCCGTATGCCAGTGTGAAACCCTTTGTATTATGAAAATTCATGACGCGGTACGGTGTATCCGTTTCGCTGTTTACAATCTGTTCCAGTTTTTCATAATCCGCTCTCGCATCCAGACATCCACATCATCATCCCACGGAATGAACCCTGATGCCGGATCAGCCCGAGCAGCGTTCCATCTGCTGCAAAATAGATCAGGTGATGTTTCCGGCAGACTTCATCCAGATACAGTAATATTCCAAGCGCAATCTCCTGTTTTTCTTTTAATTCTGTAATTTTACGCATAACGGCATTGCCTTTCTGTTTTGTTTTTCCCATCCATTATAAACACTCTGCCGGATTTTTTCAATTTAAAGTTCCTGCCGCTCCGGCGCCCGTCTGAAGATTCCGCACTGTTTTTATCAGTACCTTCATATCCACCGGTTTTACTATGTGTGCGTTCATGCCCGCTTTGAAGGCATTCTGCACATCTTCTGAAAATGCGTTGGCTGTCATCGCAAGAATCGGGATTTTCTTTGCCAGCGGGTGGCTGCTGTTCCGGAATTCTTTGCTCATACCGATTCCATTATCCGCTACCCGCAGGCACATCTGCGCATAATGATCCGATGTCGGCACCAGCATCAGCATCGACCAGTCGTATCCGTCCAGCTTCTTTAAAACCATGTAATACGTATTTTCTTCGATCACAACATCCGTACACATAATGGTCTTTTTTTCTGTTCTTTGACCAGACTGTCATCCAGCGTACCGGATGAAACTTCTTTTACGTTCTTCAGATATTCTTTTGCTGCATCAAGACCGACGATTCCGGTATCCTGCTGATTCAGCTCGTCTTCCATTCCTTTTAAGAAACCACAGATCACAACGGTGTACTCTTTTTCGTCCTCCAGATCGGTTCCATCTTTGGTCAGAAGCACATATGGATAAGGATATCCGTTTCCATTTGAGATCACAGCCTTCTTTTGCCATTTCTTTGATCTTTGCACCCGTCAGATTGATGTCTGCAGCGTTCCATTGCCAAATCCAAATAAGCAGATACAATACGCTCCAATGAACGCATTTCCTTATCTGTTAGATAATTCTTCGCAATGCTGACATCACTTTTTACAATCTTGCCCTCCGGAGCTGCAGCCCATGTAGTTAATCCCATGTGTGGCTTATCTGCATCGGCTCGCTCGTAAATCAACTCCGCTGCTGTATGTCCGTGAACTGCATAGTGCATCTTGTTCTGCACTTTTGCAAAAAATTGCTTTGTTGTTTTCGCTGTTCGGTCATAATCAAGAGCTGTAGCATAGATATCTGTTATCTTCTGATAAAATCTACGCTCAGAGAGACGGATTTCTCGAATCTGCTCAAGCAAATGGTCGAAATATTCTACTGTGAGCACAGAGCCACCATTTTTCAGGCGTTCATCATCCATGACTCAACCTTTGATGGCGTAGTCCTTCACGATGCCATTGGCCCACTTACGAAACTGTACTGCTCGCTCATTATTAACCTTGAATCCAACCGCAATAATCATTTGAAGATTATATTGCTATGTTCATTTATCGTTGGCAAACCAACGTCATACAATGTGGCCATCATCCTCTGTGTCAGCCATATATTCCCATCCTCATAGCGCATCTCAATACTATCCTGCTGACCACCAACAGAGGCAACATAGGTCAGGTATTCTGCTGCACTGGAACGGATAGTTACTTCATCTTTTTTCTTTTTCAAATAGAAGGCCTCCTTCTTCGATAAATCACTCAATGCTGCTGCAGGGTCAAATGCAAGATTGATATACTGCTGTTCTAATTTCTGTTTCCATGTAGGTATGTCTGTCATGCGGATATCCTTAGTAACATTGAAAACAAAGTTTTTAATTGTGCTGTAATCTACAGAGCGGTAATTGAGACTGTTTCAAGTTTTGTGTAAACAGAAAAAACTGATATAAGATATGTCATTAGTTATCGAGGACGGAGCCCGTTTTGGGGACTCTGTCCTTGTTTGTATTATAATGCAATTTCCAGGCATGTCAAGCAGGCTGTCATCCGATGGAAATACAGTTTTTGATTTTGTGACTTTTCGGAGCTGGCGGTTAAATCCTTCGATGGTGTTGGTCGTATAGATCAGGCGTCGGACTGCTTCTGGATACTCCCGCCGGTGACGATTTTCACCAAATCCACATCTTTATTTTTTAATAACTTTTTAGTTTTTGATGCTGTAAACTGAATAATCGGTCCTGAGATAATGATCGTTACGATTGTACATATGCCAAACTTTCCCCCAGCAAAACTCCGGTAAGTACCATAACAATATCCAGTATCATCCGCACTGCTTTTACCTGCCAGCCGTTCTTTTCCGCAAGAGAAAAGGTTAATGCCTCGTAAGAACCACGTCCCAGTGAAGCTGCCGCATAAACTCCTGTTCCGACTGCAAAAAGCATGACTCCCAGCAACATAATCAGTGCATTCACCCACAAATGCGTACTGTACACATGTGCATTTGCAAACAAATCAACACAGAGGCTATACACAAGCTGATAAATAATCGTACCAATATGTATCTGTGATCTGTCATAGAAAATGAGAATACGATCATAATTATGGCTACAATCAGAGATGCCATGCCTATACTTATATGAAATGTCCTTGAAATCCCCTGCCACAAAACAGCAAGGGTTGCCCCTCCAAATCCCGCATACAATGCAAGGGTAATGCCATATGCTGCTATGATCGAACCAATCACAATGATTATTATTTTTTCGTCCATTCTGTTTTACTCATTGTTATAGCCTCCTTTTATTTTTATTTGAATTCTTACTACGCATTTTATCTTTATACTATAAATGAGCAAGTTCTGATTTTGCATAAAAGTAAAGACACCTTGAATTCGATTGTGTTAGTATAAATGAAAGTGACCAAA
>ENA-OQDW01000713-OQDW01000713.1-human-gut-metagenome-genome-assembly--contig:-NODE-713-length-13389-cov-1.685191_pt1 | contig 13389 bp, 17 predicted proteins | sample MGYA00242784_ERZ504613 | MGnify/ENA primary metagenome ERZ504613 (study PRJEB26092, sample SAMD00036330) | human gut metagenome | host: Homo sapiens | study: EMG produced TPA metagenomics assembly of... | reverse complement strand
CTGACCCTAATGATGTTTTAGGCAGCGGCATCGATATCGAAGTGCAGCCTCCCGGTAAAAACTGCAGAGCCTCTTCCTGCTATCAGCGGCGAGCGGGCCCTGACGGTTATCGCCCTGCTGTTCGCTCTGCTCAGCTATCAGCTTCGCCCTTCTGTATCCTTGACGAAATAGATGCGGCGCTTGACGAAGCTAACGTTGACCGCTTTGCGAAATTCCTGGCAGCCTATGCCGAAAGCACGCAGTTTATTGTTATCACACACCGCAAAGGCACTATGGAAGCCGCGCATGTTCTGCACGGCGTTACCATGGAAGAATCCGGTGTTTCTAAATTACTATCTGTCAAATTGAGCGAAAAGGAGTGAGAACATGGGATTTTTAGAACGACTGAAAGACGGCCTCAGCAAGACCCGCCGCAACTTTACTGACCGCATCGAAGAACTTGTAGGTATGTCGGCCAAAGTCGATGAAGACTTTCTGGAAGAACTGGAAATGATCCTTCTAAGCGGTGATGTTGGTGTCAAAACCACAGAAAAGCTTATCGATGCTGTTCGTCAGGCTGCTAAAAAGAAAGAAATCGAGGGGACGGAGCAGGTTATGCCGTTCCTCAAAAAATATATTGCCGAAATGCTGCAGGACGAAGGACAGCGTACCCGTATCGGTGCCAAACCTACGGTTATTCTTGTCGTTGGAGTCAATGGTGTTGGTAAAACCACTACTATCGGCAAGCTGGCCAACTATTTTCATCTGTTCAAATACAAAGTCATGCTGCTGCCGGCGATACCTTCCGTGCCGCCGCTGCCGAACAGCTGCAGATTTGGGGCGAGCGTGCCGGCTGCGAAGTTATCCGTCACGAAGAAGGCGCTGACCCGGCTGCCGTGGTTTTTGACGCTGTCAAAGCCGCTATTGCCCGCAATGTCGACGTACTTTTTATTGACACTGCCGGACGGCTGCATAATAAAACCAATCTGATGAACGAGTTGGAGAAAGTACACCGCATCATCAAACGCGAGATACCAGAAGCTCCGCATGAAACCTTTCTCGTGCTGGATGCAACGACAGGCAGAACGCTATCAATCAGGCCAAAGTCTTTATGGAAACCGCCAACGTCACCGGTGTTGTGCTGACCAAGCTCGACGGTACGGCTAAAGGCGGTGTCGTTATTGCTATCAAAGAAGAACTTGGCTTGCCTGTTAAGTGGATCGGTGTCGGCGAAGGCATTATGGATTTCCGGCCCTTTGAAGCCGATAAATTTGTCGACGCCTTGTTTGATGGTGACAAGTAAAAATGCTTGACAGCCTCTGCGATTTTCGATATAATACCAAAGTCAGATAAAATATGTAAAGATTTTGGTGATTGAAATGCAGGAAAACAGTTTGGAGCAAAGAGTACGGTTAGGACGTTTGTTCGATGCCTACGGCTGCCTGCTCACCGAAAAACAGCAAAAATGTCTGGAGCTGTATTTCTGCGACGACCTTTCGCTGGCTGAGATAGCCGATGAACTTGAAGTATCAAGACAAGCGATACATGACCTTATCAAACGGGTAGAGCATACTCTGGAACGCTATGAAAGCAAACTGGCGCTGCTGGCCCGCGATGATCACGATAAAAAGCTGCTGGAAGAAATGAGCCGGCTGCTGGCTGACCACCTTGCTCAAAGCGGTGGCTCGGCAGAACTTCAACAAGTACGCCGCATTTTAGACGAATTGAGCGGCGAAAGTAGGTAAAAATGGCTTTTGAAAATTTATCTGAAAGACTGCAAAATGCGATAAAAATGTTCCGCGGCAGCGGCAAAATAACAGAAGACGATCTTAAAGCGCCTCTGCGCGAAGTGCGGATGGCTCTGCTTGAAGCCGACGTCAACTTTAAAGTCGTTAAAGATTTTGTTGCCAATATCAAAGAACGCGCGCTGGGCGAAACAGTTCAGCAAAGCCTGACTCCCGGTCAGCAGATCATCAAGATCGTCAACGACGAACTGACCCAGCTTTTGGGCGGCACACAAAGTAAGCTCACCGTAGCGGACAAACCGCCTACAGTCATTATGCTGGTAGGTCTGCAGGGCGCTGGTAAAACTACTACCGCCGGCAAGCTTGGCAGCCTGCTGCGGAAAAAAGGCAAAAAGCCGTTGCTTGTAGCGGGCGACGTTTACCGTCCTGCGGCTATCAAACAATTACAGGTTCTGGGCGAACAGCTCTCACTGCCTGTCTTTGCTCTTGGCGATCAGGTATCTCCGGTCGAGATAGCGCGCAAGGCAATGGATAAAGCATTCTCACTGGCTTGCGACACGGTAATCATCGATACCGCGGGCCGCTTACATATCAACGAAGAACTGATGGACGAACTGCGCAATATCAAAGCTGCCGTCAATCCGCATGAAATATTGCTGGTTGTCGATGCGATGACAGGCCAGGACGCAGTCACTGTAGCAGAAAGCTTCAACGGCGAGCTGGGCATAGACGGACTTATCGTTACCAAGCTCGACGGCGACGCCAGAGGCGGTGCTGTATTGTCAGTAAAAGCAGTTACCGGACGCCCGGTCAAATTTGTCGGTATGGGTGAAAAGCTTGACGCTTTGGAACCTTTCCATCCCGACCGTATGGCATCCCGTATCCTGGGCATGGGCGATATCCTGTCTCTGATCGAAAAGATCCAGTCCACTACCGACCTTGCCAAAGCTTTGGAAATGGAAAAGAAACTGCGCAAAGACGAATTCACGCTCGAGCAGTTCCTGGAACAAATGCAGCAGGTCAAAAAAATGGGCTCGCTGGAAACTATTTTGGGGCTTATCCCCGGTATGAGCGGCATCAGCCAAAAGCTGAAAGAAGCCAACGTTGACGAAAAAGAATTCGACCGCGTTGAAGCCATCATCCGTTCCATGACCCCGAAAGAACGCCGTCATCCCGATATCATCAACGGCAGCCGCCGTAAACGTATCGCCGCAGGCTGCGGTATGCGCGTGCAGGATGTCAACAAGCTTCTCAAAAACTTTGAAGAAAGCAAAAAGATGATGAAAAAGATGCAGGGTATGGCTAAGTTTGCTTCAAAAGGCGGTTTCAAAATGCCTTTTATGAACAAATAAATTTAAATCAACATCTGGTTTAAGGAGGTGAAATAGACATGGCAGTTAAAATCCGTTTAAAACGTATGGGCTCTAAAAAAGCTCCTTTTTACCGTATCGTTGTTGCTGACTCCCGCTCTCCGCGTGACGGCCGCATCATCGAAAGCATCGGTTTCTATGATTCCACTGTACAACCCGCTACCGTAAAGATCGACGAAGAGAAAGCTCTTTCCTGGATGGCTAAAGGTGCACAACCTACTGATACCGTTAAAAACCTTTTCAGCAAAGACGGCATCATGAAAAAATATGCTGAATCTAAAGCAAAATAAGAAATGAGGCGTGATTTGCATGAAAGAATTGGTAGAAGTCATGGCCAAGTCTCTAGTGAGTAATCCGTCTGCAGTAGTCGTGGAGGAGGAAACCACCGGAACATCAACGGTGCTTCGCCTCCATGTTGCTCCTGAAGATATGGGTAAAGTTATTGGAAAACAGGGCCGCATTGCTAAAGCAATCAGAACTGTCATGAAAGCTGTTGCAACCCGTGAGAATGTAAAAGTTGTCGTAGAGATTGTCTAAGACGTATAAGGATGGTAAACGATATGGATAAAATGTTTGTACGTGTTCCGGTTGCAATAAAAGCAAAAGTAACAGAAGATCTCAAGTTGAAAATTATTGGAGATGTCCAAAACACCATAAAAACGATTAATCTGGATATCGAGCACTTCGAATTCCAAGCCAAAAAAGCTCTTTCTCAGGCCGCCAGCGACCTGAGCGTACTTCCTTCACTGCGTGAGCAGATTGAAATGGAAAGAAACAAGATCAATGCCGCTAAAGCAGAAGCCGAAGATAAACTTAAACGCGCTGAAGCCTTGGAGATCGGTGCGGAGATCGGTCACGGTACACTTGAACGTACTGTCGAGATCACCATAGGCACTGATATCGACGCTCTGATGGGCGCCGAGATCCTCACTGAGGATGGCAAGATCATTGCTTTCCGCGAATGATATGGAAAACAAGTAGTTATTGGCACTATTATCGCTCCGCACGGTGTGCGGGGCGATATTCGTATTCTGCCGCAGACAGATCATCCTGAACAATTTTTAGAGCTTTCCTCTTTGCTGCTCGAAGACGGCCGTTCGCTTCAGATCACCTCTGCCCGGTTCCATAAACGTATGGTACTGATGAAATGCAGGGGTGTGGAAACAATGAACGATGCCGAACTGCTGCGCGGCAAAAAGGTTTTAATCAACAGTGAAGATCTGCCTCAGCTTGGAGAAGGCGAATATTATGTAGCCGACCTGCTCGGACTGCCCGTATTCGATACGGCAGGAACACAGCTCGGCACATTGAAAGACGTGCTCAGCACCGGCAGCAACGACGTTTACGTTATTGCTGTACCGGAAGCAAGGACATCCTCGTCCCGGCCCTCAAAAAGCACGTTAAGGAAATCAATATTACAGACCGTAAGATTGTGGTCGAATTACCTGAATGGACAGATGCACCGTGAGATTTCTCTTTATTACCTTATTTCCTGAACAAATTGAACAAGCGGCCGGTCACAGCATTATCAAACGCGCCGTCGATGCGGGACTTGTAGAAGTCAGCTGCATCAATCCGCGCGATTTTGCAACTGACAGGCACCGTACAGTGGACGATACGCCCTTTGGCGGCGGTGCCGGCATGGTTTTGAAGCCAGAGCCGATGGTAGCGGCTATCCGCATGGCCAAACAGCAGCTGCCTGCAGCGCGGGTTATTGCCATGTGCCCGGGCGGGCGCACATTAAAGCAGGATATTGTTGAAGAATATGCCCGCAGCGGCCAGGATCTAATTCTGGTCTGCGGTCATTATGAAGGCTTCGATGAACGGATCTTCAACTGGGTCGATGAAAAACTTTCCATTGGCGACTATGTACTTACCGGCGGCGAACTGCCGGCACTGATAGTTATGGACGCTGTAGCGCGCTTTATACCGGGCGTGCTTGGAAAAATGGCCAGTGCCGTTGAAGACTCTTTCAGTACGGGACTGCTGGAATATCCTCAGTACACCCGGCCGGTGGAATTTGAAGGACTGGAAGTACCGGAAGTGCTGCGTAACGGCAATCACGCTCTGATCAATCGCTGGCGCCGTAAAGAAGCCCTTAAAGCGACTTATCTGCACAGGCCTGATCTGCTTGCAGAGCTTGGCAAAGAGGATGTGTTGCTGCTTAACGAAATCAAACAGGAACTCGCAGGTGATAATAATGGCTAACCTTTATCTGGGGCTGGTGCATTATCCTATTTACAATAAAAATATGCAGGTCATTGCTACTGCCGTCACTAACTTCGATATCCACGATATTTCGCGTACCGCTCGCACCTATGATGTCAAAAAATATTTTTTGATCCATCCGCTGGAGGTACAGGCTGAAATCATCAAAAGGATAACTGACTATTGGCAGCATGGTTACGGCAAAACCTATAATCCTGACCGCAGCAACGCGCTGGAACGTGTAACCTATACGTCCAGCATTGAGTCGCTATTGCCGCGGTTACTGAAATAGAGGGTAAGGCGCCGGTTACGATTACTACCGATGCCCGCACCTATCCTAATACAGTGACCTATGGCTTTGTACGAAAGTTGCTGCACAGCGGTGATAAACCTCTGCTGCTGCTTTTTGGCACCGGCTTTGGTATGGAACAGGAAACAATGAACAGTTTTGATTATGTACTTGAACCTGTTTATGGTCCCTGCGACTATAATCACCTGTGTGTGCGCTCTGCGGCTGCGATTATTTTAGACCGGCTGGCCGGTGAGGCCTGGTGGGAAAAATAACTGTCAAAATGCTCAAAAAATAATTGCAACTAATTGAACAGTATGATATAATGTCATTTGTGTAAAACGGACGGTCCGCTGTGGTGTGTTCGCACATGAACGTCTATGATTCGAGGAGGAAATTATGAATATTATTGAAGTATTGGAACAAGAACAGCTTCGTTCCGACATCCCTGACTTCCGTGCAGGCGACACCGTAAAAGTTTATGTAAAAGTAGTCGAAGGTACTCGTGAACGCGTACAGATGTACGAAGGTGTAGTAATTGCACGCAGCGGCGCCGGTGTTCGTGAAATGTTCACCGTTCGTCGTATTTCTTACGGCGTAGGCGTTGAAAGAACATTCCCGATCCACAGCCCACGTTTGGAGAAAATCGAAGTTTCCCGTCGTGGTATCGTTCGCAGAGCAAAACTCTACTATCTGCGCAGCCTTACCGGTAAAGCTGCTCGTATTCGCGAACGCAGATAATCGGTATCAAATTACAGATCGTAAATCAAGAGACCCTTTCAGTTCAGCTGAAAGGTCTTTTTGTATTTAAATCAAGATAAATTCTACCATAATGGATAAAAACAGCATTACCATATAGGTAAGTAAAAATGTGCATCTTACTTAATAGTTATTGAAAAGTAGCGGCTGAAATATCAATAGCATTACCGCAATAATTGAGCAATTTGCAGTTGTCTAAATAAAAAAACAGACATTCACGTTTTGTGAATGTCTGTTTTTTATTTGCCTGATCCTTAATGCGCCAAAAGCTGCCGCATTTTATCAAGTGCTTTTAGCCGGTGCTTAGTGACGTTGCGTACAGTGCAGCCCAGACGTCCTGCCACCTCGGTCGGCTTCAGGTCATCTAAAACAGCAGCGTCAGTATTTTCCATCTGTTCTGCACTTAACTGCCGCAGCGCTTCCTGCAGTTCCAGTGAAAGTAAAAAACGTGCCAGCTCGTCCAGACGCTCACCTGCTGTACAGCCTGTCTCCAGCAGGGCGATTCCGGCTTCGCTGTCCGTATCTGTCTGGCTTCGTTTTCCCAAATTCGGCCCTGCTTCTGCATCGCGTCAAAAACAGCAAAATGCACCTTACAGCGTGCCAGTCCGGGCCAGTTTTCAAAATCAGCGCCCTTATACTGCAAAACCAGCTCGATAAAGGCCAGAACGGCGATACCTTCTGCGTCTTTTCCCAGCGACCGGTAAAACATCTCACGGCGGGCCTCGCTTTTTAAAAGCGGCTTAAAATCCGCGCATAACTGCAGCAGTGCTGCTTTATCACCAGCCTGGCGGCGGTTATCAATGCTTTCAATCTCTCTGCCTGTTCAGGTAAATTTTTTATAACGATCAGTTCTCTCTATAATTTTATGATACCCGGCTATACTGTAAAACTCGCGCGCAACAACAAACAGTCTAAACTTTTTCGACGAAAATTAACACCCTATACAATCAGGTGTTAATTTTATGCCTTTACTGCTTAAAATAATGGCGGGAGGGATAGCATGCAAAAATATATAGGCCGGCAGCTGAAAACAGCGCGGCTAAATAAAAAGCTGACCCAGGAACAGATCGCTGAAGCAGTAGGCTTATCGGCCAAGCACTATGGCTGTATCGAACGCGGCGAGGTCAGCACAACTGTGGCCGTACTGACACGGTTGCAGCAGGTGCTGGAATTTGAAGTGTCTATAATGATCAAAATTTAGTCTGCTTTGGCAGGCTATTTTTTTTCGATGTTTTCGCCGGGCTGCTGGTGAAGTACGTACACGCACTTGCGCTGCAGCGCAAGTGCCGCGGAGCGTAATAACGCGGCGCAGAAATTTAAAAAAGAGCTTCTCGTGTCTTGTCGGGGGGACATCTGTGATAAAATAACTAAAGAATTATATAAAATAGTTAAAAAATACAATATAAAACAAGTTAAATATGACTTTTGTTTTAAAATATTGATTTAAAAACAGCGTATTGAAGTCAGGCAAAAGCTTTGGTTCCTGCGGCGTCAGCCGAAGAAATATATTGTTCAACAAATTTTAAGGAGTTGATTTTGGTGTATTTGAAAACAAGTAATAAAAAACAGCTGGCAGCAGCAGTAACGCTGGCTGTAATGGGAATGGCATGGGTAGCTGTGCCGAGCCAGGTATGGGCGGCCGACGGCGGTTTTGGCGCCATAAATAATCCTATCAGTCTGGAAATTTACGCAGACCAAAATAAGAGTGACGGTAAACTGGATAAAGCCCGTAAAGACTATGAAGGATCAAATGTTTATGTATCCCAATATCACTCTGCTTATACCGATAACGAAAAAATCTTCGCCAGCGGTGATATGACAGGTAAAACTATTTCTCTGAGCAATATGACAGTCCAGGCTGTTGTTGGGGAAGACGGTATAGGGCAAGCTGCCGATCTGGCACAGCATGCAACACAGGGTCAGGCCGGCGGTTTTGGTTATGGCGCAGGGCTTGTCAATCAAAACGGCATGTCTAATGCTGTTATCGCAGTTGATTCTGCTGAGATAAATGTTATCGGCGGTGCCAGCGGTTTGAGAGTGGATGGAAAATATCAGCACGAAGGCGAACAGGGACTGACTGGCAATGCAGCTATTGGCGGTACCGGCGGTGCCGGGGCTGCAGGCGGTAATGGCGGCGGCGCTAAAGCTATCGGTGTCGCGGCAGGCATTACAGATACTGCTGAAAGTATTGCTGTAAACGGCAGTGCCAGCAAGAATATTCAGATTTCAGGTACTTCTTTAACTGTTAATGCTACAGGCGAAGCCGGAGGACATGGAGGTTACGGAGGCAAGGGCGGCAGCGGTGCCGATGGTGCGGAACTTACGACGAAAAAGGCCGATAAAGGTGCAGATGGCGCCAATGGCACTGATGAGAATACCACGCCGGGTAAAGCCGCTAATGGTGAAGATAAACTAACGCATGCAGATAATGGTAAGGTTGAAGCAACTTATGACTCTAGTGAGCCTCCTGAGCAGACAGGCTGGACATCTACTGCTGGCACAGCTGGCACAACTGGTGAGGCTGGCAACGCTGGTGTTGATGGTAAGAATGGCGGTAACGCTGATGCTGGCTCAGCAGGCAGTAATGGCTTAGCAGGCAATACTGGTCTGGCAGGGGGAACCGGCGGCGCTGGAGCTAATGGCGGTAATGGCGGCAGCGCCACTGCTTACGGCCTGCATTTGAATACTATCAGCGGCGGTTCTGTAACATTGCAGGCTTTAAATGTCAATGCCACGGGAGGAAATGGAACTGCCGGCGGTGAAGGCGGTAAAGGCGGAACAGGCGGTGTTGGCGGGTTAGGTCAAACCGGCGGTGACGGCGGTGCAGGTGGCGCTGGCGGCGATGGTGGTGACGGTGGCAATGCTGGTAACGGCGGAACCGGTGGAGCAGGCGGAACAGGCGGCCAAGGTGGTAACGGCGGCCAAGGCGGTAACGGCGGCCAGGGTGGTAACGGCGGCCAAGGCGGACTTGCTGATGCCCAGGGTCTGGTTGGCACTGCCAATACTGACCTGAATATTACGATAGGTACTATAACTGTAACTGCAACTGGCGGCGATGGCGCTAAAGCAGGCATCGGCGGAGCAGGCGGCACTGGCGGAACTGGTGGTGCGGCAGGTACTGCAGGTACTGCTGGTGAAGGCGGAGTTGGCGGAGCGGCGGTGCTGGCGGTGCTGGCGGCAAGGACGCTAGCGGAGCATATAGCCAATGGTGCTGATGGTGCTACCGGTGCTGGCGGTGCTAAAGGTACAGACGGCAATATAGGTATTGAAGGTGAAGCAGGTCAAGGCGGCAACGCGGGTAAAGGCGGAACCGGCGGTGCAGGTGGTATAGCCGGTGCTGCAGGGACGAGCGGTGCTGGTAACAGCGCTTTTGCGACTGCTGTGAGCCTGACTGATACAGCAGGCGTCTTAAAAACAAGTTCTATTACCGCTGAAGCTAAGGCCGGTAAAGGCGTAGGTAAATTTAATATTGCAGATGCTTATCTCGAAGGCGATTCTACCGGTGACCCGGGTGAACGTACGGCTGTAGATAATAATGCTGGTACTGACGGAACTGACGGGGCTGCAGTAACAGAAACTGATAAAACTCAAGCGGGATATCAAAACGGAGCGGCTAATGCGGTTTCTAACGGCGGTGAAGGCGGCAAAGGCATCACTCCTATCGGTACAGTGGCTCAAAGTAATAACGGTGCTAAAGCTGAAGCCTGGGGACTTGTTACCAGCGGCGGTTCTTTGAACGTGCTTTCTGATAGTGGACTGACTATCAGCGCAGATGCGCAAGAGGTTCTGCTATGTTACTGCCAAAGCAGTTGTGTCTGCAAATTCAGTTAATGTGTACCAAGTTCAAAATGATTTAAAAATCACTGCAACAGCAGTTGGCGATCAAGACAGAACAGAAACAGTTAGTGAAGTTGAATATACGTATTCGGGCTCCAGTACATCCACTCAAGCTACGGCTGTTGGGCTGGAACTGACAGGCGGCAGTATGGTGGCTGAAGTTGGAGGCACCGTGACTATAGAGGCAAGTACCGACTGGGCAGGTTCTAATACTGCTACAGGCATCAAAGCTGCTGAAGGTGCGGTTATTGCTGTTCATAGTGCCGGGCTATGGATATCAGTGCCGAGGTAGTTGGTACTAATGCTAAAGACGGTACGATCCTCAAAGGCGCCAATGGTATTTTGGCAAACGGCAGCACAATGTATTATGCTGCAGATAATGCTGCTATCACTGTCAGCGGTGGTAAGTATGCAGATGACCATGCGGCAGACATTGAAGGTGGGGTAACTACTTTTGATGCCGGTACGGGAACCGTTACCTTTAACGGCACTGCTGACTTCACAAACGGCACTTTGAATCTGAAATCTGATACAGACGTACAGACGAAGGAGAATAGTCTTGGTTCTCTCGATATCAGCGGTACTGCCATGAACCTAACAGATAATCTGGCAGCCTTGACTGTAGAGGATAAGACTACTCTTGCTGGCAGTACGGTCTACTTCTATGACGAAAATAATCAGGCAGAGAAATACAATACTGCTGATTACCGTACTATCACTACTAATGATCTGGATGCTTCCGATACTAACGAGCTCTTTATGCGTACCAATGCCAACGGCGTTTACGGTCAGTCGGCAGGCAACGACAAAATTACTTCCACTAATACTGTAACCGGCAGCGGTACCTATAATATCACTGTTTTTGACCAGGGGATGCGCAACGGCTATAACAATGCTGCCGGCGCTGATACTAAGGGACATTTGGACCAAGATGTCGTACTTATCGAAAATGCAGATAAAGGCGGCACCTACAACATCAAAGAAATGAAATATGATAACGGCGTCTGGGCTTATGAATATGAGGGGAAAGCAGCGGTTGTCGATAATGGTTTGAACCTGACACAGGTCACTACCAGGGCTGCAACTCAATCCTCTGCCCAAATGGCGGCTCAGGATGCCAGCAAGATCGCAGCCGGAGCGGCAGTGACTCTGTTCGGCGCTGATGAAACTTTGATGGAACGTCTGGGCGACGTCCGTAATTCTGCAGACGATAACGACGGCGTTTGGGCTAAATATGTCGGCGGCAAAATCAAAGTAGATGGACTGCAAGGCGATAACGATTATCAATATAACGGCTTTGCGGCAGGTTATGACCGTGAGATCGGCAGTAACTGGCGTATCGGCCTGGCAGGACAATATGCTAAAGGTGATACCAGCCTGACTAATGGCGACGGTGAAATCAAAACCGCGGCAGGCGCTTTATATGGCACATGGACTGGCGATAAAGGTCATCATGTAGACATCATTGCCAAAGTTGGTAAAGTTGACAGTGAAACCAGCGCTTACGGCGGCACTATTGCCCAAAAACTGGACGGTGATTTTGGCAGTACAGCTATAAGCTTTGCTGTTGAATACGGCTATCGTCAGGATTTGAATGACGGCTGGTTCGTTGAACCTATGGTGCGTGCAAGCTACGTACATCTGGGCGGCGATGATTATACCGTAACCACTCGTGACAATACTATGAGCGTTACTAACGACAGCATGAACAGCATTGTTCTGCGCGGCGGCTTCCTGCTGGGCAAAACCTTTGCGGCAGACAGCAGCGTTTATCTGAAAGCGGCAGTACTGCACGACTTCGACGGCGACATCAATACACATGTCAGCGCTGACGGCAGAAACGCCAGCTACAGTGACAGCATCGGCGGTACCGCCATCGAATATGGTATCGGCGTCAACCACAAATTTAATAAGGATTCCAGTATGTATCTGGATGTAGAACGTATCAGCGGCGGCGATGTAACTAAAAACTGGGGCGTCAATGTCGGCTTCCGTTACAGCTTCTAAAATCAGGATGGCAGCTTGAAAAATCTATAAAGAATATCCCTCATCATCCAAGTGGGGGATTTCTTTATAGTATTTCGTGAAAAAGAGGAGATAGATGTATGCAGAAATGCCGGAAGAAAGTAAAAAGCTGTTTGAAGCAGGTCAACAGCAATAAAGCATTAGCTGGGAAAGTACTGCAATCGTTGTTTACAGCAGGAGTAGTGTACGTTTGCATATTCGGGGGGGACAACGCAGCCTGGGCGCAAGACTATAATAGCCAATATGGTACTGATTTAGGCGGCGAGTACGAAAATGTCAGCGTGACCAATGAAAGTCTTGACGGAAACAGCAATGTAACGATCGGTGTTAGTAGATCTGCCGGTCTGACAGTAACTGATAAAGCCGTTGTGAAAATTGTTGAAACTGGTTCCAGCGCCAGGAGCAGCAGTATTTGCGGGATTGCTAATGATGGCAGCGGCACAGCATCATTGACGCTGAAAGACGCTGATATTGCTATCGTAGGCAGCAAAAGCAGTGTTATTGGCTTTGAAAGTACGGCCGGTCAGCATAAGAATACTGTTACTGGCGAGATGAATATCAGTGTCAGCAGTGCTGCGACATCCGGCACAAGTTCTGTACCAAGGTCGTTGCCGGCATTGATGTGGAAGGTTATTACAGCAAAGCAAATAAAGCTGCCAATTCCCTTAAAGCCAAGAATGTCAAAATCAATCTGGGGCTTGCCGCAGGTGACAAAGCTACGGTAAATACAACAGGTGTTTTGACTAAGGGCAGTTATGGCAATTATATCGGTACAACCGAGATCGAAAATGCGGAGATCGTGATCAGCGGCAGCAACGGCCGGTCGAACGAAACTGTACGCGGCGTCTGGGCCACTCAGACTGATACCGGTAATAAACCTTCAGGAACAGACATGTCTTCTAAGCAGTCTTACAACAACCTGACCGTTGTGACAGGAACTTATGCTTCCGATATGACAGCTTATACACCAAATGCTGTGCAGGGCGGCAGTGGGCTCTATGGCATCCAGGCCGATAATTACGCGGTTGTAAGCGTGAAGGAAGACCTGCTGATTGATATTGACCGTCAGGCCAGAAAATCGGGAGAAGAGAATAATGGTGTGACTGGTATTTATGGTTATGAGCACGGAAAGATAGATTTTAACAGAGCAGATATTACACTGCATAATGATTTGGAT
>ENA-OQDW01000712-OQDW01000712.1-human-gut-metagenome-genome-assembly--contig:-NODE-712-length-13394-cov-4.716515_pt1 | contig 13394 bp, 9 predicted proteins | sample MGYA00242784_ERZ504613 | MGnify/ENA primary metagenome ERZ504613 (study PRJEB26092, sample SAMD00036330) | human gut metagenome | host: Homo sapiens | study: EMG produced TPA metagenomics assembly of... | reverse complement strand
CCAAAGCAAGATGTCGCTATAACGGATGATGTTCCAGTTTAAGGCACTGGCACCCCAAGGCCAACCATTGAACATCTCACCGCTCTCTGGAGAAACAAAGAAGCGCTTGCAGCTATGCTGACCGTAGGTAGCCTGATCGCGAACCCATGTGTTCTTATATGGAGTCTCGCCGTAAGTCTTCCAAGTTACACCAGGGCGACCCACAATGAAATCTACACGAGGATCCACATTGGCAGTGGTGTTATCACACTTATCTTCTTCAGCATTCCACACATCGAAATGCTTCTTGTAATAAGTATCGAAGAGAGGCAGACCATTCTCATCGGTCTGATAAGCATCAATCAAATCCTGACTTGGCAAGAAGAAGCCATCACCGGAATAAGGACCCTGAGGAGCATTCAGCAAGTTGCTCCAGTTAATGCGACCTGCTGATGCAGAACCATCATTCATGGAATACTGTACCTGGAAGACACCCTCCTTGCTGTTATCACCGGTAGAAACCTTATCCAAATCCTGGAAATTATCGAGCAATCCATACTTGCCGCTATTGATGAGAACATCACACTCGCTAACTACCTTCTGCAGAAGATTCTGGTCGATGGAAATGACCTTATGGGTAGTCTCATCCTGCTTATAAGCACGGTAGAGATTCACCTTGGCTGCATAGGCTGTAGCAATATACTTATTGATACGGCCAATCTCAGACTGTGATTCCGGCAACACATTGGCTGCCTCCTCCATAGTGGCAGCAATCTTCTCGAGAATCTGGTCGCGAGTAAACTCTACGTTAGATAGATCAGAAATCTTGCCTTCGTAATTCTCCTCAAAATAAGGAATACGATTGAACAAACGGCTCAACTCGAAATAGAAATGTCCACGAAGCACCTTCATCTCCTCGATCTGAACCTTGCGGTCCTTCAACTGGGCATCACTCATACTCTCCAACATGCGGAGAGCTGAATTGCAGCGCTGAACGCTTGTATAAAGATGATACCACTTAGAGTCGCCATTGCCGTTGGTAGCATCTACATCCATGATCTCCATGCGGTGAATGTCTGCCAAGTCGCCGGTACCACCGCCACCTTTGTAGGCATCGTCAGAACGTACACTACCATAGCTCCAGTTGGTTACCGGGCAAGTCCATACACTCCAATCCTGTGGGTTAGGTCCCATCAAGGCAGAATAAGCTGCATTGGTGAGCAAATCTACCTTATTATCGTTCTTGATAACTTCATCACTCAAAGAACCCTGAGGCTGGTTATCCAGGAAACTATCTTCGTTACAGCTTGTTGCCATCAAACTTACAGCAGCAAACAGAATATATTTAAACTTCATAATTGTGATCTTTTAAGAAATTAAACTTTACTTGTTCTAAACTCAATATCAGAAACCAACACTCAAACCAAATGTGAAGGTTCTTGCAATGGGTAGGTATACCCCAAGCCCTCTGGATCAGCACCTGTATAACCGGTGATGGTGAAGAGATTCTGTGCCTGAAAATAAACACGGGCATTGCGGATATTAACCTTCTCAAGCAAATACTTTGGCAAGGTGTAGCCCAAAGTCAAAGTCTTCAACTTGATGAATGAGCCATCCTCGATATAGAACTCAGAACTACGATTCTCGTTGTTGCTGTCCAATGTGGTCAAAGCAGGTACATTGCTGTTGTAAACACCTGTCTTCTCATACTCTGTCCAAGCATTCATTGCATCCAGCAGACGGGTTGAATGGTTACCATTCCAGCACTGGAAGAGATCTGTATAGTACTTCGAATTATTCCATGCATCACGAACCATGCCGTTGAAGAACAAGCTCAAGTCGAAGCCCTTGTAAGAAGCTGAGAGGTTCAAACCGCCAATAAACTTAGGCTGGTCTGAGCCCAACCAGGTCTGATCGTCGGTAGTAATCTTACCATCATTGTTAACATCAAGATACTTGATACGGCCTACACCAGGCTTACCAAACTGTACATCATATTTCTGATTGTACTCATCCACCTCTGCCTGAGTATGGAATACGCCATCTGTCTTGTAACCCATCCATGAGCCAAAGCTGTGACCTACGATTGATTTGCCTGGCATACCGCCGCCAAATGTATAATAGATAGCATTTGGAAGTGAAGTGATTTCATTGTTGTAGACAGAACCGTTGAAGGAAACATCATAGCTGAAGCCGGAATTCAAATGGTCTCTCCAACCCAATACAAACTCAACACCCTTATTGTTCATAGAGATGCAGTTGGTCCAAGAGTAACCACCTTCACCCAAAACACCTGCATATGGAGGCTGATAAAGCATATCTGTAGTACGCTTATCGAAGTAATCGAAGGTAACAGTCAGGCGCTGATCGAGGAGAGTAGCATCGAAACCGAGATTCAACTGCTTGGTCTGCTCCCACTTCAAGTCAGGATTACCTGTATAAGTCTTGCTGGCACCTGGAGCGAGAGTCTGGTTATTGCCAGAGATGTTGTAGCTGGCATTGGAGAGTGATACCAGATATTTTGTATAAGTAGCTTCGTTATCAATCTCATCGTTACCGTTGATACCCCAGCTGGCACGGAGCTTCAAATCGTCCAACCACTTGTGGGTATTCTTCATAAACTTCTCGCTGCTGATACGCCAACCTCCTGATACAGAAGGGAACACACCAGAGTTATTATTCTTACCGAAACGGGAAGAAGCATCACGACGAATAGTGAAAGCCAAGAGATACTTGCTATCATAAGCATAGTTGATCTTACCGAAATAAGATACCATACTGTAATTAGAACCGAAACCATTCACGTTTGGAACAGAGGTGATTGAATTCAGATATCGATAGTTCGGATCTTCAGAAGTCAAGCCCTGACCGTAACCTTTCAAATCCTCGGTAGAATTCTTCTTGCTCTCCATACCTAAGAGGAAAGATGTGGCATGCTTGCAAGATTCAACTGATAGTTGGCTGTATTGGTCCAAACCCAGTTGAGGTTGTGATAGTGATATGAATCCAATTCATTGGTATTGACGACACGAGGTCCCTCATTCCAGGAAGGTACAAAGGTCTTGCTGAATTCATTATAGTAGTTCACACCGAAGTTGGAGCGCAAGGTAAGATTCTTGATTGGCTCAATCTCCAAGTACATGTTACCGAAAACTCTCCAGTACTGATGCTTATTATCCTTCTGATTGTTCTGAAGACGAACTGGGTTTGGAGAATCATTGAATACATCAATGTATCCACCACCGTATCCGCCCATGCTGTCATAAATAGGCTGTGCAGGGTGCTGCTTGACAAGCTGCTCTTCTATGCCTCCCTGAGCTACATGCTGGGTCCAATAGTTGATGGCAACACTCTCGCCTACTCGTACCTTATTGTTGAGGAACTGATAATCGGATGTCAAACGGGTGTTGAAACGCTGGTAATCTGTATTTTTCAGCATACCATCCTGATCTATCCAGTTGACTGACAAAGAAGATGCGCCATTATCTCCACCTCTACTCAATGTCAGAGAGTAGTTCTGCATCAGGGCTGTCTTATACATCACATCAAGCCAATCGGTATTGGCTGCTGTATAAGTCTGACCATTTGCACCAGTGAAATAAGGAGTTGTGGTATTCAACTGCGCCTGCTCGCCATTACCATAAATCAATGAATTTGGATGAGTGCCATAGGTATTCTTGTAAGCCTGCCAATAAACATCACCCCACTGGTTGGCATCCAGCAAGTCATAATTGGTTGTAAAAGTCTGAGCGGTAAGAGAACCCTCGAAATCTATCTTCACCTCACCCTTCTTGGCACGCTTGGTGGTAATGATGATGACACCATTGGCAGCCTGAGCACCATAGATGGCAGCAGAAGATGCATCCTTCAAAACCTGGATACTCTCTACATCATTGGAAGACAAGATTGAACCTACGTTATCACGGGTCATCACACCATCGATAACGTAAAGTGGAGAAGAATTATTAATAGTTGTAGTACCACGAACCAATGTTCCTGTGTTACCACCACCAGGAGTACCATCGGTAGTGATATTAACACCTGCTACACGACCATTCAAGCTGGAAAGGACATTACCTGTAGGTACGTCAGCAATATCAGACATCTTGACAACGGCAACAGAACCTGTCAAGTCTGCTTTCTTTTCTGATGTATAACCAGTAACAACCACCTCGTTCAAGCTATTAGACTCTTCCTGAAGTGTCACTACCATATCATCAGTAGCCTTCACTTCTTGCGTCTTATATCCAATATAAGATATAACAAGTGTGGAACCAGGAGCACATTCTACATGGAAGTTTCCATCAAAGTCGGTAACGGTTCCGGTCTTAGTACCCTTCACCATGACAGATGCACCAATGACTGTCTCACCAGTAGCATCTTTCACAATGCCATTTACATTTACCTGTTGTGCACTAGCTACGGTGCAAACAGTACAGAGCGCAGAGCTCATTAGTAATTTTGAAAGATTGTTCATACTATTATAACATTTTAAGTTTCAAAAATTGTTATTGCTTGTATCTGCTGCAAAATTAGGGAAAGTCTGCGAGCAGAACTGTAACTTTTAGTTCTTTCACTATAAGAAATCGTACATGAAATGATTTTCTCAGTAAACGAAATCATTTTTTATCTTTGGAGCTATTTCCAAATAGCTTGGAGAGGCCACCATTTCAATTCCATATTCGTTACACTCTTTTGGGAGAATGTTTTGATACCTATCTGATCTTCAGAAGGGAAAGTTTGCAGCGTAAACACATCCTGACCGTCATTACAGAATATTTCCACGCTCGATTTGTCTACGAAGATATGCATTCGCAGCTTCCCATTTTGCGGCAACACCTGAGCATGAGCCATACGGTCAAACTTAGGAATATCCACATCAGCACAATGCGTACGGTCGATTACCAGATTATGAGAATCAGTATCATAACTGATTGTCACCTTCCTGCCGTGTCCAGAACATAGGTTCAAGCCAAAGACATTTGATTGCAGAGCTGAGAAGGTTACATCCATCTCATAGACATTACTCTTTGGAGATGCACACTTCAATCTTGCACTTCCCAAAGGCAATTTATAGTTGGCTGATACCTGCTTGCCCCTAAGCTGACGCAAAGCCTCAATAGGTTGCTGAGTCAGAAAATAATGGGAACCCACCTTTTTCAATGCCAGCTTCCGAGGCACCGACCACATGCCTTTTCCGTATTGTGAAGGCTGCTGCTGAGCATAGTCCCATGTGGCTACCCAACCTAAAGACACAACATCGTGCAGGCTACCATCATAATCGCGGAAGGTACGTGATGCATAATAATCCATGCCCTTATCAACATAGAGAGCTCTACAGGATGATTTGCCTCCAGTCTGAATGACTTGCCATCAAAATCGCCAACAAAATATTGCTCCTGTGCCCAATTGATGGAAATCACAAGAACCCATTTCTTCACATTAGAATCACCCTCAACCGGTAATTGGAACAAATCGGGACATTCCCAGCTCTTCTCTGAATTTCCTGATGGACCAAAGTCGCTTAACCACGTCCAATGCTTCAAGTCATCAGACTCATAAAACATCACCTTCTTCTCCAAGGCCTTAGCCACAACCATCACCCACTTATGGGTCTTCTCGCACCAAAAGACAGTAGGGTCTCTAAACTCTGTGCTCCATATATCCAACACAGGATTCTGTCGTAAAGATAAAACTTATCGCCATCATGCTGTAGGCTATGCCCTGAGCCTGCTTCTTGCTATCCTTAGAGAATACGGTAAGGGCTGCTATATAGGAACCCTTGCCGAATCCAGCCGTATTGTTCTTGTCGATCAAAGCTGAACCCGTAAAGCAGGAAGTGTTAGAATCCACATTCTGCATCACGTTATCTGCTGACTTTTCCTCGAAATGAACCAAGTCCTTGGATTCCGCCTTACCCCACCAATACAAGTGGTACTTGCCTTGATAATACATCAATCCGCTTGGATCACCTACCCATCCCTTGCTTGGGGAGAAATGATACTGAGGTCTATACTTCTCATGGTAAAGAGAAGATGCCTGAGCATACACACCTAAACAACCTATGCTGAAAAGCACGGTCATCAATACGTTCTTTGCTTTCATATTAATTGTTATTTAAAAGTTAGTTTTCATTTTGGCACCATTCAGAGTCCATACCTTTACTTCGGCTTCTGTCTTTCCTTTCTTGGAATATAGCTGAACCTGTACATTCTCTGCATTTTTAGGGAAGAAGCGAGAGGTGAAAGCATATTCGTCATTAACAAATCCCTCGATAACCGAACCATCTATAAAAAGATGGAAACGGACTGGAGAATTCATCGGCAAGTGCAAATTGCCTGTACGGATTTCAAGAGGAATACCCATCTGCAAAGATGATTTCGTATGATCAGCCACTAAACGTTGCTTTTTCACATCATAATAGATGAAAGACTTCTCCTTACCGCCATTTGTCTGCAGCTGGAAACCAAACTGACTGGCATCCTGAGGATAGAATACGGCATCAATCTCTACCTGACGCTTACCATCGTAGATAAGTTTCGACCGAACAAGGCTCTCTTTAGCTATACGTGATTCCTTGTCACGAAGTTGTTTCAAAGCAGGAAGCGGCATCTGGCATATCTTGCCATTTCTCAACGTCCACACTCTAGGTAAACTGAAAAGATGTGCCCAACCTTGCTGATAAGTAGGCACTTCTCTTATCTCGTCAGGAATAATAGCCATAGCCACATATTGACTATCCGCAATCTGCCATACTGACGGAGACAGTAATCTGTTGATTACCTCCAGATTTTCTGGCACCTGCTGATCCGGTACAAATCTCTCATTCTGAATGTCGCCCACCCAATATTGAGTCTGGGCTGGGATTCCGCGATGAGGCACACGATTGACGGACAGGACATATTTATCGCCCATCTTGATGACGATAGGCATCTCCCAAAAGATACCCGTATGATCTACTTGAGGATTTCCCCCAAAAAACAGTCCTCTGTAAGTCCATGAGCGTAAATCATCAGAACGGTACAGAAGCAAGGTTCCATGCTCCTCCTGATCTCTAGTCACACCAAAGCCTACAACCATATACCAGTGACCATCCATTTTCCAAACAAAGGGATCTCTCATATCAGAACGGGAAAATTCGCTCGGACAATCTGCAACGATTGGATTGTGAGCAAACTTCTGCCATACATTCAAACATGAATCCTGAGGAAAAGCGGCATTGATGGAATTACGCCTGCTTCCGCCAGTATAAATAATCTGAGGGATTCCTTCATCATTAATGAACGCACAGCCCGACCAGATACCTAAACTATCATAGCTTTTATCAGGAGAAAGAACAGGCTTACGCTCAGTCCAACTGACTAAATCCTTGCTCTCGAAATGGCCCCAGTTTATCTGTTTGAGATTAATATTGGAAGCATTCTTCTGATCAAAAATATGATACATGCCATTAAAATATATTAAACCATGCGACTCATTAGTCCAGTTGGCAGCAGGCATCAAATGATATTTCGGACGATTATAGTCTGTCATAAACCTAGAGGCAGGAATCGACAAATCAGGAATTTCCCTAACATACTTAGCCACTTCATCCTTTAAAAATACCTTTTCAGCAGACACAACATTCAATCGTACATTGTCTATCACGCCATTGATAAATGACTGATCGTACATTCCCAAAGGCCTAGATTGAATCCCTGACAAAAAAACATCTGAAACGGACCTACCAAATCAGAAACAACACCTTTGAATGAAGCCACGTCTTTACCATTATAATATAAGGTGGAGGTTTCGATATCCAACAAAAGATGCAACCACTTAAAAGTTTCAACTTTACAACCAGCATAGACAGAAGTATTCACCTCCTTGCCAGAATTCTTGCCAGAAATCTCAAACATCAACTTTCCATAAGAGTCAACGCTCACGGAAACAGCATTGCCATTCTTGTCCTTGATACCTATAAAGGTAGCCGTATCCGTAGGCAAAGACTCTAGGGCAAACCATGCAGACACAGAGTGGCACGGAGATGAAACCTGCGTACGAAGACTTACGGAATATCCATCGGTTCTCAAAGCTTTTCCTTTGATGCCTGCACAATAATCAACACTCGTTCTCACCGAAGAACAGGTAAGAGGATTCAGTCCCTGGCTATCAGCAAATGGATTTTGCCCATCAAAATTCCAAAGACGCTGAGCTTCTACTGATTGGAATATCAGCAGCGACATTAACACCAGTAAAGACAGATGTAATTTCGTTAATTGTTTATTCAAATGTTCTATCATACGGTTTTTATTGAATTAATAAAATTGTTTATTCTTTAATATTATTATAGTTGCTTGTTGCTGGCAAAAGTACTTTGTTTTCAACCATAACAATAAAAAAAATCGTTCCTGCAACAATAATTATGTTACATGAAACGATTTTCTTATCTTTTGCTAAGATTTTAAAGTACTTATTTTAAAGGAGTTAGAAAACTATTTCTTTTTAGATGCCTGTTCATTTCTAAAATCGGTAGGAAGAACTCCAAACTGCTTCTTGAAACAGGAAGAGAAATAGCCCGGTAACGCAAAGCCTACTTCTGCCGAAACTTCAGAGATTGTCCTGTCTGTTTGCTGCAAGAGGGTATAGGCTCTCTGCAGGCGCATCTCTTTCAAGAGCTCGGCAGGCGTTTTTCCTGTCATAGCCTTCACCTTGCGATAGAGCTGCACCTTGCTCAACAGCATCTGGGCTCCCAAATCATCCATCTTCATATCAGCATTGCCCATATTCTCAAGAATCTTCTTCTTGAAACGGTCCATGAAGTAACGATTACTCTCATCCAGGTGATTCAGTTCAGCAGCCCAGTCCTCCTTGTTCTCGATGAAGCCACGAGCCACGGTTTTCTGTTTCTGCAGCTTCTTTCTATATACCTTATATATATAGTAGATGACAAAGAGCAGAACCAATACGATGACGATGGCAACAATAATCATCCATTTCTGAATACGGGAAACCTCTGAATAAGAATCAAGACTGTCAAAAATCTGATCCAGATTCTTCATCTTGGCTTCCAAATCCTGATATTGTAGAGCGATGGCATCGCAATTTTCAGGGGTAGCAAGAAATGATTTCATCACATTATCCTTCTTATAGGGTTTACCCTGAAGGATATTCATCGCCAATTCCATAATCTTTTCGCCCTGGGTAGATAGACATAAGAAGCAGCAAAATGCCCCCTCTTCACTCTATCCACTCCTTCCCAGATACCAGGCAATCCATCAATGCCCACTATCAGCATCTGCTTGTATATTCCTCTTCTCTCTGCTTCCTGAAAGGCTCCTATGGCACTGAGGTCATTATGTCCGAACACACCATCCGCATGTCCGCCTTTATCCAGATATTGCTTCATCAACTCCTGGGCTCGCTCCATCTTCCAGTTACTGTCCAGGGTAACCACCTTGATTCCCGGATAATTCTTCATCACCTCGTGGAAACCACGATGGCGCTCAATGACAGGAGAAGCATCCTTCAAGCCCGTAATCTCAACAACGGCACCTTTTCCATACAGTTTACTGGCAAGAAAGCGGGCTACTTCCCTACCCGCTTCTACATTATCGCCACCGATGGAAGCTGTATAATGGGTTGTCTTTACCTTTCTGTCGAAGAGAATAACCGGGATATGCGCACGATAAGCTCGCTCGATGGCAGGTGTTACATCATTCACGTTATCAGGGGCAACAACGATCAGATCTACCTTCCTGGCTATCATACTGTCTATCTGACGAGCCTGGCGCTGCCCGTCATTCTCTGCAGTAGTAAACAGCAAATCCACATTCTTATATTGATACTCCGCCAGTCGCATCTCATTATTCACCTTCTCGCGCCAAAGTCCGCCGCAGCATTGCGACACACCAATCACTATCTTCTTCTGGGTACAAGCACCAAGAAGAAGGAGCATACTAAAAGATAGTACTATTAAGATAATATTGATTCTTTTCATTGATTTTATACTTCTTCCATCCGTTTAAGTTCCCACCCCTCAAACTGCATGATGATGAGATGGAGTTTTGTGCCTTGGCGCAAAGCCTCAACCCTTGGAGCCTCGGCATATCGATGAATCTGATCAACAGCCTTACGCCACTGTTTCTCCGCCTTGATCATAGGCTTGCCATCTTCCGTGAACTCACCTTCAACTATCGCAGAGGAATCTTTCTTCGAAAGAACCTTCAACTCCAGGATGTAGCTATGCTGACTGGCATAATGGGTAAGGTCTGGCAAAAGGAAGAAATCACAATAGCCATGATTCAACTCCAACTCTGGAGCCGTGATATAATAATCATTCAGATTCAGATAAGCCATGAAGAATCCCTGCAGGTTTCGCTCAGCCTCAATGCCATCACGCACCGATGAAACCTTGGCATAGGCATCTGCCATGAAGCGCAATCCTTCTTCCCACTTACCATCGTATGCCATATCATAATAGTAATCGGTAAGCTGGTTGACATCCACATAAGCCTTTGCCTGATACTCCTCTTCCAGATAACCATAATACTGCTTGCGGACATTATTGTTTGGAATGCCCAGAATGAGCTTGGAGCCACGAGTTCCCTTGATGGTCAACATGCCATAATAGAACAGAAGACTTGGGAATATCTCTGCCTTTGGAATCTGATACGCAGAAAACGACTCATAAAGCTGGGTAACAATCTGCTCCTCTTCTGCTATCTTGCGGATAATGCCCTTACGCTCTCCATCCAGCTTGTCAAACTGCAAGAGTTTCTTCATCTTGCTGTAATCGGTACGGGTATTCGGGTCAATCATCTCTTCAGGCGGACATCCGGCATCCATATAATTGCGAAGGTAATAAAGAACCATATCACAATTAAACATACGAGTTTTCTTCTTCAATGCCTGTTTAGCAAAGCAATAGTTATCATACCATGGCTTCATATCATTGACGATGGCATCAATATCACTATCGGCAGGAATACTACCATGTTCTTTATAATAGGTAAACATCTCCACCACATCAGTGGTAGAGAAGCCCAGCATCTCATCAAACTCCGGCTTGATAGAAATGTTCCAACCTATATTGAATCCACTCGTCACATCATCCAGGGTTACAGGGCTCACACCCATCATGAAGATACGCTCAAAATTACCCTTGAACTTCTTGAAGACATCACGATAAAAGCCGTCGGCATGGGTAATCGCATGATACACATTCTCACCACGTTCGTTGAGTATGACATTCGTGAAGTTGTCATACTCATCGATGATGAGATACAGATGATACTGGTGCGCTTGGCAGCCTTGAATATCAGTTCCATCTTTTCCTCGAAATCTTCCTGCGCCAGGATTTCTTCCATCTCTGCCTGATAATATTCTGAGTATTGACGGACAAAAGCATCGAGGTTGATGCTGAGATAAGAATTAAACTTCGTCTCAAGCTTGTCGATATTACCCGTAATCTGGGAGAAATCGAGGAACAGCACCTGATACTTTCCCTGCAAAGGAGTAGGATGCTGGCCTATCCACAGATTTCCAAAAAGACTCTGGAACTTATGGCTCTGCGTACAGTCATAGTAAGAATAGAGCATACTCAAGAATATGCTCTTACCAAAACGACGAGGACGGTTGAGGAAAAGATTGCGAGGCTGCTTCTCCAGTTCCGGGATAAACATCGTCTTATCCACATAATATAGATTCTGCTCTATTACCGTAGCAAAATCAGCCACCCCATAAGGTACTAGTTTTACTTGCTGTTCCATCATGATCTATCTTTAAAAAAACTATCTGTGTGCAAAGATAGCATAAAAAAACGAAAAAGCCACAGTTTGCGTTTACAAACTGCGGCTTTTATTATATTTTATCCGAAACACACGTTCCTACCATACGACTTTCTTGTTGCCCATAATATAAATGTGTCCTTTTTGTGGCACAAGGACTTTTCTTCCCGAGAGGTCGAACAGAGTAGGATTGATGTTTCTTGCTATCATGAAAGATGATGCATATATATAATAATGTGATAAAAAGTCCTGAGACATCATAAGAAAATGCTTCATTACCAAAATAAACGTCTCCAAAAGTGCGTTTCTCAAATTTTATTTGTACTTTTGCCGTGTCATTCAGAACTTTGTTTTATTTTTGCAGCACGATAATAAACAAAATGTCTGGATATGGCAAGCATCCCGGTGCACCAACAGAGTAGCTTAGGTACTCTGATAAAGAAGATAAATGATAGTGCTGCGTTAATTAAATAAATCAGATTCATCATGTCGTTTCTAACTCGAACATATCCTTTTAAACAGAGTAAACACTTGCTAAAAGATAGTAGCATCTTTGGCTTCGTCATTTGGGTAATTTTATATTTTCTGCAGCCATTTGGACTCTGCTTATATCAAGGTAACAAATGCTTTGTTGCTACATTATTCGGACTGGTAACTTTTGGATGCCACATAACATACGCTGCAACGATATTGAAGTATTTGCATCAAACTATCAAGCCCTGGCGTATCTGGCATGAAGGAGTAGCTATACTCGGACTGATTTTCATCATTGCCTTCGGTAATTTCCTCCTATTCTCATACTTGTTTCATTATACGATTACATTCAGTCTGTTTCTCTTGTTTCTAAATTGGACTATTATCATAGGCATATTTCTTACGACATTATCTATCGGAATGCAATACAACAGAACATTACGAGAGAGAATGGAAGAGTTGTTGCGCAATACAACAAAGGAACAGGAAGAAGTATCTATTACCATCCATGATACTAACGTAAGAGGAAACGATCTGTCGATTGCCATCAACGATCTACTTTATATGGAAGCACAGAAAAACAATGTATCCGTCTGTTTTCTAAAAGAAGGTAATGTTGTTGCTGTTGATATCCATACAACACTAACCCATGCTCTTGAAGAGTTGAAAGAGTTTGAGAACATTTTCCAATGTCACCGTTCTTTTGCTGTCAATGTGAATAATATCACTTCGGCACGAGGCAACTCAAATGGTTATCAACTGACTCTCGGAAATTGCACAAACATCATACCCGTTTCCCGAAGATTTGTGCCCAAGTTAAAGACTTATCTTACATAGTTATTTGTCCTTCAACTTAGTTATTCGGCATCTTAACTAGCTTTCTATCATAAGTTTTAGTTGTATATCCTAAGAATTTGGTAACTCCAGTTTCATGCAGTATCTTTGCGGCATGAAACATCGAATAATACATATCGCATTGCTGCTGACTTCAGTCTGCAACCTGGCTGCACAGACCATCATATCAGGCATGGTAAAAAGCGGTCAGGAACCGCTTGCTGGTGCCAATGTTTTCATCATGGGCACAATTGATGGATGCCTGACAGATTCTCTAGGCAGGTTTTCCTTTTCCACATCAAAAACCGGAGAAGCGTCTATCAAGATTACCATGATTGG
>ENA-OQDW01000711-OQDW01000711.1-human-gut-metagenome-genome-assembly--contig:-NODE-711-length-13417-cov-9.474191_pt1 | contig 13417 bp, 14 predicted proteins | sample MGYA00242784_ERZ504613 | MGnify/ENA primary metagenome ERZ504613 (study PRJEB26092, sample SAMD00036330) | human gut metagenome | host: Homo sapiens | study: EMG produced TPA metagenomics assembly of... | reverse complement strand
AGCTGCGGTGCCACCAACACCGGCAAGTTCTGCCCCGAGTGCGGCAGTCCCGCACCCGCCCCGGCACCGGCCAAGTGGTTCTGCCCCAACTGCGGCAGCGAAAACGGCGGCAAGTTCTGCAGCAACTGCGGAACACCCAGGCCCTAGCCCCTCCATCTGGTAATTGGCGGGGGATCCGCCGCCCCCGCATTTGCTTCTATGGGTTTCGTTCGATAAAGGAGGACACCATGAAGACAACGTTCAAAAAGTCCGTACTCGCATTCCTGACATGCGTCCTGGCGCTCGCCTTTGCCCTGACGGGCTGCAGCGGCGGCGGCAAGGACCCCAAGGCCAACTTCGTCGGCAGCTGGCAGTACTCGGGTGGAACCTTGGACGGCGAAGAGCTCACCGATGAGTACATGGATATGCTCAAGGAGTGGGGCCTCAACTGTATCCTGATCCTTGACGAAGACGGCACGGGCGTCCTCGACATGTTCCTTGAGGTCGCCGACCTGAAATGGGAGGCCAAGGACGCCACCACCGTAACGATTACCGCCGAAGATGAGTCGCACGACCTGAAGCTCAAGGACGACAAGCTCGTCCTGGAGGTGGACGGCGACAAGCTCATCTTCACCAAGTCCGACAAGGACCTGTCCGGTACGGTGAAGAAGGATCGCGAGGCGGCCGAGAAGGAAGAGGAGATCGATGAGGCCGTCGAAGACGACGATGTCCAAAGCGTCGAAATCTCCCCCGCCGTCACCGTCGCCGATGACGACCTGTGCACCATCACCATCACCGAGAAGTTCCAGGACGACTGGGGCGACATCGGCTTTGTCGTCAACATCGTCAACAAGAGCGACAAGGACCTGACCTTCTACGCCCCCACCGGCAAGACCAACGTCAACGGCACCATGAAGGAAGCCTGGTTCTCGGCCCACCTGATGCCCGGCACCAACGCCACCGAAGAGTTCACCTTCTCGAAGGGCACGCTTGACAGCTTCGACAGCCTGGTCAACACGACCATCGGTATCGACGCCTACCTGACCGATTCCTACGAGGACGTCGCTTCCTACACCGCGACCATCGCGTAGCGACAGACACCGACAGCCGCGGATTGGCGGACACATCCGCGCACACCAGACGGGCCGCAGGAGTTGTTCCTGCGGCCCCGTCGTTTTTATGCCGATGCGTAACGAGCGCTAGCGCTCCATGTTGGGAACGATGCTGCCCTCCGTTACTGCGTGCACGGCCAGGCGCATGATGTTGTCGTAGCCGGTCTTGTTGAGGATCTCCGAGATGCGACGCTTGATGGTGCCCTCGCTCATAAACAGCTCGGCCGCGATCTCGCGACGGCTTTTGCCCTCGCAGGCAAGGCGCAAGATCGACAGCTCGACATCGTCGAGTGCCGCCGTACCCGAAAAAATGCTTTCGGGCGGCTTGGGAAACGTGCAATAGCCCGCCAGCGTGGAGCGCATCACGGCGAACAGCTCGTCGATACCGACGTTCTTGTACACAAAGCTATCGACGCCCGCCCCGCGGGCCTGATCGACAAAGGTGATCTCGGGCATGCCGGTCATGATAATGATGCGACACTCGGGCAGCTGCTCCTTGATGCGCGCCGCCGCCACGATGCCGTTGGAATCATGCTCGGTGCATACGTCCATCAGTATCATGTCCGGGCGCTCCTTGAGCGCGACACCCAAGGCCTCGGAAGCATCGGCAATGGCGGAAACAACGGTCATATCGGGCTGGTCGCCAACGGAACGCGCCAGGCTCTCGCGCAGGATGGCCTGGTCTTCGACTATAAGGACGCGGATCATGAGCTTCTCCTTTGAGCTGTGGCGCTGGCGTTGAGCGGGATGGACACCGCAAGCGTAAAGGGCGGGGCGGCATGGATTTCCAGGCAGCCGCCCAGATCTTGCGCGACATGCCTCATACCTGGGATACCCGTTCCCTCGCGATACGATACGGGTGCAGGCGCGCCGTCGTTAGAAACGGTCATCCGCGCAACAGCGCTGTCTTCCGACGTCTCCCGCCACAGGCGCACATGGACCCGATGGGCCTGTGCATGCTTGGTGGCATTGGTCGAGGCTTCGCGGATAATCTGCAGAAAGGCTGCAGCGACACGCACGTCCTCAGGCAGCGCACCCTCTACATCGATCTGCACACTCACCAGGCCAAAAGCATGGACGATGTCACCCAGCTGCTCTGCAGGCTCGCTGGCACCGCCACTGCGCAAATCGGCGGCGATTGAGCGCAGCAACGGGTCAATCTGCTCGAGCGACTCATCGTCCAGACGCCCCTCCTCCAAATAGCGATGAAGAATGGACAGGCGCTGCCCGATCACATCGTGAACGCGGGCGCGCATACGTAGGTAGGCCGCATTGTCGGCAACCTTTTTAACTTCTTCGATCTGGGACTGGAGCTCTTGGCCCGCAAGCTCAAGTAGGTGGTTTGCTTGCGCCAAGCGGTCGTAGGCGTGTGCGTATTCCGTCACGTCCAGTCCGATAATGCGCTCAAAGAGGCGGCCCGAAACCATAACCTCGTCGTGCACAAATAGGCGAATCTCGGCGGGAGAAATCTCGATCACCGCGCGAGCATCACCAAAACGATCCAAGTTAATCCGCACACGGTTCCTACTGCTTTCGGGCATTTGCATGCTGAGTTTGCGCAGGTCGTTCCATGTGCCGCTCATGTCACCTAGATCGGTGGGCATATGAAGTTCCACTAGGTTTTTGCGCATGCAGCGGTTCATGAGCAGCGGACGACCCCTCGGGTCCAGATACAGGATGCCCACGGGAATCACGTTGATGGTCTCGATCGTCGAGAACGCGGTGATATCCTCCTGGCGGTTACGGACGTCCATCAAGAGCGCCGCGATGGAACGAAACAGGAAAAACGCTCCCTCTGCGATAAGGACAACGGTCCACGCCGAGCCCATGGCAAAAACCACCGGCGGCGTCACGGCGACAACGAGCAACAGTTCGGCCAGCATGACGAGGCGACGATAGTGCACCATAAGCACCACGCCGTAGGCAAAGATTGCGGCATTGAGCCACAGCGCTCCGCCCATTGCCCTGGCGCAAACGTCAAGCGGCGCCACCAGATACGAGCCAGACGACGCGAATAAGATGAGCGCCGAAATCATCAGGTGAAGCACAAGGCTCGCCTCGTAGGCGCAAATCACCTTACGGTTATAGGACGAACGGCGCGATGCGATGAGCGGGACGTGGATCGTCTGCAGACACGCAGCCAGGGCAAAGACAACATCGAGCGCAACGATTTGGGGAAGGATGAGCGAAATCTGCATCGTCACTCACCCGCCCTCGGCATCAACACGATCATACGCAACTGGCCGGGTTCGCCCTCAAGGCGGTATGCCACGTTGCGCCTTTGCAGAGCGCTTTCGAGCTCTTGCGCAGCGGGTGTCTGCGAAAGATCTGCATCATCGTTGGAAAAAAGCGTGGCGCGCAGCTCGACACTGCACCGGTCATGGTCGCCCAAGTGATACATAAGCGCCGGATGGTCGGTGGTGTAGGCAAAAAACGCAAAGTCATACACGCAGTCGTACAGGGCGCTTACCGTACTGGCGTGCATCGGGCGCCGTATGGCGATAATCGAGGCGCAATCGATATCGATGGTGCGCAGGTCGCTTGCGAGCTCGTTGGCAATGAGCTGAATGCGGTCGCGATCAAAGCCGCTCTCCCCGTGCTGCGCCAACGTGAGTGACCCCTTGCGCTTGCAATAGGCGACGAGCATCTTGGCGCGCTGCAGCATGCGGTAACGCTCGTGCGAAGACACTTCGTCGGTCAACGGCGGCAGCGAGCTCAGCAGGTCGTACATCCCTTCGAGCGCGCGGGCAAGCGCTTGGTCCACGTCTTGGACCAGCAAGGTCTCGGCCTCTTGATCTGCCAAATGCGTCTTAAGGTCGTAGTCGGCGGCGAGCAGCTCGTTTTGACGCTGCAGCTCCATGCGACGATGTGCCAGTTCACGGTTAAGCTCGTTGAGCTCCGACACGTCTTGGGCAAGCAGGGCCGATCCGCCCAGCAGTGGAAAGGCACGGTACATCACATCGGGATCGGACGCCACGGCAAAGGCATGGGCGCGGCCGTGCTCCTGGGTCCGCAACTCCTCGCGCACGCCTACCGGCACTGGCTTTGACACCGGCGTGGCATAGACCTCCTGCAGGTCGCGCGTTAGAACTTTGAGGTCAAGCGGCAAGGTGTCGAAGATGCCGGCGATGTCGTGATACGACGGAATGACACCGCAATCGAGACAGATTTCCATCGCCACCACGCACAAGACGCAATAGATGAGCGAGAAGTTGAGCCTCCATGCCCAGGGCACGCGCAACGCATAGGAGATGGCAAAGAATGCGCCGCCCAGCAGTACGAGCGCCGCCGTACCCGAGAAACGCTGGATGCGAAAGGACGAGGACCGACCAACCAGGATAAAAAAGGCCACGAAGTTAAAGGCCGTCCACACTAAGACGGCGAAATAACCCCAGCCGTACGTGTAGTCGTTGCTCCAGGTGTCGCTTGTACGGTCAAAGCGGAAGACCTGCTGGTGAAAATCGTTGGTGAGCACAAATCCGATAAGCAGGATGGCCACAATCCACAGCGCAGCGCAGCAGCGGCGACCCAGGCGGTGTTGCTCCAGGCCCGCAAGGCGCAGACCACACAACTGGTAGAGCAGCGGAATGAGCGTCATGGGCACGTAGTACAGGTACCACAGCACGGTGGCATAGAACGGCGTGAACGACTTGTACTTGAGAATGACCTCGATCATCCACAGGGCGCAGATGGTGGCGATGGCAACAAGACGGCGGCGCAACACATAGTCCAAACAGCGCAGATAGACCGATACGCCCCAGATCGAAAATACAATTGCGGCGACAAGCAACGGCAGAGAGCTCGAATGGACGAGCGCATCCACGACCTCTTCGGACGCCTCGCTATAGGCGGGCACGGTGTTAGAAAGTTTGGGGTCGAAGGCGAACAGCGCCGGCAAGACTGCCAAAAGCATGAGGAACAGCGCGGTGATGGCGCCGGCGATAGCAAAGACGCGGTGACGGTACACCTGATGTGTTATGCCAACAAGGAATCGCGGCATGGCGAAGAGCCTGCCGCCCCTGGGATCCGCCACGGGTGCGGATCGGGCGGCCGCGTGGCCGATATGTCGCTCGCGGGTACCATAGTGCTTTTAGCGTACCGACAGGTGGGCCCAAAAAGCGGGCCACATGTCCCAAAATCCGCAGACGGCAAGGCGCCCGGCAGCTCCCCCGTCCAGCACTTCCCGATATCCGCCCGCCCCAAACCACCGCAAAGGGGACAGGCACCTTTGTGGTGGTTTGGGGCGATGCGCTAGTCCACGGCGATGTCGAGGTTCTTGCCGATGAGACCTACGTAGCCGCCCTCGGCAGCCTTGGGGCTGTCAGCATGGCAGAGAACCCACTTGTCGGCCTTCCAGTAGCAGTAGCTGTCGCCAGCCGTGGGCATGTCGGCTGCAGCCTCGGGGCGCGGGCCGTTGGTGCCGGCGGGCAGCGCCACCATCACCTGGAAGCCGCCGTCGTCGACCATGCAGGGCGTGTAGTGAAGCGTGGTGTTGAAAACCTCAACAAGCGTGCCGGCCGGCACGCGGAACGCCTTGACGCACGCGGTATCGAGCTTGCCGTCCTCGATCTCCCAGCGATGCGCCACGAGCAGGATAAAGTCGCGGGCGCCAGGTTGAACTCGCTCGCGCGGTGGTACTCCAGGCAGTTGAGACGCGTGTTGTGGCCGTTGCACCAGCCAGCTGGAAGGGACGACCGCCAAACATGAGAAAGCCCAGCTTATCGGCATCCATGACACCCTCGAGCTCGGGCGCGGAGGCCACATACTTGCTGCCCTCGGGGATGGGCGTGGAGGCAAGTGCCTCGAGCACGGGCGACGTAAGCTCGGACGGAACGTTATCCCAAACGTTGCCATAGGACTTGAACTCGGGATCAGAGACAGAGTAGATATGCATGTTCGCTCCTGTTCGTTTGTGTGACAGTATGAACATTCTAGAACAATCTTGTTCTGTTTTGAGCACTCGGCATAAAAAAGCGCTCCGCAAAGAGCGGGAGCGCTTCTGGCACAAACGTTATTCCTGCAAGCAGCCTTACGCCTGCTGATAGTGCAGGTGATTCTCGTCGATATCGGCCAAGTCGCGGTCGAGGTAGCGGCGCGCGAGCCAGTTTGCCATGGGAAGGTTCTGGTCCAGGTAGTTACCGCACTCCTCGGGAGCGGCACCGGGGATATCGCCCTCAAAGCCAGCGACAAACTCGAACAGCTCACGCACGAGCGGCAGAATCTCCTCGCTCGTCACCTCGCCAAACACGACGAGGTAAAAGCCCGTACGGCAGCCCATGGGACCAAAGTAGACAATGCGGCTCGACCACTCGGCATGATTGCGAAGGAACGTCGCGCCCAAGTGCTCGATGGTGTGGCATTCGGCCGTGTTCATAACCGGCTCCTTATTGGGCGTGGTCAGGCGCAGGTCAAAAGTGGTGACGGCGGCGCCGGTCGCCGGATCGCGGTCGATGCGGCTCACATACACGCCGGGCTCAAGCAGCAGATGGTCAACGGAAAAACTCGCGATGCGCTCCATGGCAGATCCTCTCGGTAGTTAAATTGGGACGGGGCTCTTTTAGCTGGTTCGAATGGTCGCACCAATCATACCAGTCAAAAAAGCCCGTCCCAAATGAGCTACCCGGGACGGGGATCAATGAGTTTTAAATCCCCGTCCCAGAAAAATCATTCTAGGTAATCTAGAAGGACTTTTCCGCTCTGGGGTCTGGCGCCGTTCCGACTAGATCTCGCGCACGCTTTGGCGCTCGACAAAATAGGTCGATACGGCCGTCTTGCAGGTATAGCTCTTGGGATTGCGGATGTTGCCCACCAGGCGGCGCACCGCGATCTCGCCCACCTCGTGCTTGGGAACGTGCACCGTGGTGAGCGGCGGGTTGGAAAAGGCGCCCAACGACAGGTCGTCAAAGCCGATGATCGAGACATCCTCGGGCACGCGAATACCGTGCTCGTTGAGCGCGCGCATGGCACCCACGGCGAGCACGTCGTTTTCGGCAAAGAAAGCCGTCGGCAGGTCGTCGTGCGAGACGCTGTCGAGCCACGCGCCCATATCGCGATAAGCGCCCTCGAGCGTGGTGCCCAGCGTGACACGCCATGCCGGATTGGCCTCGAGGCCCGCATCCTCAAGCGCTTGGCGATAGCCGCGCTCGCGGTCCTTAAAGTTGCGGATGCGAAGGTCGCCCGCCAGATAGCCGATTTGCTTGTGACCTTTCTCGATAAGGTAGTCCACGGCGCGCAGTACCGAATCGGTGTTGGCAATGACCACGGCATCAAAGTATTGGCGATCGCTCCAGCCGTCGAGCACGATCAGGTGGGCGGCGGCGTTGGCGAACAGGGCGTAGTCCTCCTCGCCCAGCTCGGTACCCATCAGCACGATAGCGGCGGACGGATCGGCGATCAGGCCCTCGACCTGCGGGCGCACAGCGTCAAGATCGCTAAAGTCGAGCGTGACAAAGCTCGTGCTCATGCCGTGGCGACGCGCCTGGCGCTCCACGCCCTCGATGACCGCGGGATGGAAGGTGCTCTCGTCCAGGATGGCGGCCGTCTTGCGCGCAAGCACAAACTGGATGCTCTCGAGCTGCGTCGACTGCTGGTAGCCGAGCGACTGCGCACACTCCAGGATGACCTTGGCGGTCTCCTCGCTCACGCTGCGCTTGCGGTTGAGCGCGTTGGACACGGTTGCGGGCGAAAAGCCGGTAATGCGGCTGATCTCGCGGACGCTTGCTTTAGCCATCATTCCCCCTAGCATCGGTCGCGGCCGAGCATCGTGGCTTGACCGCCCCGTGGCTCGGCAACTAAACGACCGCAAATTCAATCTAAACAGAAGAGTAAATGTTTATTAGCTAGTTTAGCCTGTTGTCAAGCAAAGTGGCGCGACTATTCCCCCAACGCGCATTTGTCCATCTTAACGTTATTACGCAAGGTCTTCGCCATTGCTTGCTATTACGCGTCGGTACCATTCGAAGCTTTTCTTTTTACGTCTCTCAAACGAGCCCGCACCGCTATCGTCTCGATCGACATAGATAAACCCGTAGCGCTTACGCATCTGTCCTGTGGCGACCGAAACCAAATCGATCGGGCCCCAACAGGTATATCCCATGAGTTCCACCCCGTCGAGCTCGACGGTCTCCCTCATCGCCTCGATGTGGGCCCGCAGGTATTCAACTCGATAGTCGTCTTCTATTTCACCCGAATCTTCCGGCACATCAGGAGCACCCAAACCGTTTTCGACGATGAACAGCGGCTTTTGATAGCGATCCCAGATTTCATTCATGGTGACGCGCAGCCCTTTGGGGTCGATAAACCTCCCCCAAGGCTCCTGTTTTAGATACGGATTAGGCGCCGAGCGAAGAAGGTTCGAATCGAACTGACCTTCCGCATGCGCTTTTGCGACGCGCGTCGAGTAATACGAAAACGAGACGAAATCGACCAGGTTTGCAGCCAGTACTTCGCGGTCATCATCCCGATAGGCACCTCAAAACCATGGCGGGCGTATTCCTTGAGAACATAGCTCGGGTACGCACCGCGCACCTGGACGTCGGTAAACATGTAATGGCTGCGATTCTCAGCCTGCGCAGCCAGCACATCGTCCGGATCACATGTAGCCGGATAGAAGACACCTGCGTTGAGCATGCAACCGATCTTCGCCCCGGGGCACAGTTCGTGACACGCCCCGACCGCACGGGCACTCGCAACCAATACATGGTGCACGGCCGTGTGAACCGTTGCATAGCGATTCTCCCCTTGCTCGAAGATGATCCCCGCCGCCATAAAGCACGCCTGCGTCATGATGTTGATCTCGTTAAAGGTCAGCCAATAATTGACCAATCCCCGATAGCGCTCGAACACGGTACGCGAATATCGATCGAACAGGTCGACCAACCTGCGATCGCGCCATCCGCCATACGCATCGACGAGATGCATGGGGACATCATAGTGGTTGAGCGTCACCAAAGGCTCAATGCCATGCGCGCGGCACGTCCTAAAAACATCCTCGTAAAAGGCAAGGCCTTCTTCATTGGGCTCGGCTTCGTCTCCTTTGGGAAAAATGCGGCTCCAGGCGATCGATAAGCGCAGGCATTTAAAACCCATCTGGGCAAACAGTTCAATATCCTGCTTGTACCTATGGTAAAAATCAATGCCTTTGCGAGCGGGATAGAAGCTGTCGGGTGCCAACGCACGCGGATCAAGGTCTCCCCGCATGACGTCCATGCGTTGATCGCCAAACGGCAGCATGTCGGAATTGGCTAAACCGCGACCGCCTTCGTTCCATCCTCCTCGCACTGGTTTGCAGCCAGAGCCCCGCCCCATAAAAAATCTTCTCTAAACATTATGGTGTCGTCCTTTCTATCAAATTCCCGGCCCACGCTGTCGAACGCAACGGACTCGGCAAGTGCCGTGCAACAGCACAGTACCGTTGCGCGGCCAAGGGGTCGGACCGCGCAACGGCTGGGGAGCATATTTGTGCAGTAGCCTCTTATGCCTCGACGGATTCAACAGCCTCAGAATCGCCGCTCTTGGACTTCAACGGCATCTTCTCCTGTCCTTCAAATCCAAAAACCATCGCCAACGCAAACGTCACGGCACCGCCAGCAAGACACCCGATGGTGCCGGGGATGATATCCTGAGCAAACATGAGCACGTTCATCCATGGGAAACCAACGCCAGTGAAGATATAGACGTTGGCATGAAGAAGGCTTACCAGCAGACCACCGACAGCACCACCAATCATGTTCCAGGCAAGAGCTTTCTTGTCGCGAAACAGGATGCCGTAGATGATGGGCTCACTCACGCGACCGAAGGCATAGGTGATGAACAAGTTCCAGCCCGTGGCTCGATTCTCCTTGTCCTTAGCGCGCAGGCCATAGGCGAGCGCGATGGCAAGCGTGGTGTAGGCTACAACCGCGGCGCCGGGGTATAAGATGGCGTCGTAACCGTTCTGGAGCGCGGCGGGCAATATGGCGGTATAGATCGGCACGTGCATGCCGGTGGCGATGATCAGATTCCAGAATGCGCCGATAACCGCGGTCGCAGCGGGACCGGCAACAGAGGCGAGCCAAATGATGAAATCGGCCACAAGGCCCATGACAAATTGGACGGCAGGGCCGCAGAGGCACAGCGCGACCGGCAACATCACGAGCACCGTACCCACGGGTACGATCAGAACGCGCAACATATCAGGCGAGATCTTCTTAAAGAAGCGCTCAACATAGGACTGGGCCCAGGTGATCAAGATGACCGGAAGAACAGCCTGGGTGTAGTTGACGAGCTGCATGGGGATGCCGAAGACGCTGAAAGGCTTTCCGTCCTCAACAATAGCGAGCATGTCGGGATAAATCATCACAACAGCGATGAGCAGTGCCAGCACAGGACTCGTTTTGAACTTCTTAGCCGAGCTATAGGCGGCAAACACCGGGAAGTAGTAATACGCCGCATCGCCCACCAGGGAAAGGATCCGATACAGGTCGCTCGTTTCGGACATAAAACCGGCGCCTTCGGGCCCAAACAGAATAACGAGCATCTTGAAGATACCGGCGACACAAAAGATCGGAAGAATCAGGGTGATAGCGCCGCTCACGGCATCGAGCAGCTGATTGAAGAGGTGCTTGGGCGCCAAGCGCTCCTTCCAGCTAAGCTGAGGGCCATCGAGTTCCTCGTCAATCGATACCGTGACCTCGAATCCGCCCTGCTTACAAACCTCGTCGTAGACCTTGTCGACCGTGGGCCCGATCACCAGCTGCACCTGCCCTCCGGCGTGCACGACGCTGATGATAGACGAGATGTCCTCAAGCTTCTCATCATTCGAGAGGCTTTCATCCTTGAGGCTGAAGCGCAGGCGCGTCATGCAATGCGTAACCGAAGCCACGTTTTCCGCCCCGCCCACAGTGGAGAGAATCTGCTCTGCCACCTTTTTGTAATTTGCCATTCATTGGCTCCTTTGTCACAATCTTTGGCTTACTTGTTCGAATCGGCAAAGGTCATGCCCCGAATGGCTACGGGTTACAATCCTTTTTTGGAGATGATCCGGTTGAGATGGATCATCAGATAGAGTTCCTCCTCCTCGGAGAGCGTGGCGTCCCACGTTTCACGACAATAGGAACCGATATGCTTCACGCACTCTGCCAACTGCGGAAACTCCTCACGAAAGTTCTTGTACATCTGCATGTTGGCGCTGTTCAGCGACTCGCCGGCTTGAATGCGCTTGAACAGGTACCGCAGATGCGTGGCGAAGCGGGTGAAATCAAAGGAATCGCGGTCGACAATAATGCGGAAATCGCTTTCGAGAATCTCGATAACGTCCTCGAGCATATCGTCGAACTGCTTTGTGGGCTCGGCCGTGGCTTTGACGGCTTCAACAACCCGTGCGTTCACGAGATTCATCGCAATACTGGCAATCTCATCCTTGGGAAGCCGCTCTCCGAGCTCCTTCTCGAGTCGCATGACGATAAACTGGGCAGCCTTGTATTCCTTCGGATACGTCTCCCGCACTTCATAGGCAAGAGGCATCGCGATGCGGACCCCCTTTTGGGCTCGCGCAACGGCAAACGACAGGTGATCAGCCATGAACAGCGTCGCATTGGTTGAGAGGTCGTAGGGCAGTTCGTTGGCAACGATGTCCATAACTTTCGCCGCAAACATCACGATATCCGAGGGAAGATCCCTCATGACATCTTGTCCTTTAGGATCAATGTCGTAAAACGTATGCTCGATTTTAGAAAGAGGGAGCTCTCGAGGAAAATCTCCGCCGAAACCGACGCCCCTGCCATGGCGATGACATCTCGCCCCTGTCCGTCACGGCAAAGAACCGCGTTGTTGTTAAGCTTTTTAATTGCAAGCATGGTGAACCTCCTTTCAAGAACACTCACAGAAAAAGGCATGATAGCCAATAGCAGTGCTATTGCGGTCATGCCTTACGTAACAATCCGTGTTGTATTGCTCTTGGGCATGCCTCCACACAGGAGTAACAATCCAAGATGCAAAATGCATTATAGCGCTCTCCCCGCCCCGGGGACCATCGGGCTGGCGAACGGTAGATGTCGGCCCGCCAGCGGCCACATCGAGCAGATGGGCGTGCTTCGATCCCGAGCCTAGCCTAGGATGCGGGCCATGCGCGCCTTGAACTCGGACAGGAAGCGCGGGGCATCCACGGTCAGTGCCACAAGCGCGCTCTTGTCTGGATCGGATAGGCGGCGCTCGTCGCAAATGGTGCGGCCGCGATACTCGCCGAGCAGGTCGACGCGCAGGTTACAGCCGAGCGCACCCACGAGCGTGGGGTCGATCGCCACAGCGACGGCAAGCGGATCGTGCAGCGCGCAGCCACCCAGGTAGGGGGCGTTCATCTCGTACGAGCCAATGTAGTGCTCCACCATGCTCGCAAACGCGCAACCGGTCATGGTGCCCGAACCCGTCCAGCCGGCAATGTCGCGACGCGTGAGCACCACGCGATGCGTCACATCCAGACCCACCATAGTGAGCTTGCGGCCCGAACGTAGCACGGCATCGGCCGCCTCGGGATCGCTTGCCATGTTGGCCTCGGCGCCCGCACTCACGTTTCCGGGCACGGTCAGGGCGCCGCCCATCACGACCACGCGACCGATAGACATCATCGCCGCCGCATCGCGCTCCAAGGCAAGTGCCAGGTTGGAGAGCGGACCGGTCGCCACGTAGATCAGATCGGGGCCATAGGTGCGCGCGGCATCGATCAGATAATCGACCGCCGCGTTGCCATCAGCCGACGTCGCCCCCACCGGCTCGTACGGCGACGCGGGCACGCTCGCCCCGCCAATGCCGTTCTTGCCGTGGATGAGCGTGGTGGACGCCGGCGGTGTATAGGCTCAGTCGCCTTAATGGGACGATCGGCGCCCAGGTACACCGGAATCTCGGGGCGACCCAGCAGATCGAGCACTGCCAGGCAGTTGTGCGCCGATTGCTCGACGCGCACGTTGCCAAAGCACGTGGTGATGCCCACGAGCTCCACCTCGGGGCTCGCGATGGCATAGGCAAGCGCCATCGCATCGTCCACGCCCATATCCAGATCAAGGATCAGCTTCTTGATTGCCATTGTTCTACTCCGCTTCTCCGTCTACATCCAAACCGTCTAAACCAAACTTGTGCTCGACTTCCGCACGCGTGGGAATTGATTGCTGAGCGCCCAGGCGCGACACCGTCACCGCCGAGGCGCGAGCGCCCGCCGCCATGCACTCAAAGAGCGGCAGGCCCTCCAGGCGAGCCGCGGCAAGCGCACCGATAAATGTATCGCCCGCGGCCGTCGTATCGACCAACGTGCTCGAGAGCGCCGGCATGCGCAGCGGCTCGCCGTCATCGCCGAG
>ENA-OQDW01000710-OQDW01000710.1-human-gut-metagenome-genome-assembly--contig:-NODE-710-length-13455-cov-2.093487_pt1 | contig 13455 bp, 17 predicted proteins | sample MGYA00242784_ERZ504613 | MGnify/ENA primary metagenome ERZ504613 (study PRJEB26092, sample SAMD00036330) | human gut metagenome | host: Homo sapiens | study: EMG produced TPA metagenomics assembly of... | reverse complement strand
CTCTGGCGTTGGTGTCCGGGCTGTTTCTGATGCAGGTGGCGCATTTGGAACAAATCATGTTCTGGCTTTTCCTGGCCGGAAATGCGCTTTATTACCTTGTCGGTATTGTGTTCGCCTTCCTGTTTCAAGATAACCGGGCATTCTGCAAGTACCTGTGTCCCATTACGGTTTTTCTCAAACCTATGAGCTATTTCTCTCTTCTGCGCGTCCACTGCGATGAGGATAAGTGCGTCCATTGCGGGAAGTGTCTGCAGGTCTGCCCCATGAACGTGGAGGTTAATAAGGAAACCCGCAAGCGGAAAAACGGAACAGAGTGTATTCTCTGCTATGAATGCACGAAAGTTTGTCCCTCAAAAGCACTGCATTAACCGTTTTCCTCTTCCGTAAATTTATTCCTCGCTTCAGCCGTCAGATCATTCAGCTCAGAGAAAACAGCGTGGCAATTAATTCCTTCTCTTCCTCTTCGGTCGCAGATCTGCATATCCATCCATCGTTCATATTCTCCGGCAAATCCTCCGGCAGCCATTGCTCCATGCGAAAAGACGATACAGCCAGAAGTACGGATTGTCGCCACATCCGGACCCAGCGGATTCATAAAACCGATCCCTTAATTACCTATACATAATTTTACCTGATTTTTCATGGATCGTATATACTAATGGTTGGAAATCCCCCTGTTATAACAAAATTCCAATCATTATCATACCATATATAGTACATTAATGATTGGAATTATCTATATCTTCTTTTAGCATTCTACTGCTACCTTAATTACACCATCTCTCTTACCTTCAAAGAGTTCATAAGCTTCCTCTATCCTTTCTAAGGGATAGGTGTGGGTGATAAGCGGCTCTGTGTTCAGTTTTCCCTCTGCAATCAACCGTAATGTTTCTTCACAGTCACAGCCATCCACCCCTCCGGTTTTAAAGGTAAGATTTTTTCCATACATATCCGGAAGCGGCAGGATCTGTGCCTGATCATAAAGAGCAACCACCGTCACCAGACCATTGGGTCTCGCGCATTCCCAGGCCAGACGGAAGGTAGCTTCCGCCCCCGCAACCTCCAGCACAACGTCAGCTCCCCCATGATCGCTGTTTGCCCGTACAAACGCTTCACACTTCTCCGGAGAAACCAACAAAATCTCCGGATAATGCTGTCGGATAAACTGCAGACGATTTTTATCCTTTTCACACACAATAATCCGTCTTGGTTTTTTCAGCATTACCGAAAGCAGGGTACAGATACCGGTGGGGCCGGCTCCGATGATCAGCACCGTGTCCTGCTCTGAGATCTCTGAAATACGCGCTGCCCAGTAACCGGTAGCCAGAACATCGCCCACCAGCAATGCCTGTCGATCCGTAACGCCATCCGGAATCTTATTCAGTCCCTGATCTGCAAAGGGCACACGCACATATTCCGCCTGGCCGCCATCAATCCGGCAGCCCAGCGCCCAACCGCCATTTTCATCTGTACAGTTATTCACATACCCTTTCTTGCAGAAAAAGCATTCACCGCAGAAGGTCTCCACGTTTACTGTCACCCGGTCTCCCGGTTTTACCTTGGTAACTGCCTTTCCAACCTCTTCCACAATCCCCACCATCTCATGACCAACCGTGATCCCGGGTACTGCCCGCGGAACGCTGCCATGCTTGATATGCAGATCGCTGGAGCAAATGCTGGCGAGTGTCACTTTGACAATAGCATCCCGCTCCTGCATCAGGGTCGGTTTTGGCTTCTCTCTTAATTCGAATTTTCCTTTTGAAACGTAGGTATACGCCTGCATATTTCTATTTTCCTCCACGTTTTTTATAATCCTCATCTATACATTTTTCCAGTCTGCGTTCAACGGGGCACTGCACCGGACAGAGCTGATTGCTTCGCTGACCACCTCATAATTCAACGCAGTTCCTTCGCTGTCGCACTGATAGTTGACTGCACGGTCTGCACCGATTCCGAACTGGCTTGCGGTCTCTACCGCATCAATATTAGCACCGAGGAACAAAAACTCCCAACCGTATTTCGCTTTCTGCCGCTCGATCATCTGCTTCACTTTTTCGCTGTCATACCGGCGGCTGGCATTTTCCATTCCGTCCGTAGTGATTACGAACATGGTGTGTTCCGGTACATCCTCCGGTCTTGCATACTTATGAACATTTCCAATGTGATGAATCGCACCGCCGATGGCATCTAAGAGCGCTGTGCATCCGCGAACTGTATAATCCCGGTCGGTCATCGGTCGGATTTTCTTTACATCTACACGGTCGTGCAGGACTTCACTCACATTGTCAAACAGTACCGTTGAGATCAATGCTTCGCCCTCTGCTTTTTTCTGCTGCTCAATCATAGAATTGAATCCGCCGATGGTGTCCCGTTCCAGTCCGTTCATGGAACCGCTGCGGTCTAAGATAAAAACGATCTCTGTTAAATTCTTTCTCATATGCTTGTCCTCCTCCAAAGATCTCGCCTTGCGGCTCGCTGTCGCGGTATTCGCCAAGGTTTGAGCAAGCTCGAACTTTGGCTCATTACACGCGCATATGGCTGCTCGGTTTTGTACCTTACAGTCATAGTATAGCGATTTTCTTTTGTGGAGTGGTCGCATGGAAAGCGACATTTCTTTGTTCTTATGCTCCGATCAGACTCTGGTCAAAGGCAAACAGTGCTTCATTGATTTCATACACATTATAGTTTCCCCGTTCAACAAAATATTCTACAATGATGTCGAATTTACTCGAATGGGACAATGTGAATCCTGCCTTGCCGAGCATCTCCTGCATCTGGGCAAGCGGCAGCTCCAAAGCGAGGGCAAATGCCAGCACCGTAGGTTTGGATGGCTTATAGAATCTATCCGAACGGATTTTTGAGAAGAGCTTCCTGTCAATATTTGCTTTCTTGTAGCACTGTGCATCCGTCATACCGCTTTCCTCAATCTTTCGAAGCAGCATTTCTGAAAAACTCTCATCCATCTGTCCCAGTGCCTCTTCCAGAGACTGACTGCTGCAGGATTTACAGATTGCTTCGGGCGGTAGCGGGACAGATGCAGCTTCAAAGCAGGATTCCTCTTGCCATGCTTCTGCCCACCGTCTCTGTTCTGCCCTCCTGTCGGTATGTTCTTCCACATACCTGTCATCTATGTACACTGCGATGTCATCAAACAGCTTTCCGCTAATCTGATATGTCTTTCGGTCAAAAATAACGATATAGACCATCATCTCATTTTCCAGCAGAAATTCGCTGATGGTATCGACTGCAACCTTCAGAGCCTGGTCTTTGGGATAGCCGTAAACACCGGAGGAAATCAGCGGAAAGGCTACAGACTGACAGTCATTTTCTTTCGCCAGGTTCAAAGATGTCCGATAACAGGATTCCAGAAGCTCCTGCTCCCGATGCCTGCCATCCCTCCAGCGCGGACCGACTGCATGGATCACATATTTGCAGGGCAGACTGTATCCCTTTGTAATTTTTGCACTGCCGGTTTCGCAGCCATGCAGCGTACGGCATTCTGCAAGCAGTTCCGGTCCGGCCGCACGATGAATGCAGCCGTCCACACCGCCGCCGCCCAAAAGGGACGTGTTGGCAGCATTGACGATTGCGTCAACACTCATTTTTGTAATATCGTTTCTGATCCTTTGCAACGGCATGAAGCACCCCTCCCATTCGTCCAGCAGTTGAAAATCAACATTAGTAAATAAAATATCCCCTAACATAAGCTTCTTTAAAAACACTTTGATTCTTGACTCCAGGAACTTTATCGAGATATTCCATGTCATTACTTGCAATCTTAACTCTTTTTAAGTTAAGATGCAATATTTGAGTTAAAAGTAGTTGAAAATCAACATTATTAAAAATCATTTTCGAAAAAAGTCCGATGTAGCATGAGCATTACACCCACACTGCACCGGACATTCCCCATCATCAACTGCTCTGTCTATTTTCTTCTTCCTGCTCATGCAGCTGCTCTTTTTTCTACTCGTCCCCTTTCAGGATTTCTTTGCCACAATGTCAAGTGATGAATTAAAAAAAGACAAGCAACATCAAAGAAAAATTTCTTTCACAGCACTTGCCTTTTTCTATTATATTATCGTTATAAAAGCTCCTACTTGAATGCTTACAAACTGTTCTTCAAAATCTCCAATACCTCATCATGATTCAACACCTTATATCCACCTTCCATGATGATGGTTCCATTTGCAATACCATGCAACATTTCTTCTGTTGCCCCCAACTCATGGAGATTCATTGTAAGTCCCAGTTCTTTCATCCAAACTTCCATACAGGAAAGCCCTTCTCTGGCAACCTGTTCATCAGCTTTTCCAGCAGGATTGACCTCCCACACATTCACAGCAAAACGGCAAAACTTGCTAAGACCATAAGGCATAATATACCGATATTGAACTTATTATAAATGAATCTATATCACCTGAAATGTTTTCCATTTTCCGGACTTCTGCCTCCAGAAGAAAATGACCGCCCGAATGCTCCAGTCACAAACCATTGCAATAGCAATCCCGATCACGCCCATTTTCAAAACAATTCCCAAGAGCCATGATAAAAGCAGACGCACCGCTATCGTGGAGATAACCGAAACATACATGGTAAATTTCACATCACCCGCTGCCCGCAGCCATTACTAAGCGCACCGGAAAAGGGATATGCTGCTGCATTAAACACGTTATGGATTAAAACCAGCCAGATTACAAGCCGTTTGGTCTCCGGCTGCAAAGCATAAAATTTCATAAAGAATGGAGTCAGAAGAAAAATCAAAAGATTCCATGCCGATGAAATCAGCAATGTGATTCTTGTCAATCTCTTAAAATAATGCTCCGCAGCATCTGCATCCCCATTTCCCATACACTGTCCAATGACCGTTATAAATACGGGACCATAGCGACTCCCGCCAGCGCAGCCAATGACCAGATACTTTGTGCAACACCATTTGCAGCAATCTGATATGTTCCAAAAAGTGCAACGATACCGCTTAATGCTACTTTGACTAACTGGAATATACCGTTTTCCATCCCATTTGGAATAGCGATTTTTAGAATTTGTTTCATGAAATTCACATTCCACCGGAAAATCCACTTGCAGCGATAGAACACTTCATTTTTTCTCTGAAAACAAAGTACTGTAATCATCACGGCTGAAAATGTCCGAGCGATCAGTGAAGGGTATGCAACACCTGCAACACCTGCACGCAAAACAAGTACACCAATGAAATTTCCAATAACATTGATGATATTGGAAATTACCGACAAATACATGGTCACACTGGTTTTTCCAATACTGCGAAAAAGGGCAGCGCCAGCATTGTAAACCGCCAATGCCGGATAGGAATATGCAGAAATCCTAAGGTATGTAATACAAGAGTGCATCACAGAATCTTCCACTTTACCGAACATCAGACGAAGCATCCCTTCATTTCCAATTAGAACCATCACTACGATCAGTATGGAAAAAATCGCAGAAAATGAAAGAAGCTGACTGGCGGATTCTCCAGCGTCATCATTTTTCTTTCTACCAATATACTGGCTGATCACAACCGCCCCTCCAGATGCCAATGCTGTAAACAGATAAATAAAAATAGTATTGAACTGATTTACCAGTGAAACACCGGATACTGCCGCTTCTCCTGCGTAGCTGACCACCAGTGTGTCCGCCATCCCTACAAGCATTATCAGCAGCTGCTCTAAAAACAGGGGAATAATCATAGCCATCAACTTCTCGTTTGAAAACAGAGTTGTTTGCTGATTCACGCCTTTTCCTCCTCTTATTGTTATTTTTTGTTTTACAGATCATATAATCGATTGCATCAAGTGACTGCTGCTTTTCATGTACCTCATCAAGCAATTTGTACCGATATTTTCGCAACATCCTTATCTGCATTTCTTGATCTTCGCATCCTGAAATTTTTGCGATTTCTTCTTTGCTTAATCCGGCGTTTATACGGGAATCATAATCCGGTTTCATGAAATGGCACTCCCTCCTCAATAAAAAATATAGGTGCAGAAATTAAAGCTGTTTGCTTTATCTCTACACCTATATTATAATTTTCTAATTGAATTATATCAAATACTTAGTTTTTATGGTTTGTCCATGCCTAAAAAGCATTGAATATGTTTGATGAATTTTGTGGTTGCTAAGCTAAACGGCTGACCACGTTTCCATGCTAATACACTTGTTGCTGTAAGTGGCGGATCAAGCGGTCTGAATGTAACCTTTGATTGATTCCAGAACGGTACAGCCCCTTCAATCACCAATGAATATGCCAAGCCTCCATTCACCATAATTGCGCTGTTCGTACTTAAATTGCTGGTAAAAACAATATCCAGTTTCTCATAGTAGTTGCCAAACCAACTTGCCAACTCACTCTGCACATTCATACGCCTAGGAAGAATCAAAGGCAGTACAGACAAATCTTTTGCGCTTACCGTTTCTTTCTTGGAGAGTGGATCATCCGATTTCATCAGAACCACCCATTTTTCCCTTATATTCAAGCGAATAAATTCATATTTTTCCATATCAACCGGCTCAAGAAGCAAACCAATATCCAGTAGTCCCTTCTCCATTTGTTCCTTTACCAAATCTGCTGTGGCTGTAAAAATGTCAAAAGTAACACGGGGATATTTCCGACGAAAGGACTCAATTATTTTAGGAAGAAGTTGTACAGCAGCAATTTCTCCACACCCAATGGAAATTTTACCTTCCACCTGTTCCTCTTGCTCCACTAATTCTTTTTCTGTCTTATCTACAAGCTGCAAAATTTCTTCCGCACGACGGCGAAGAAGTATTCCTTCATTTGTCAATTTGATTTTCCGTGTCCCTCTATCAAACAGCTTTACACCAATATCTTCCTCCATCTGTGCAAGCTGACGTGAAAGTGTCGGCTGCGTGATATGTAAAACTTCTGAGGCTTTTGTGATACTTTCTTCCCTTACTACAGTCAGAAAATATCGAAGAACTCTAATTTCCACGAAAAATACCTCCCAAATTCATCATGCTTAATAAGTATATTTTAACGTATCTATACTCGAAAGGCAATAAAAAACATCTGCTCATCGTATGCTTACCGGTAATATAATTTTATGTAAAACTTGATAAACACCTATCATTTAATCGTTCTGTCTACATTGTAGAGCGGGGAAAATCGAAAAACAATGGACGGAGTACAAGTCCTTCCAAGAGGGATAAGAAAACTTCTGAATGGGTAAACAGTGCTAAAAAAGGTTCTGACATTGAAGCACAGCTCCATGTCAGAACCCATTTATTTCACAAATTATTTTTTGGGGTTGCGTCGTCCGCTGTTTTCCGAGCCACGCACTTCCTCATGGTAAAAGTAATTCACAATGACCGGGTGCCCAGGCTCTGCTCGTCCGTAGGGCAGCTCGTTGTCCACGAAGGGACAGCTGTTTTCTTTCGCCAGCCGTTCCGCTTGATCCTCCAAACCACGGAAGTAGCTTCTGTCTCTCTTGTTGTAGATAGCGTCGTACAGCGGAACCAAGTCAGGATGTTTTTTACGTATATAGTCAAGGATGTCTTTTTTGAATCCGCCTCGCAGGTTTAGATTTTCTAACCATATCAGGTCGCATTGATTTCTGACCTGATGGAAGATAGCCTCAAAATCCGTGATACCCGGAAAGACAGGGGCAATAAAGCAGACGGTGCGAATGCCCGCATCATAGATCTGCTTCATGGCATCCAGCCGTCGCTTGATGCTGACGGCATTGTCCATATCATTTTTAAAGCCTTCGTCCAATGTATTGATCGACCAAGAGACCGTGACCTTTCCCAATTTTTTCAGAAGGTCGATGTCACGGATTACCAAATCCGACTTGGTACAGATGAGAATTTCTGCCTCACTGCCCCGGAGCTGTTCAAGAAGCTTTCGGGTGTTCTGAAACTGAGCCTCCTGGGGCAGATATCCATCGGTCACTGAACCGATGACTACGCGCTGCCCTTTGTATTTTTGCGGATTTTTGATTGCTGGCCAATGTTTCACATCCAGGAATGTCCCCCACGGTTCGGTGTGCCCGGTAAATCGCTTCATAAACGAGGCGTAGCAGTATTTGCAGCATGGGTACAGCCCACATAAGGATTGACGGAATAGCCGCCCACCGGCAGGGCGGATTTTGTCATAATATTTTTGGTTTCTACATCCTGAATCAGAATGCTGCTCTCTTTTACTTCTGCCATGTCTTCTGTTCCTCCAATACCCGGTAAAAAGCCGGGGGAAATTCTTGTACCATCTGTGCCTCGCCCATGATAGGAAGCAGATCTTCCTTCATAAATACAGGGATGCCAAGCGAATGGGCCTGATATGTCAGGTTCCACACCCATTCCGGTTTCGATACGGCTTTGCCCTTCCTATGTCCGGTCTCAGTCCCAATGACGATCCACTCAATTTAATACAAACAGCCACCGCTGACACCTCCTTACCGTTTTAAGATTTAGCCTTCTGCCGCAGGTGCAACTTTCCCGAAGCCGTTCCAGGCATACAGGCCCTTCTTGTCCCCATCGCCCAGGAACTTGTCCACCTGACAGATGTGCAGGATATGGTCGCCCACCTCCACCGACTGCTGCAAGGTAGCCACCATCGCCAGCCGGGTGTCCGCCGGAATCTGGATGTCGCTGCCCTCCACAGCCATCATCTCGATGTTGTTGGCGGCCACCTTGTCGGTCTCGGCACCGGTAGATGCTCCGCAGGCCATTACTGCGCCTGCCAGACTCTCACCGGGAACAGTGACAATGACTTTGCCGGTCTCACGCACACGCTTGCCGGTGTGGGACTGTTTTCCAGTAGCGAAGCCCACCATAGGCGGATTGAAGGAGAGGTAAGACACAAAGCAAATGGGAGCCAGGTTCGTAGAACCATCCTCCTTTTTAGAGCAGATCAGTGTCAGCGGATTGGGGGAGGTCAGAACAGTAGCCTCCATAATGTTCAGTTCTTTCATAAAATTCAGACCTTTCTAAGAAATTTCAGTCGTTGACTGTATGGCCAACCAGTGATATATTTATTATATCTGATAGTAATTTTTGTTCAAGTACGCAAATTATTTATACCTGGTATCAAAAAATATACTGCAAAAGACGAGGAACGATCCAATTATGACTTATGAAGAATTCAAAGAAAAGGTTGGCAGTGTCATTCTAACCGGCGAGGGAAACTGCCCGGTCACGCCGGTGGTTCAAATGCTGCAGGGCAAATGGAAACTCCAAATTCTCTATGAACTGTGCATCAAGTGTCCTATGCGGTTTGGGGAACTGAAAAAGATGCTAAAGCCAATTACAAATACGGCGCTGACAAATGCCCTCAAAGAGTTGGAAGCCGATGATTTGATACAGCGAATCCAATACAACGAGATGCCTTGCGGGTGGAATATTCCTTACTGAGAAAGGTCGTGACCTGCTGCCGGTCTTTTACGCCATTTCCCAATGGGGAATGAAATATATACCATGATTCTAACTATATTAATATCTGTATGATAATAGCCGGGAGGCATTGACAATTTGAGTCAACTTCCCGGCTTTTTATGCATTCTCTACTGCTGCAAAGGATTCAGGAAGCAACCCGATTCATGAGAGTTGATAACTCCCACCGCCTGCAAATAGGCATAGATGATTATGGTCCCAACAAACTTCATGCCCCGCTTTTTCAAATCTTTTGAGACGGCATCAGATAATGGTGAGCTAACCTTGTCTACTTCTTGGATGATTTTTTTCTCTGTCCAATGCCATAAGTATCGGTCAAAACTGCCCCACTCTTGCTGTATCTTTTGAAACACTTGTGCGTTGACCACTGCAGCTCGTATTTTCAGCCGGTTACGGATGATTCCAGAGTCAGCTTGCAGAGCCGTCAATTTTTCTTCGCTATAAGATGCCACTTTCCGTAAATCAAACCCGTCAAAAGCACGGCGAAACGCTTCCCGTTTATTTAAGACACATTCCCAGGTGAGACCTGCCTGAAAATTCTCCAAAATCAACATTTCAAACAGCATATGGTCATCGTGGACCGGTCTGCCCCATTCCTCGTCATGGTATCGCAGATAAGTGGTATTAGTTGGGCTCACCCAATGGCATCGATCTTTCCGTCTGCCCATTGCATTTCTTACTCCGCCTCCAAGAGAAAAATAACAGGTCGGATGCCGTCTGGACATGCAAACACACCAATCGTATCATCATTGAGCCAAGTGCCAGACGGCTGAACCAGTTCCCCCAAGGATAACTGACGCACCATGGGAGCAATCACCTGCCAAGCAACGCCACACATCCCATCCGGCGGATTGATGCCATCGCTGTACAGCACTTGACCTTTCTGATGAAAAGGACGTTAGTGAGCAAGATAAATCGCCGGACATCCCACACGCAGTTTTAAATCTTTGTATGGCTTTTGCAGTGTCTGCATCATAGCACAGCACCGCGATCAGCTGCTTTTGAAAGGAACCGGCAAACAACGCCCACATTCCAAAGGGCATTCCAGCGTATTTCATTGCAGATACCTCCCGGCTTCCGCTTCCAGTGCCTGCCATACTGGGTAGGCTGCGTCCGTTCGCATCGAAAAATTTCTTGAGATCCCGGTTCAGCGCACTCATTTCATCGATGGCGTTCATTGCGTGGTCGGAGGCGCAGAGCTTGCCCAGCGAGGTGACACACATCAGCTTGAAAAAGCGCAGGCAGGTCTTGCGGTATTTCTCCCCTTCAAAGTCTGCATCCTCCTTGGGCAGAATGGTGTGCCCGGCATCTCGGATGGCGCGGTATCCCTCGATGTTGGCATCCAGCAGACGGTTCAGGTACGCGGTATCTCCCTGAGCTTTTTCAGGTCGCCGTCTGTCTTATAGCAGGCGAAGGCCGCAGGCATCACAAACGCGGCATGACAGAGCAGATAGTCCTCCATGTTCGGCTCGTAAACAACCTTATATTTTGTGCCGTGGAAGATGCGCCCGATCAACTGTTTATTGGAGGTTGCACCCGTCAGCTGCCCGATGGTAATCTTTTTCAGGTCGATGGAGACCACCCGGTCAGCCTCCCGATGCCCGGCAGAAAGCGCAAAGGCAAACAGGACGTTCTTTTCCGGCAGTGCCGCCGCCTGCGCCCTCGCCTGCACATTGTTCCCCACAAAAACGATGTTCTTCGTCCGGTTCACCCGCAGCGTGTCCAGAACGGAATCCAGCTGTGTATAGCGCAGGACTACAAAGATCACATCGTACATTGCATCCGGTGCAAGTTCAGTCACCACCGGAATGCGGCTGACCGAGGTGCGGAGCGAAAATTTGTCCTTGATCCGCAGGCCGTTCTGCTTGATCTCCGCAGCCCAGTTTCCCCGCGCAAGCAGAGTGACATCCTTTCCGGCGCGCAGCAGATTTCTTGCCAGACTGCAACCCAGAACGCCTGCACCATATACCAGAATTTTCATAGCTTGCCTCCAAATCCGATCTTCACGATCTGCATTTTCATCCCGTTGTCCCCGACCTTGGCGAAAAATCGGAAAAAGCCGCTGACGGAAGGTCTTTCAGGTCGTTGTAGCCCATCATATAGCCCCTGCTGGATACTTGCAAACGGCTGTCCCATGGGGAAAGCTCGTTTTTCGCATCCGAAACCGCGAAATATGCTCCCACATCCTTGATTTTCGCCGTCCTGAGCCACGTTTTGGCGATCATCTTCACCGCCGTACGGTTGGCAGCATCAAAGACCAGCACTCCGCCGGGGAAAGCGTCCGCCATCCCCTGCACCAGTTCCCGAACCTGCTCCGTCAGGAAGTAATAGAACACCCCGGAGGCAAAGAACACCGCCCCGCCGGAGGCATCGATCTTGTCAAACCATGCGGGGTCTTTCAGGTTGCAGGGGATGTTTTGCTCCCGCTCCCCGGCGGGCAGCAGCTGCTGCCGCAGGGCAATCACATCCGGGAAATCCAGATTGTAGATCTTGCATCTGCCATTGTCGCAGGCTCTACCGGTGTTATCCAGCCCGCAGCCAGATTGACCACTGCCGCGCAGGGTGATTTTTCAGGTACGCCTGCACTTCAAAGGCAAGGTCATTCTGCCGCATGGCGACCTCCAGCGCACCGAAACGCTGCATCAGGCTGCGGGAATTTTTCTCTGCCTCTGAAAAGTCGTAGTCGATCTGGTCGATCAGACGCACCGCCGTTTCGTCCCGGTAAAGGTTCGGATACAACTCCGTACACAGCTTCCGTGAATACAGCGGGAGGATCAACGTCTCCTGCACGGTGTTTTTCTCGATTTTGTATTTCATATCGGGTCCTCTCACTTTCTGATAAACGGCAGCTTCGGCATACCGTCCTGTTCAGCGATAAATGCCAGCATTTCAGCAAAGCCCTTCGGATCACGAATCTGATATTGCATGTGATCGTATCCCTCAAATACGGGGTAATTGCCGCAGGGATAGGCTTCTATCACCGCTTGACGGTATTTGAAATGATCTTCTATGCTGCCAAACTCGAAATAGAGATGCTTTTGCAGTTCTTCGGAAAGTGCTGGAAAGGTTTTATCCACCAGCTGTCCAGAATCTGTCGCCGCAAATTTGTGTAGGTCAGATTTTTCCCAGCGTCTATAAAATACGACTTTATGGAATCGTCGTCACACCACAGTATCTTTTTCAGCGTACCGCCCTTCGACCAATATAGGCTCTTGATGGCAAAATACAGAAACGGCGTCATGATACGGCGCGTGCCCTTTCCGATTTGGGCGAACTGCCCGCCGTCAAAGAAAGCGTGCTCCACGGGCAGCTTCGTCTGCGTCAGAAACGCCATGGCAAGGTCTGCACCGATGGAAGAAGCGACCACCATCGCCAGCCGCTCCACGCCCTGTCGATGCAGAAAGTCCTCCACCTGCCGTATTTCGTCCAGCTTGCTGACATATTTCTGCCCCTCGCAGTAAACGGTGGAGGTGGGCAAGATGCAGAAATATCGATCCTGCAAATACCTCGCAATCGGTTCGCTGCTCGCTCCTGTCACACCCATTGCATGAAAGAACAGCACGGCAGGATTCCTCCTGTCGCCATATGTTTGAAACAGCATTTCTATCACCTCATATTTTCATAAAAAGCATCATAATCGCCGCCAGTACTGCCGAAATGACCGCCATACCAATTGTGCCGAACAGCCACTTTTTGCCCTTATCCTTGGCTGTAATGTAGGGTTTCAGGTCTTCCGTTCCCGGAATTTCCCATGCGTTCGTATGTCCTACCCAATAGCCGTCAACCCAAAATCGGTCTATGAGATTCATAACGGACAGTATGACCAGCAGCTGCCAGAAGCCTGAACGAAGCCCTTTGCGCCGTTGAGCGCATAGACGCAGACCAGCACATAGGCGATGTATCCGGGGACGCAGACAGCTTTGAAAATCAAAGCATTTCGCTTGATTTTCGCGTGTGTTGTAAGTCCCAGCGTTACGCACCGCTCCTGCACCTCCTGGCTGTAAAGATGCACCATGCCCACCGCGCCCTTGC
>ENA-OQDW01000709-OQDW01000709.1-human-gut-metagenome-genome-assembly--contig:-NODE-709-length-13459-cov-3.092709_pt1 | contig 13459 bp, 14 predicted proteins | sample MGYA00242784_ERZ504613 | MGnify/ENA primary metagenome ERZ504613 (study PRJEB26092, sample SAMD00036330) | human gut metagenome | host: Homo sapiens | study: EMG produced TPA metagenomics assembly of... | reverse complement strand
TTTTTTCGTCCAACATGCCTCTTGGTCTTCCTTCTTCCCGTTCTAAATTTATGTTTATTTTACCATATGTTTCCGATATTGGAAAGCTATTCTCAAAATATTCACACACTATTTTACAATTGCCGCACAAACAAAATCCACCTGTTCTGCTCCATTCACTTTCAACAGTGACGCAATGGCATCAACCGTGCTTCCCGTTGTGTAAATGTCATCTACCAGAAGAATCCGGCAGTATTTCATCTGTCCCGGCTTTGCCAATGCAAAAGCTCCCTCCAGGTTTTTCCGCCGCTCGGCGGGACCAAGCTCTTTCTGGCGTTTTGTTTTTTTCACACGGCGGATCAGGCGGGCATTCATGGGAAGTTCCATTTCTTCTGCCAGCTTTTCTGCAAATACCTCCGCCTGATTGTAGCCGCGCTGCCGCTGTCTCGCCGGATGAAGCGGCACCGGAACGAGCACCTCCGGATTTCTTCTCTGGATCTGCTTTCCCACATAGAAAAACGCCGCGTGAGCATAAAATCCAGCGTATTCCTGCCGTTCATGATATTTGAACCGCATCAGGGAAGCCTCAAGTTCCCCGTGGTAACCGTACGGCGCAAAACCGCGGTCGAAGCTGTGCCTCGTTCTGCTGCAGTCCCGGCAGAACTCTTCCTCACTGCCCACGGGTTTCCCGCATTTTTTGCACCGCGCGCCCAGAATCGGATGGATCTTTTCCACACAATTCCGGCATAGATACAGCTCCTCACGTGACAGCAGTCCGTCACAGATGGGACATCGTCTCGGATAAACTGCGTTTAAAAGCCAGTTTCCTGTTTTATTTTTTTCTTTCATGTAACCTGCGCTTTCCCTTATCCACTCTGCCGGATGCAGCCGCATCCATGCCCCGGAAAAACGTGTTTACGCGTTTTCTTCCTGCATTTCCCGGATTCTTCTGGCGAGCGTTGTATACCGGTTCGCTCGATATGATTTCCGATCATTGCCTGGAATGTCACATCACTTCCGACGATGGTGACACACTTTCTGGCTCTCGTCACGGCCGTATACAGAAGATTCCGCGTCATCAGCATGCGCGGGCCGCCGAGCAGCGGAATCACAACCGCCGGGTACTCGCTTCCCTGCGCTTTATGTATCGTTGTGGCGTAGGCGAGCTCCAGCTCGTCCGCCTGTTTGAACGTATAGTCTGCGAATTTTCCTTCCTCAAACTCCACGGTGATCACCTCGGTATACGGGTTGATGCTCCGGATCATGCCGAGGTCTCCGTTGAATACACCCATACCGCGCTCCGCCACGATTCCGTTGATGCCGCGGATTTCCCACTCCATCTGGTAATTGTTGCGGATCTGCATGACCTTGTCGCCCTCGCGGAGGATATTACCTCCATTTTCCCGCTCGGCTTTGTCCGGTGCGGGCGGGTTCAGGTATTTCTGCAGAATCTGATTCAGATTTTCCACGCCGAGTGCACCTTTCCGCATCGGAGTCAGAATCTGGATATCCTGCGGGCGGGCATCCACATAACGCGGCAGTTTCTGGGACACCAGCGTCACCAGCACTTTCCAGATCACGTTGACATCGTACCGTTTCAAAAAGAAGAAATCTTTGCTCTTATTGTCCAGTATAACCTCTTCCCCATTATGGATCTTATGTGCATTGACAACAATATCGCTCTGGGATGCCTGCCGGAAAATGTGCGTCAGGCAGACAATCGGAAAGCATTCCGAACGGATCAGATCCCGGAGGACACTGCCCGGGCCGACACTTGGAAGCTGGTTCTGGTCTCCCACTAGGACCAGCCTTGTTCCCGGCACAATCGCGGAAAGAAGGGCATGCATCAGGTGGATATCAACCATCGACATCTCATCAATGATGATGACATCCGCGTCGAGCGGATTATCTGCGTTCCGCTCAAAATGCACATTTGCCGAGGAGTCATCCACATTTCCCGTCAGTTCCAGAAGACGATGGATCGTGCAAGCCTCACAGCCAGTTGCCTCTGTCATTCGTTTCGCCGCTCTTCCGGTCGCGCTGCCAGGAAAATGTCGAGGCCTTCTGCCTCAAAATAATGGATCATCGCATTGATGGTCGTCGTTTTTCCGGTTCCGGGACCTCCGGTCAGGATCATAAGACCGCTGTATGCCGCCTCAACGACTGCCGTCTTCTGCATCTCATCCAGCTCGATCTGATATTTTTTCTCGATCTTTCCGATCCGCTTTTCGATTGCCTCACGGTCTTCCTCGCATGTAATATTCAGCTCATGCAGCATGCGCGCCGTACTCAGTTCCAGATAATAATACTGGCTGGCGTACACAATCCGCAGCGGCTCATCCCCTTCCCGTTCGGCCGGGAGCTCGCGGATGACCGCTTTTTTGTCGATTGCCATATCCTGCAGAGATTTCTGCATCCGCTCCGGTTCTACGCCGAGAAGTTCCTGCCCTCTCCGAAGCAGCACCGGTTCCGGCAGATAGACATGGCCTTCTGCCGTCGCCTGATTCAGCACATACGAAAGACCGCTCTTGATGCGGAATTCGCTGTCCACGGCAATCCCGATTTTTCCGGCAATCTCATCCGCCGTCCGAAATCCCACGCCTGCGATATCTTCCGCCATTTTATACGGGTTTTCCTTTAAAATCCGGTACACATTGTCCCCGTACTGCTGATAAATCTTTGCACCGAGATTCAGCGCAATGCCATATCCCGAGAGGAAAATCATCGCATTCTGCATTTCGGCTTTTTCTGCACCTGCTGTGCAATTTCACGCGCTTTCCGCTCGCTGATTCCCTTTACCTCCGCGAGGCGCTCCGGCTCTTCCTCGATGATCCGAAGCGTATCGTCACCAAAGCGGCGCACAATTCTTGCCGCCAGCGCCGCACCGACTCCTTTGATCGCACCGGAACCGAGATACCGCTCCAATGCAACAGAATCCTGTGGAACTTTCGTCTCATAGGATTCAATGCGGAACTGCTTTCCATAGGCAGCATGTTCAATATAATCTCCGGAAGCCTCGATCAGCTCGCCCTCTCCGATCATCGGAAGCGTGCCGACGCATGTCAGCTCGCGCCCCTTCATGCTCAGATTCAGGACGGTATAGCCGTTCTCCTCATTTCGGAAAATAATGTGTTCTACGTAGCCTTCTACTTTTTCTTTTCACTCATCTTTTATCAAAATTGGCTTTCAAATTCATTCATCACTTCGCGGTACTGGCCGGTTCCAAGCGCAACGACGCTCGCCGGATTTTCTGCTGTCACGGTATTGATGCCGGTCCGCTCCTGGATCAGCTCGTCCATTCCGTCAAGGAGACTGCCGCCTCCGGTCAGGATAATGCCGCGGTCGGAAACATCGGATGCCAGTTCCGGCGGCGTTTTTTCCAGCACGGCACAGATCGCGTCCGCAATCTGGTTTGTCGTCTGGGCAAGGGCACCTCGGATTTCGTCGGAGGAAACCGTAATCGTCGCCGGAAGTCCGGTGATGACGTTTCTTCCCTTGATCTCCATCGTTTTCTCCTCGGCCCGCGGATAAGCGGAACCAATCCGGATTTTCACTGCCTCTGCGGTCTGTTCTCCGATAAATACGTTGTATGTTTTCCGTACATAGCGGATGATATCCTGGTCAAATGTCTCACTGGAAATCTTGACCGAATTGGAAACAACGGTTCCCGCAAGCGAGATCACAGCGATATCCGTCGTGCTCCGCCGATGTCCACGATCATATTTCCGCATGGTTTCGTAATGTCAATTCCGGATCCGATTGCCGCTGCCACCGGCTCCGGCACGATCAGCACTTCCCGGGCTCCCGCCTGGTACGTTGCCTCCTCCACAGCCTTCCGCTCTACTTCCGTCACACCGGACGGCACACAGATGCTGATTCTCGGTTTCCGGAATGCTCTTCTTCCATTGCCTTCTGGATAAAGTAGCGCAGCATGCGCTCGGTGATCAGAAAGTCCGTGATCACGCCCTGCCGCATGGGCCGGACCGCCATAATATTGCCCGGTGTCCGTCCAATCATCTGACGCGCTTCTTCTCCAATTGCCCGTACTTTATCTGCATCTTTATCATACGCAACTACGGACGGCTCCTTTAATACAATGCCTTTTCCCTTGGCATAGACCAGGATGCTGGACGTCCCCAGATCAATTCCGATATCGGTCGTTGCAGCCATAGTAATCCCCTTTCCTGTTCTCTTTTATTTTTCTTTATTTTAATCTGTTTGAAATTTGTATAGAATAAGTTCGGGTTCAAAACACCCGAAACACAAAAGGATCAAATGTGTTCTGAACCAACCCGCTTCTTATTATATACAATCCCTTTTAAAATGGAAAGGATTTTTTAGAGATATTTTTCGACATATTTTCCGGTGTAGGATACCGGGCTCTTGGCCACTTCCTCCGGCGTTCCGCACGCAATCACGGTTCCGCCGCCGTCTCCGCCCTCCGGTCCGATATCAATAATATAGTCCGCCGTCTTGATGACATCCAGATTGTGTTCGATAACAACGACGGTATTTCCGCCCTCGGACAGGCGGTGCAGAATCTCCACCAGTTGTGGACATCCGCAAAATGAAGTCCCGTCGTCGGCTCGTCGAGAATGTAGATTGTTTTTCCCGTGCCGCGGCGGCTCAGCTCTGCTGCGAGCTTGATACGCTGCGCTTCTCCGCCGGACAGCGTGGTGGACGGCTGGCCGAGGCGGATGTAGGAAAGGCCGACATCGTACAGGGTCTGTAATTTCCGGAAAATCGACGGTACCGGCCGGAAGAATTCCAGTGCCTCCTCGACCGTCATATTCAGCACATCGTAGATGCTCTTTCCTTTGTATTTGACTTCCAGTGTCTCACGGTTGTACCGTTTTCCATGGCAGACCTCACATGGCACATAGACATCCGGCAGGAAGTGCATTTCGATCTTCAGGATACCGTCGCCGCCGCAGGCCTCGCATCGGCCGCCCTTCACATTAAAGCTGAATCTTCCCTTCTTGTAGCCGCGCGCCTTGGCATCCTGCGTTGCCGCAAACAGGTCGCGGATCTGATCGAACAGACCTGTGTACGTTGCCGGATTGGAACGCGGTGTTCTTCCGATCGGGGACTGGTCGATGTCGATGACCTTATCGAGCTGTTCCATACCGATGATGTCTTTGTGTGCACCCGGAATCGTCCGCGCACGGTTCAGATCTCTTGCCAGCCGTTTGTACAGAATTTCATTGACAAGAGAACTCTTTCCCGATCCGGAGACTCCGGTCACGCAGGTCATGACACCGAGCGGGAAATTCACGTTGATATTTTTCAGATTGTGCTCTTTTGCTCCGACTACCTTCAGCCAACCCGTCGGCTTTCTGCGCTCGGACGGAACCGGAATTTTCAGTTCTCCGCTTAAGTATTTTCCGGTGATGGAATTCGGATTTTTCATCAGATCTTCCGCCGTTCCGATCGCCACCAGCTCTCCGCCGTGCTCACCGGCTCCAGGGCCGATATCGACAACGCAGTCAGCGGCGCGCATCGTATCCTCGTCGTGCTCCACGACGATCAGGCTGTTTCCGAGTCACGCAGATGTTTCAGCGTCGCGAGAAGTTTGTCGTTGTCTCTCTGGTGAAGACCGATGCTCGGCTCGTCGAGAATATAGGCGACACCGACAAGGCCGGAGCCGATCTGCGTTGCCAGACGGATTCTCTGCGCCTCACCGCCGGACAGCGATGCCGTTCCGCGCGCCAGGGTCAGATAGTTTAATCCGACATCCGCAAGGAAGCTCACACGCGCACGGATCTCTTTTAAAATCTGCTTTCCGATCAGCAGCTGCTGTTCGGAGAGTTCGAGGTTCTGCATAAACTTCTGCAGATTGTCGATGGAAAGGGATGTTACTTCAAAAATATTTTTATCTCCGACCGTCACACCAAGCGACGTCGGTTTCAGACGCTGGCCATGGCACGCCTGGCACGGGGTCACACGCATGAAGGTTTCGTATTCCTGTTTTGTAGAATCCGATCCGGTCTCACGGTAGCGGCGCTCTACATTTTGATCAGCCCCTCAAAAGCCACATCGTACACACCGACGCCGCGCTGACCGCGGTAATGCACCTTGACGGATTTTCCGTTCGTTCCGTAAATCAGGATATCGTGGATTTTTTTCGGATATTCACAGAACGGAGTGGAAAGTGAAAAATCGTACTCCTCTGCCAGCGCATCGAGAACGGCTCTCGTATAGCTCGATTTGTCCGTGCAGGACTGCCAGCCGAGCACGGTGATGGCTCCGTCTGCGATGGATACGGTCTTATCCGGAATCATCAGATCCTCGTCGAATTCCATCTTGTAGCCAAGGCCGGCACAGCTCGGGCAGGCGCCGAACGGGTTGTTGAAGGAAAAGCTTCTCGGCTCAATCTCCTCCATGCTGATGCCGCAGTCCGGGCAGGAAAAGCTCTGGCTGAAGTTGAGCTGATTTCCGTCCATCGTGTCGACTACCAGAAGGCCGTCCGCCAGATCCAGTACATTCTCGACGGAATCCGTCAGACGTTTCTCAATGTCCGGTTTGACTACAAGACGGTCCACAATAATGGAAATGTTGTGTTTCAGGTTCTTATCCAGCGTAATCTCCTCGGACAGCTCATACTGGCTGCCGTCGATCATCACGCGGACATAGCCGCTGCGTTTTGCCTGTTCGAGCACCTTTTCGTGTCTTCCTTGCGGCCGCGCACAACCGGCGCGAGAAGCTGGATTTTCGTCCGCTCCGGGAGTGCCATGATCTGATCGACCATCTGGTCCACCGACTGGCGGCTGATGACTTTTCCGCACTTCGGGCAGTGCGGAATACCGATTCTCGCGTACAGAAGACGGAAGTAATCGTAAATCTCCGTCACGGTTCCGACGGTGGAACGCGGGTTCCGGTTCGTCGATTTCTGATCGATCGAAATAGCAGGCGGCAGACCTTCGATGCTGTCCACATTCGGTTTTTCCATCTGTCCTAAGAACTGGCGCGCGTAGGAGGAAAGGCTCTCCATGTACCGCCGCTGGCCCTCCGCATAGATCGTGTCAAACGCAAGCGAACTCTTTCCTGAACCGCTGAGGCCCGTAAATACAACAAACTGGTTTCTGGGGATATCGACATTCAGTGCTTTCAGGTTGTTCTCCCTGGCTCCCCGTATTCTGATAAACTCTTTTTTCTCTGCCATAACTGTTCCTCTTATTAATTGGAATCCCTGTCCGGACAGGGACAGGAATCTTGTCTCGTTTTCTCCCATTATAGCACACCGCCGTGCGTTATGCAAACATTTGTTCTATTTCTTTATCATCTTTTTACAGCAGAAAATCTGCCAGAATCACATTGCTGACGGAAATCCCATCGCGTGTCAGAACCAGGCGCCCGCTGTGTTCCTGTAAAAGATGCATCGCTTCGTATTTCTTCAGAACCCCGCCGTATACGGCATGGATCTCCTTTCCAAACTTCTCCTCAAACTCCGCCGTCGAGATCCCTTGTGTCATTCGAAGGCCGAGAAACATAAATTCTTCCATGGCATCCTGCGGGAAAGAATTTCCTCATCCTCACGGATCTTTTCCAGTGCTCCGCACGCTTTCAGATACAAAGATCGATCTGCCGTGTTCGTCCACCGGCGGTTTCCGAATAACGATGCCGCGGAAGGCCCGAACCCCAGATAATCCGTCCTTTTCCAGTAGCCGATATTGTGGCGGCATGCGAAGCCCGGCTTTGCATAATTGGAAATCTCATACTGGAAAAAGCCGTATTCTGCGAGGATTTCCGCCGTTCTGGCATACATTTCGCGTTCTGTGTCCTCATCCGGCAGATCCAGTTTCTGCTCCGCAAACGGGGTTCCCGGCTCCACGATCAGGCTGTAGGCGGAAATGTGCTCCGGAGAAAGCTCCGCGATCGTCCGAAGACTCTCTTCCCATTTCTCTTCACTCTGCTCCGGCAGACCTGACATCAGATCCACGTTGATATTCGCAAACCCGGCATCCCGTGCCAGCACAAAACTCTCCTGAAATTCCGCAAACGTGTGGATTCTTCCCAGCCGTTTCAGCTCCTCATCGTGAACCGACTGACAGCCGATACTGATCCGGTTGAAGCCGCTCTTCCTGTAACATTTCAGTTTTTCCGCATCCAGCTTCCCGGATTGGCCTCCAGCGTAATCTCAGCATCCTCTGAAAAAACGTACTTGCTCCGCAGTTTTTCCATCACACGGGCGAGCATTCCGGCATCCACTGCGGATGGTGTTCCGCCGCCGAAAAAGACGGAAATCACTTCCCTTTCTGCCGTCTCTTCCGCTGCATCGATTTCTGCCAGCAGAGCCTCTTCATACTCCTTCTGCATTGCTTTCGTGCCCGGTCCCGAGACAAAATCACAGTAGGCACATTTCCGGATGCAGAACGGGATATGCACATAGAGTTCCAGTGGTTTTCTTTTTTTATTCATTCTGCTTTTCCTCCGTACGATCGAAAGACCGGCCCCTGCGCTCCCGCAACAGCAGGCGGCGCCGACAGGCCGGTCTCATTTTTATCTCTTAATTTTCATCCAGTTTCAGCACGCTCATAAAGGCTTTCTGCGGAATCTCCACGTTTCCTACCTGGCGCATCCGCTTCTTACCTTCCTTCTGCTTCTCCAGCAGCTTCTTCTTTCGGGAAATATCGCCGCCGTAGCACTTGGCGAGGACGTCTTTGCGCATCGCGCGGACGGTTTCTCTGGCGATAATCTTCGATCCGACAGCCGCCTGGATCGGGATTTCGAAGAGCTGCCGCGGAATCTCTTCTTTGAGCTTCTCGCACATCTTTCTTCCGCGCTCGTAGGCAGATCCCTCGAATACGATGAAGGACAGCGCATCCACTTCTTCTTTATTGACGAGGATATCGAGTTTTACAAGCTCGCTTCTCTCATAGCCGAGCAGCTCGTAGTCGAATGACGCGTAACCTTTGGAGCGGGATTTTAAGGCATCAAAGAAATCGTAGATAATCTCATTCAGCGGGAGATGGTAATGAAGCATCGCACGCGTCGTCTCCATGTATTCCATTCCCTGATACTGGCCTCGTCTCTGCTGGCAGAGCTCCATGATCGGTCCGATGTAGTCGGTCGTCACCATAATCTCTGCTTTTACCAGCGGCTCTTCCATATAATCAATCTCGGACGGATCCGGCAGATTCGACGGGTTGGTCAGGTCAATGACGGTTCCGTCGGTTTTGTGAACCTTATAGATAACGCTCGGTGCGGTCGTCACGAGATCCAGATTGTACTCACGCTCCAGGCGCTCCTGAATAATTTCCAGGTGAAGCAGTCCAAGGAAACCGCAGCGGAAGCCAAAGCCGAGTGCTGCCGATGTCTCCGGCTCGTAGAAGAGGGATGCATCGTTTAACTGCAGTTTTTCCAGCGCGTCGCGCAGATCGCCGTACTGTGCGCCGTCGGCCGGGTACATGCCGCAGTATACCATCGGGTTGACTTTTTTGTAGCCCGGCAGTGCTTCTGCACACGGACGGTCGGCATCGGTCACGGTATCACCCACGCGGGTGTCGCGCACGTTTTTGATGCTGGCGGTGATATAGCTACCATTCCGGCGGAGAGCTCGTCGCACGGGATCAGACGGCCTGCGCCGAAGTAGCCGACCTCGACAACTTCCTCGACAGCGCCTGTCGCCATCATGCGGATTCTCGTTCCTTTTTTCACGCTTCCTTCCATCACACGGCAGGAAATGATGACGCCGCGGTATGCATCGTAGACGGAGTCGAAAATCAGTGCTTTTAACGGTTCCGTCGGATCACCTTCCGGTGCCGGAATTTTCTGTACGATCTGCTCGAGCACCTCGTCCACGTTCAGGCCGGTTTTTGCGGAAATCCGCGGAGCATCCTGCGCTTCCAGTCCGATGACATCCTCGATCTCTGCAATTACACGGTCCGGCTCGGCGCTTGGAAGGTCTACTTTGTTGATGACCGGGAACACATCCAGGTCATGGTCAAGGGCGAGGTAGACGTTGGCAAGGGTCTGCGCCTCGATACCCTGCGATGCATCGACAACGAGCAGCGCGCCGTCGCATGCGGCAAGGCTTCGGGAAACCTCATAGTTGAAGTCAACATGGCCCGGGGTGTCAATCATGTTTAAAATGTACTCCTCGCCGTCGGCCGCTTTGTATACGGTACGGACTGCCTGTGCCTTGATCGTGATGCCGCGCTCACGCTCCAGATCCATATTGTCCAGCACCTGATCCTGCATCTCACGCTCGGTCAAAAGGTCCTGTTTCTGAATAATACGGTCGCAAGTTGATTTTCCATGGTCGATATGGGCAATAATACAAAATTACGAATTTTACTCTGATCTATTCCTGACAAGTTCTTTCCTCCTGCTTTTCCCTACGATACCAGATTGCTCCATATTTCGTACTCCCGCAATCTGTCTATTTTGTATGATACGAAATTCCACTCAAAAAAGCAAGATAAATTTATCCGCCTGATGCCGGACTTTTGCCCGACAGAACCTTATGCAGGATATCCGAAAACGGCCCCATTGCATTTTTCACCTCCTCGACCGTATTCGTCTGCGCACCAACCTCGAGAAGAACAGATCTCGGGCGGAGATGGAGGTTGTAGCGGTAGCCTTTTAAATAGATACAGCGTGAAAAGCCGGGATAATACTGTTCTGCCTCATACTCCATCTGAAAGGAAAATGCAAGGTTTTCCGCCTGATACGGATTGGGCAGGCTTGTCAGTTCGCCGCTTTCTTTCGTGCGGGAAAGGCCGTTGAAAAACATGATCTGCGCGGTCGGCTTTCCGTTGATTTCTGTCACAAGACGTTTTGAACCATTGACCCCGTCCCGGTGCAGGTCGATCACGACCTGAATGGACGGGTGTTCTTCCAGCGCCGCTGCGATGACCGGCTCCGCGTAGTTGTAGGCGCGGCTCCGCTCGAGACAGCCTTCTTTCATGTCAAATGCCTCTGTAATATGAAGCACTTCGTATCCGTACTGCTTTTCCAGAAGCTCCTGCAGATCATCACCGAGGCCGATTACCGTGTCCGCCCTTTCTCCCGGACGGGAATCGGCGAAGGTTTCCTGCGAATGGGTATGATAGATCAGAATCTGCGGGCCTTCGGCATTTTCCGGCAGGGTCAGGTCTTTTCCGAGCAGGGTGCTGCCGTCGATCTCGCCCGGCAGGACTGAAGTGTTGGGATCGACAACGAAGAAGCGGTTCAGGAGCGCCTGCTGGTCAGCAAGAAGGTCAGGGGAAATTGTCTCCTGAATCGTGTCGGCCTCCGGGTAGAGAATCTCACGCGGTGCGCCGCCGGTTTCGATGGTCTCCTCCGGGACAGACTGTGGCGCTTCGGGTTCTGCCGTTGATGCCGACTCTCCGGCTGCCGGTTCTGTGATTCCTGTTTCCGTCTGCTCCGGCTCCGTGATTTCCATTCCATCTTTTTGAGTTTCATCTTTTTGAGTTCCATCCTTTTGATCTTCCTCAGTTCCCTGCTCCTTCGATTCTGTCTGCCCTCTTTCTGCTCCCGGTCCCGGATTCGAATCCTGCTTCGCCGTATCCGTTTCCGCTGCTTCTGTCCCGGCAGACAGCTTATTTTCTGCCGTGCTTCCCTCCCGAAGCGCCGGTATCTGATCCCGCACTGCCGCGAGGAGATTTTCCATCCATCCCCTTCCGTCCTCTTTTCCGTCATAAAAAAGAAGCGGCATCATCACATCCACGGATAACTGCTCCGCCTGTGCTGCCGCCCGCTGCAGCAGAACTTTCCCCTCTGAGAAATGATTTTTCCGGAGAACCGCTGCACTGCGGAACAGCAGTATACTGCAGGACAGGAAAAGACATCCCCATCCGAACCATCGTCCATTTCGCCTGGCATTCCACATATTATCACCATATTCATGATATGTTACAGTTCCCCGGAAAATGCCTGATTCATACCTGCCGCAAGAACCCCGGCCAGGCGGCGGACCATCTCGTCGATCTCTTTTGTCGTCACGTAAAGGCTTTCGAGCGCCGGTGAAATGACTTCTCCCAGAAATTCATCCATCTCGGACTCCTCCAGCGATTCCAGAACGCCTGCGACGGCATCGTGGACGATCGTTCCTGCCCCTACAACGGTCGGCACACCGATTCCGATGACCGGCACGCCGAGCGTCTCCTGATTTAAGGCATTGCGGTGGTTTCCGACGCCCGAGCCCGGCCAGATTCCGGTGTCGGCAAGCTGGATCGTACAGTTCAGCCGGTGAATACTGCATGCGGCAAGGGCATCCACGGCGAGAATCACATCTGGATGGGTCTGTTCTGCCGTTCCGCGCAGGATTTCCACTGCCTCCATGCCCGTCTGTGCCATAACGCCGGGAGCAAGGGCACTCACTTCCCGGCCCTTCTTTCCGTAGGTGCGCACCAGATGGCGCGTAACGTTAAGCTGCTCCACCGTCTCCGGCCCGAGCGCATCCGGCGTGATGCCGCGGTTGCCGAGGCCGGCCACAAGAACGGATCCGCACGCTTCCGGCACCATTTCCATCAGACAGTGGGAAAACTCCTCCGCCGCTTTCCGGCTCTCCTCCTCGTCTGCCGTCAAAAGCAGCGGCGCTTCGATCGTCACATACGTCCCTTTCGGCTTTCCCATCATTTTTGCACCCTGCTCCGATGTGATTTTCACAATGGTTGTCTGAATTTCCGCCTTTCTTTTCTTCTTCTCAATCTCGACCCCGGAGATCTCCACATGGTCCCTCTCAAATTTTTCCTGATTCTCCATCGCCAGGTCTGTCCGCATCCTATACTTTCCTATCATACTTTTCTCCTTCTCCTGTATTTTTGTTGTAGTTTTTGCAATTTTTCCAAAAATATGTATTGACAAACCATGCGAAATATTATAGGATAATAAAGCATGTTTCAGTGGAGCGCCCGTGTCTGTTCCATTGAATAACATCCCTTAAATCACATTAATTTTAAAAATATTGGAGGTGTACAGTTTGGCTAACATTAAATCCGCAAAGAAAAGAATCCTGGTAAATCAGACAAAGGCAGACCGCAACAAAGCAATCCGTTCTGCAGTTAAGACTTCTATGAAAAAAGTAGATGCTGCTGTTGCTGCAAACGATAAAGAGGCTGCTGCTGCTGCATTAGTAAATGCGATCTCTACCATCGACAAGGCTGCTTCTAAAGGCGTTTATCATAAAAACAACGCTGCCAGAAAAGTATCCAATCTGAGCAAAGCTGTAAACTCAATCGCATAATCAAGATATAAAACAAAGAGAACTTAGTCATACCGTCATGTGGCTGGGTTCTTTTTTTATGCTTACCAAAAGAGTGCGCCGCGACAGATCTTTTGATAAACACAGAACAAGGCGTATCGGCCAGTTTTCCTGTACCGGTACGCCTTGTTCTTTTTATAGCAAGACCCGAAAATAATGCAAAAAATTCAGCACCGCAGAGCGTGAATTACTGCGTCACAGATTTTCGTCGTACCCCGGTACGCCTTCAAATCTGTTCCTTGCAATTCGCGCTCAGCAGCACTGCCTTTTTTG
>ENA-OQDW01000708-OQDW01000708.1-human-gut-metagenome-genome-assembly--contig:-NODE-708-length-13461-cov-1.667992_pt1 | contig 13461 bp, 17 predicted proteins | sample MGYA00242784_ERZ504613 | MGnify/ENA primary metagenome ERZ504613 (study PRJEB26092, sample SAMD00036330) | human gut metagenome | host: Homo sapiens | study: EMG produced TPA metagenomics assembly of... | reverse complement strand
AGACGCAGTATCCCCTCGGATCATTTTCCAGCGCCAGCGCCTCATAGTATTGAAGCAGACGCACCGCCTCGTCATCCGGCTGCTTGAGTCAGCGATGTCTGGTACTCCAAATTGGAATTTCTCTGTCAGGACGGCGGCAGTGTGTCCGGTTCCACCAAATGCAAGTCGGCTGCATAGGCGGGCTGGGTCAGGCGGACATAGATATCAAGCTGTTCTCCGCTCAGGCGGTACACGTCCGGCATGCATCACACAGGTCCGGCCAGAACGCGGACACTCTGTCCGGTTCCCACTGCAACGCCTGTAGCAGATCCTGAATATCCCCGGACGTCCAAACTGGCCGTGCTGTATGCCTGCGGCGTCAGCATCCTCAGCAGCGCCAGCATCTGCCGGATATATGCGCCCAAGCGCCGCCCGCAGCTCCGGTTTTGTGCGCAGCGCGGCCAGCTTCAACAGCTTTCTTTTCGGCAGCATTGTGGCCATCAGCGACGGGGAACTCTATACGGTGGCTGTTGTCAGCGGAATCATTGTACTGGCCTTTTTGTTCCTGTACAAAGAACTGTTTTATCTGGCGCTGGATGAACGCGCCGCCCGGATGTCTGGAATCCCCGTAGGCATCATAAACAGTGTGTTCACCGTGCTGATCGCTGTCACAGTGTCAATTGCCGCCCGGACGGTAGGGGCCCTGATTGTCTCTTCCATGATGGTGGTACCGGTGGCCTGCGGGATGCAGCTGGGCCGGAGTTATAAGCAGACGGTACTCTGGTCCATCGCCTTTGCGGAGGGTTTCACCGTGGGGGGTCTGTTCCTGTCCTATTACGTAGGCTGAAGCCCGGCGGCACCATCGTCCTGCTGGGAGTGGCCTGTTTGCTGCTGCTTTTGATTCTAAAACCATTGTTTGCCCGGCTGGGCCGGGCGGGGCGCAAGGAGCTCAAAGGAGAACATGATGACTGATATGTATTTGATTTCCGGCTTTTTGGGAGCGGGCAAGACCACCCTGATCCAAAAGCTGTTGACGGAAGCATTTAAAAGCAAAAAAGTCGCCCTGATCGAGAACGACTTTGGAGACTTCAGCGTGGATGCCGCGCTTCTGCGGGAGGGCGGTTATCAGGTCCTGGCGCTGAACGCCGGGTGTATCTGCTGCTCCCTCACAGGGGATTTTACGGCGGCGTTGGCCTCGCTGCTGAAAACCTATCGCCCCGATGTGGTGCTGATCGAACCTTCCGGAGTCGGCAAACTCTCTGATGTGGAACGGGCCTGCCGGGACCGGCGTTTCGCAACCTCTGCCCGCATTACACAAAAAATTACGGTAGTGGACGTAAAGCGGTGCGCCAGCTACCTGGAGAATTTCGGGGCGTTTTTTGAGGACCAGGTGAGAAGCGCTGGCACCATCCTGCTCAACCGGACCGAGCTGTTTCCCGAGGCTGTTACGAAGGCTGTGGAGTTGGTGGAGCAGTTGAACCCATCCGCTCAGGTTCTGGCAGAGCATGGAAGCTCTTGACCGCTGCGGAAATTCTGAGCCTCCCCAAAGAAACGGAGCCGACGGATGCGCAGCCCCATGAGGAGCACACCTGTTCCTGTGGGCATCATCACCACCACCACGGCCATGCCTGCTGCTGTCACCCCCATGCCAGGGGCGGCGCGGATGACACCTTTGATACCATGACGCTCCATCTGCCCCAAGTATTTTCACCGGAAGGCCTGGGGCGCTGCCTCCGGCTCCTGGGATCGGAGTGCTGCGGACAGGTCCTGCGGGCAAAAGGCATTGTGGAGACGGAGACGGGGTTTCTCAATGTGCAGTTTCTGCCGGGGGAGCATCGTTTTGAAAAGACAAACCTCCAGGAGCACGAGCTGTGTGTGATCGGGCACGACCTGAACCGGGCGCAGATCACGGCGGTTTTTGAGGGGGTGTGCTGATTGAGGATGCCGGAATATACTCCGGTCTATGTGGTCACCGGCTTTCTCGACAGCGGAAAAACTTCACTGTTGAATCAGCTCCTCTCCCGCCGCCTGGAGAGCGGACACTCGCTCTGCTGCATCCAGTTTGAACAGGGAGAGCAGGCACTGGAACAGGATTTAATCGACAGAGGGAATTTGGATCTCCTCCACTTTCCTGTTCGGAAGCTGCAAAGCGGCGCGGGGATGCAGCAGGTCTCCAAACAGATCTACGATTATCGCTTCGCAATGATCCGGAAGAACTGTGGATAGAGTGGAACGGGACGCTGCCGATCTCTGTCCTTCAGACACTGTTTCCCCCGGCAAAGAAACAGGACGGGGGTACACCAGGGGACTTCTGCCAACTTCAGCGCATGCTGTACCTGGCCGATTCCACCAAACTGGATGCCCTGCTCCAGCAGACCGGAGGAATGGTGCTGGAACAGATATCCGCCAGTGATGTCATCGTCCTACGGAATTGGGGACCTGTATCGCAGTTTAAGAACCGGAAACGGATGCTGCGGGAACTGAATCCCGGCGTCAAGGTACTGCCGCTGAACTCGGTCGGTACGGTGGAGCGGGCCATGCTGCGTCCGGGGCGGCAGCCAGCCTTTTGGTTTTTGCTGGGGATTGCCTATTTCACAGCGGCATATCTGACCCTGCGCATGGTGATAGTGCCGGGGGGAACTTGGCTGATGCCGTGGTCAATGTATTTCTCGGTATTCTGTTGCAGGCGTTCCCGTTTCTTCTGATCGGCGTGCTTCTGTCCTCTGCCATCCAGATATTCGTTTCACAACAGTGGCTCCACGAGCACTTCCCAAAGCATCTGGCGGGAGGCCTTTTGTTCGCGGCCTTGGCCGGCTTTTGTCTGCCCGTGTGCGACTGCGCCTCAGTTCCGGTGTTCCGAAGCCTGGTTCGGAAGGGCGTCCCCCCTGCTGCCGCCGTTACCTTTCTGATGGCCGCGCCGGTCATCAATCCGGTGGTCATTCTCAGCACCTGGTATGCTTTCAGCGGGGATGTCAGAATCGTCCTGTGCCGGGTGGGGCTCGGCTTGCTGTGTGCGGTGCTGATCGGACTTACCTTTTCCAGAGCAGGAAAGAACGGCTTGAGCCCGTCCGGCTCCGGCTGGTTTTCCTGGGCCTGCGGCTGTTCTGTGGGTCAGGCAGCAGAGGGCGGAAAGCTCTCCCTCTATCTCCGCCATACGCAAACGGAGTTTTTCAGTGTTGGGAAGTACCTTGTGCTGGGCGCCCTGGTATCCGCCTGTTCCAGCCCCTGGACAGGTCATTTCCGTGGGGGAACGGCGGGGATGGGCTGTTCCTTCCTCTCCTGGTGCTGATGGGAATGGCATTTTTTCTCTCTCTTTGCTCCTCCGCCGACGCGGTGGTTGCCAGGAGCTTTGCCGGACAGTTCCCCATGGGGGCCTGATGGGATTTATGGTATTTGGCCCTATGATGGATATCAAGAATCTGATCCTGCTCTCCGGCGGCTTTTCGCGTAAGTTCGTCCTGCGCCTGTGAGGCCACAGTTGCTGCGTCTGCAAGCTCTGCCGATACTCCGGCAGCGGCAGAAGACGTCGATGCATCCACACCTGCCTCTGCTGATTCGGTGCCCTCTTCAACCGCTTCCTGTCCCTGTGCCGTTCTTGCAATGTCCATTCCGGAAACACCGGCCACGCCCATCGCCGCGTCACTGAGACTTCCGGACAGTGCGCTGGTAACACCGGACGCCACGGTTGCACTGGTATCCGCATCTGTATTCTTTGACTTCTGATCTATTGCCGCTGTGGAAACCACCAGAGTTCCCGCCAGGACCAAACCTGCGATTCTCGCTAATCGTGCTTTCATATGACTCTCCATTCTTGCGCCGTCTTCTGCGCAATTCTAGTTTGTGCTCATTTTTAAATCTAACGTCCAGTATAGCAACGATTTTTTACGATGTCAACATATTTTTGTAACATTTATGTAATAATTATTACGAGGTGTGTTTTTCAAAATAGGCACGGCCATAGGCAACATCGTTCTGCATCTGCTCTTTGAGCGCCTCAATCGATGCAAATTTCCGCTCGCTGCGGACTCTGCTTAAGAACTCCACCGTCACCATCTTATCGTAGACATCTTCCGCGAAATCCAGCAGATGTGTCTCCACCCCGACAGGATACTCTCCCTCAATCGTAGGCTTGCACCCCACGTTGCTGATGCCGCGGTACCACCGGTCTCCGATGTATGCCTCCGTCACGTAGACACCGTTCGGCGGCAGCAGCTTCTCCTTCGGCGGTAGCTGGTTGATGGTCGGAATCCCGATCGTTCTTCCGATCTGGTTGCCGTGCAGGACTCTGCTGGTCACAAAGTAACGGTATCCCAGAAGATGATTTGCCTTCTCGATATTCCCGGCTGCGATCTCTTCCCTCACGAACGTGCTGCTGATGTCCCGGCTGTCTTCTTTTATTTTCTCCACAACGATCACTTCGTATCCGTATTTTCCGGCATACTGCCGCAGCATATGGTAATCGCCCCTGCGGTTATGTCCGAAATGAAAGTCTTCCCCCACAACCATGCACTTTACATGAAGCTGCCGCACAATCTTTGCGATGAAATCCTCCGGCTCCATGCACATGATCTCCTGCGTAAACGGGCACTCCACCACATAATCAATCCCCAGGTGCTCAAACATGTGCCTTTTTTCCTCGTTCGTGGTCAGCACCTTCGCCTCCACATTCTGCACATTTCTGCGAGGTGGAATGTCGAAGGTAAAAATCGCTCCCGCGAGACCTTCGTCCTTTTTCTTTGCAAAATACTGCAGTAGCTGCTCATGTCCCCTGTGAATTCCGTCAAACTTGCCGAGAGAAAGCACCGTATTCTCTTCTATATAAAAATCCGTTGTGTTCCTGATATATTTCATGATCTACTTAAACACCTTTAATGGTTTATAGTCTTCCTTTTCCGCCTGATATTCATAAATGCCGAAAAATGCGCCTTCATCGTCGTAGACGCGGACCGGCGCCATTCTCATGCTCTCATATTCCTCCAAAAACATCTCCGGGCGCAGCCGGTTTCCGTTATATAAATACTTGCGGAACTGTCCGTCCACCGTCACGCTCTCATATTTTAGAAAGACGGTATCCACCGCCTGAAGGAACGGAAGCTGCATCTCTTCTGTCTCCGCCGCATCCGACCTGTGTGCAATCACGTACGCCTCCACCTCGGACAGCTTTATGGCGTCCGCAAGCGCGAACTCTCCGACTCTCGTGCGGAGCAGCGATTCCATGCACGCACCGCAGCCGAGCACCTCCCCCACATCCTGGCAGAGCGTGCGGATATACGTTCCCTTGGAACAGCAGACACGCATCCTGACACGCGGCAGTTCGATCGAAGGATCTCGATGGAAAAAATATGAACCGGACGCGCCGCACGTTCCACGGTCACGCCGGCCCGTGCCAGATCACACAGCTTCCTGCCGTCAACCTTTAAGGCAGAATACATCGGCGGCACCTGCATATAATCACCTGCAAACGAGAGAACCGCTTTTTCCACTTCCTTTGCACTGCAGCGCACCTCCTGCTGCGTCAGGGTCTCGCCCGTCACATCCTGCGTGTCCGTCGTTCTTCCAAGCAGCATGACAGCCTCGTATTCCTTCGTCTTGTCCGTCAGCAGTTCGCAGATCTTCGTCGCCTTGCCGATACACACCGGGAGCACCCCCTCCGCATCCGGATCCAGCGTTCCCGTGTGTCCGATCTTTCTGGTCTTTAAGATTCCCCGAAGCTTAGCCACGACGTCAAACGAGGTAAATCCCTTTTCCTTATAGATATTGATAATTCCATTCATCATACTGCTTTTTTCTCACTTTATCTGTTCTGCCAGATCCGAAACAATCTGTTCGATGATGGCATCTGCATCGCCAGTCATGGAAATCCGGCTGCCCGGATGTGTCCGCCACCGCCGTACTTTACCGCCACCTTCGAGACATCCACCACTTCCCTGGATCTGGTGCTCACCTTAAACGTGCCGTCTCCCGTCTCATACAAAAAGACTGCCACTTCCACATCCTTGGTCACGCGGAGCTGATTCACAATGCCGTCCAGATGCTTTGGCAGCACATCGTACTGCTTCATCTCCTCCTCCGTGATCACGCTGGAAATACATTTTCCGTTCAGGTGCAGCCTGCTCTTTAGCAGGGCAAGCCCCATAATGCGGTTCTGGTTGTATGTCTTTGTGTAGAAGGTATCATCCACAATCTTCGGATAATTGATCCCGCACTCCATCAGCGCTCCGGCGATCTCCATCGTCTTTCTCGACGTACACGAATACTGGAAGACGCCGGTATCATGTACCATTCCGGTATAAATGCACTCGGCAATCTCCTTTGTGATGCGCTCCTTTGGAAGCAGTTCATAGACAAGCTCCGACGCGGAACTTGCCTGCGGGAAAATGTAGTTGTCCTGTGCAAAACTCTGGTTGCTGATGTGGTGGTCCACACAGACAGTATGCTTCGCCTGCTCAAAGAAATGCGCCGCACCGCCCAGACGTCCCGTATCCCCGCAGTCCTGCGCGATAAACAGATCGTATACCGTATCCCCGGAAAAATCGGAGACGATCTCATTGGAGCGCGCCATAAATTTGAAAATATTGGGAATCGGCTCCAGATAAACCGTCACATCAATGTCGGGATACCATGTTTTAATGTAATTATAAGTAGCAAGGCAGGAGCCCACACAGTCACCATCGGGACGGATGTGTCCGCCGATGGCAACCGTATGAACCTCTGCCAGAAAATCATCAAAATTCGTCATTCTTCTGTTTCCTCTTCCGCCTCATCCGCCCGATCAGGAATATCCTTTGTCACATCGTCAATCATCTTGGACATGCGCACACCGTACTCGATGGACTGATCCAGCACAAATGTGATCTCCGGCGTATTCCTAAGGTTGATGCTGTGGGCAAGCTGCCTGCGGATGTAACCCTCCGCACTTCTAAGACCTGCGAGCGTTGCTTCTGGGATTCCTCATCCCCGAGCACGCTGATATAAGCCTTGCACGTTTTCAGATCCGGTGCAACCTCCACGGTAACCACGCTGGTCATCGGATTGATCCGCGGGTCCTTGATCTCCCCACGGATGATATTCGACAACTCGCGCAGCACTTCCCCGTTGATCCGGGTATTTTTAATACTGTTTTTTCTCAATTTCTAGCTCCTTCCATACACGCAAAACGTCTGTTAACGCGGTACCTCCACCATCGTGTATGCCTCAACGATATCAAGCTCTGCAATGTCATTAAAGCCTTCAAAGACAAGACCGCACTCGTATCCGGCTTTTACTTCCTTCACATCGTCCTTGAAACGCTTTAAGGATGCCAGATTGCCCTCGAAGATCTGCTCTCCGGCGCGGGAAATACGAACCTTGCAGCCTCTCTGGAACACACCGTCAAGCACATAGGAACCTGCGATATTTCCGATTCCGGATGCCTTGAAGATCTGACGCACCTCCGCATGACCGAGCACCTTCTCCTCGAAGATCGGGTCGAGCATTCCCTTCATTGCCGCCTCTACATCCTCGATGGCATTGTAGATGACCTTGTAGAGACGCATATCGACGTTCTCCTTGTCCGCTGTTGTCTTCGCCATCGGGTCCGGACGAACGTTGAATCCGATGATGATTGCATTGGATGCGGATGCAAGGCTGACATCGGACTCGTTGATGGCACCGACACCGCCGTGAATTACTTTTACTACTACCTCTTCGTTGGACAGCTTCTCCAGACTCTGCTTTACAGCCTCCACAGAACCTGTACATCTGCCTTAACAATAATATCCAGTTCCTTGACGTTACCGGACTGAATCTGCGAGAACAGATCATCCAGCGACATCTTCGCCTTGGTATCTTCGATCAGACGGTTCTTGCCTTCGGAAATATAGGTCTCGGCAAATGCTCTTGCCTCCTTCTCCGTATCCATGGCAACGAATGTCTCGCCTGCCTCCGGTACTGAGGAAAGTCCGAGAATCTCCACCGGTGTGGACGGTCCCGCTTCCTTGACTCTTCTTCCCTGGTCGTCAATCATTGCACGCACTTTGCCGTAGCAGCTTCCGCATGCAATCGGCTGACCAACCTTTAAGGTACCCTTCTGTACCAGAACGGTGGCAACTGCACCGCGTCCCTTATCCAGACGAGCCTCAATGACAAGGCCTCTCGCATTACGCTTCGGATTCGCCTTTAACTCAAGTACCTCTGCGGTCAGAAGGATCATCTCCAAAAGGTTCTCGATACCTTCCTTAGTATGTGCAGATACCGGACAAAATACCGTGCTTCCGCCCCAATCTTCCGGAATCAGTTCGTACTCGGACAGCTCCTGCTTCACGCGCTCGATATTGGCACTCGGCTTATCAATCTTATTGATGGCAACGATAATCTCAACTCCCGCCGCCTTCGCATGGTTGATTGCCTCGATCGTCTGCGGCATGACACCGTCATCTGCAGCGACTACCAGGATCGCAATATCGGTGGAATTTGCTCCACGCATACGCATTGCCGTGAATGCCTCATGTCCCGGTGTATCCAGGAATGTGATGTTCTGACCGTTGATCGAAACAACAGATGCACCGATATGCTGTGTGATACCGCCTGCCTCTTTGTCTGTCACACGGGTGGAGCGGATCGCATCCAGCAGGGATGTCTTACCATGATCGACATGACCCATGACGCAGACAACCGGCGGACGTGCACAAGTGTCTCTTCCGGATCGTCTTCTTCTTTTAAGAGTTCTGCGATCACATCGATCTTCTCTTCCGGCTCACAGATGCAGTTGAACTCAAGCGCGATCTCCTCCGCCGTCTCATAGTCCACTTCCTGGTTCACCGTCACCATCGTGCCTTTCATGAAAAGCTTCTTCACGATCACGGACGGCTGCACTTTCATCTTATCGGCAAGCTCTTTGATCGTCAGCTTCTCCGGCAGAACGAGTGTCTTAATCACATCCTCTTCCTGCTTCGGCTGCGGCTGCTGGTTCGGCTTCTTTTTGCCGCCGTTCTTCTCCAGATTTACGAAGCGCTCCTGCTTCTTGCCGCCAAGTGCATCGTAATCGTTTCTCTGTCTGTCGTTCTTGTTGCGGTCTTTCTCGCGCTCTCTGGACTCCTTGCCGCGCAGTTCCTCTGTGGATGCTGCGGTCTCCTTGTTCATACGGTCGATCTCACGATCCAGTCTGCCGGACGGGTTGCCACCGCGGTAACCATTGCCGCCACGGCCTCCGTTTCTGTCTCCCTGACCACCGTTTGCGCCAGGTCTTCCTCCGCCGTACGGTCTTCCTCCGCCATTATTGCCGCCGCGGTTGCCGTATCCATTCTGTCCCGGTCTTCTGTCGCGGTCTCCCTGCGGGCGACGATCCCCGTTCATCGGACGGCGGTCTCCGTTTGCTCCGGTCTTCCTGTCGCGTCTCCTGCGGACGACGGTCCCGTTCATCGGACGGCGGTCACGGTCTCCCTGCGGGCGTGCCTTGCGGATTCTGTGCATATACGTTCTCATACACATTCTCGTATACATTTTCACGGCGTTCCGGCTGCTTTGCTGCTGTCTCCTGCGGCTTTTTCTCCGGCGCTGCCGTTCTGGCCGCCTTTGCGCGCTCCGCTGCCTGACGCTCTGCCTCCTCGGCTGCTTTGCAGCCTCCGGGTTGATTGCGCGCTCAAATGCTCTCTTGACATCAAAGCTGTTTGCCGGTCTTGCCTGACGCTGCTCCGGTCTGCCTCCCTGTGGACGGCGGTCTCCATTCATCGGACGACGGTCTCCGTTCATCGGACGGCGGTCACGGTCTCCCTGCGGGCGGCGTCCGCCTCCCTGCTTGCTGTACTGCGGATTGAATACCGCGGTAATGCTGGACTTCTTCTTCGGACGCTCCGGTCTGCCCTCCGCGTTCTCAGCAGCCTTCGGTGCCGCTTCCGCCTTCGGTGCTGCTTCCTTCTTCGGCGCTGCCTCCGCCTTCGGCGCTGTCTCCGTCTTTGGTGCTGCCTTTTTCTGGAACTTGTCGCGCACCATTTTCTGCACATCATCCTCAATGCTGCTGCTGTGCGACTTTACCGCATGCTCCGTCGTACTTAAAAATTCAATAATCTGTTTGTTTTCTATTCCTAACTCTTTTGCAAGTTCATGAACTCTCATTTTTGCCATATATCCTGTTTCCTCCATTATTCAGTTGTTAACGTCAGTTTCAATTTATCTTCGATCGAATGGGCCAGCCCTTCGTTTGTCACTGCAAGCGATGCACGGAATTCCTTTCCAATGAAATGTCCCAATGTCTCTTTTTCTCCGTACACATACATCGGAACTTCATAAAAAGTCGTCATATCCCGGAAATGCTTCTGTGTATTCTCAGACGCATCCGACGCGACAATGACAAGCCATGCCCTGCCATCCTTCACCGCTTTTTCTGTGGAAAACTCTCCGCTTGCCACACCGCCCGCCTTGGCTGCAATGCCAAGCATCGACAACACTTTATCTGGTTTCAAACTTCTCCATCTCCTTTGTCAGTGTATCATAGACTTCCTTTGGAATTGGCATTTTTAATGATCGTTCCAGACCCTTGTTTTTTATTGCCGCGCGCAGGCACTCACTGTTCGGACACACATAAGCGCCTCTGCCGTTTTTCCGCCCCGTGGCATCAAGTACAATCTGTGAGGAGGCTCATCTTCCGCCGCCGTCTTGATTACCCGGATCATATCTTTTTTCGGCTTAAGCTCTCTGCACCCCACGCACTGGCGCATTGGAATCTTTTTGTTTGCCATTCTCTGATCAACCCTGCCTACTCTTCTTCATTCTCTGTGTCTGTCTCATCCGCAAATTCGGATTCCTCAGCGTATTCTCCCTCGGCATCCGCATCCTCAGCATATCCGTCCCCGGCATACTCGCCGTCTTCGGTATATTCGCCGTCCTCTGCGTACTCGTCATCCTCGTAATACTCGTCGTCCTCGTACTCGCTCTCATAATCCATGAAGTCGCCGGACTCTCTGGCCTGTGTCTCGCTCTTGATGTCGATCTTAAAGCCGGTAAGTCTTGCCGCAAGTCTCGCATTCTGTCCTTCCTTGCCGATCGCCAGGGAAAGCTGATAATCCGGAACGATGACTTTCGCCGACTTCTCCTCCGCATCCGCGATAACAGAAATAACCTTTGCCGGGCTCAATGCGTTCTCGATCATCATTGCCGGATTCTCATTCCAGGTAATGATGTCAATCTTCTCACCGCGCAGTTCGTTGACGATCGCATTGACTCTCGCACCGTTCATACCGACACATGCGCCCACCGGATCCACATCCGGATCATTGGACCAGACGGCAATCTTGGTTCTGCTTCCTGCCTCCCGCGCGATCGCTTTAATCTCAACGATTCCCTCTCTCACCTCGGTCACTTCAGACTCGAACAGGCGCTTTACCAGCTCCGGATGGGTTCTTGACACGAGAATCTTTGGTCCCTTGGACGTATCCTTCACCTCCAGGATATAGACCTTGATGCGCTCGGTCGGCTGGAATACCTCGCCTCTCACCTGCTCGTTCTCAGTCAGGATCGCATCCACCTTGCCAAGGTTGACGCTCACATTTCTTCCGATGTAACGCTGTACCACACCGGTCACAACATCCTTTTCCATGCTGTAATACTGGTTGTATAAAACCTTGCGCTCCTCTTCACGGATCTTCTGTAAGATGACATTCTTGGCATTCTGTGTTGCGATGCGTCCGAACTCCTTGGACTGGATCTCGACATTCACGATATCTCCGATCTCGTATTTGGAATCCACCATCTTGGCATTGACAAGGCTGATCTGCTCTACCGGATCCTCCACCTGCTCTACTACGGTCTTCTCCTGGAACACATGATACTCACAGGTCTGCGGGTCCATCGTCACCTTTACATTCTCGGATGTACCGAAATGGTTCTTGCAGGCGGTCACCAGTGAATTCTCGATTGCCTCAAGCAGTGTCTCCTTGCTGATATTCTTCTCACGTTCCAGTATATTCAATGCTTCTAATAACTCATTATTACTACTCATTTTATTATCCTCCTGTTTCCTTAGTGGTTATTAGCATATATTTTATCAAAAATCGAATGCCAGACGGATCAGCGCGATATCCGGCTTCTCAAACGTCATTTTCTCTCCGTTTTCTGTCTCTATTGTCACAGTACTTTCATCATATGCAGATAAAATACCATAAAATTCCTTTTCCCGGTTGATTGCACGGTAAGTGCGGATCTCAATCTCCTTTCCCATGCTCCGGACATAATCTTTTTCTTTCTTGAGCGGTCTGCCAAGTCCCGGGGAACTTACCTCGAACACGTAGGAATCTTCCACAAAATCCTCGCGGTCAAGAATCTCATTCATCTCTCTCGCCACTGCCTCGCAGTCGTTGACGGTGATCCCGCCCTCCTTGTCGATGTAGGCTCTCAGATACCAGGTTCCGCCTTCTTTTACATACTCCACATCCACGAGTTCAAAATGCATGCGCTCTAAGATCGGAGTAATCAGTTCTTCGGTGCGCGCTTCGTATGTTTCACGCTTTGACATGTGTACACCTTCTTTCTCCATATTCAATTTTAATTGTAACAAACTGCCCACCCGGCCTTTACACAGACTTTACAGGGCATAAACGTGAATTGAGAGAGGGCTTTCGTCCTCTCTCAATCAAGTCATCGTGTTATCATATATTAAAGTAGCACTTTTTTATGGGAAATGCAAGCTTTTTCTCGAAAATACAGGCTTTTATGCCGGCAGTTTGCAGACATCTACCCAGCACACCGGTTTTGCAAGCTGCTCCAACTGCGGTATCGTCAGTTCAATCGCGCTGTTGCTGCTCCCGCACGCCGGAAAAACCGTCTCATATTTTTCAAAGTCTCGTCCAGATACACCCGCACGCCTTCCTTGATTCCAAACGGGCAGACGCCTCCGATCGCATGTCCGATCCGTTCCTCCACCTCATCCGGCGCAAGCATCTTCGCCTTCGCATGGAAAAATGCCTTGTATTTTGCATTGTCAATCCGGGCATTCTCCGGCACACGACGATCAGCACCGCCTCTCCGTTCCACCCAAAAAAGACAGGGTCTTTGCAATCCGCCCTGCTTCCGTGTGCAGCGCTTCCGCCGCCAGTTCCACCGTTGCCGAGGAGACGGGGAACTCCCGGATCTGATCTTCCATCTTATATTCTTTTAAATATGCCTTTGCTCTCTCCAGCGACATCGCACAAACCTCTCTTTCTGCGGCAGGAAGTATCGTTTCTGCTTTTACTCCCCTGTACTTTACCACGTTACTCTATCACAATTTACCATACTCCTTTTCTCACGAATTGTACAGAATTTTCAGCTTTTTAAAAAAATTTCAAAAAAGGGGTTGCTTTTTTTTGAAAGCCTGTTATAATAGCATTTGTTCGGTTCCTTGGTCAAGCGGTTAAGACGTCGCCCTCTCACGGCGAAAACAGGGGTTCGATTCCCCTAGGAACTGCTCAATTTCATAATATATTTGGTATACCGTATGGTTCCTTGGTCAAGCGGTTAAGACGTCGCCCT
>ENA-OQDW01000707-OQDW01000707.1-human-gut-metagenome-genome-assembly--contig:-NODE-707-length-13465-cov-2.060204_pt1 | contig 13465 bp, 16 predicted proteins | sample MGYA00242784_ERZ504613 | MGnify/ENA primary metagenome ERZ504613 (study PRJEB26092, sample SAMD00036330) | human gut metagenome | host: Homo sapiens | study: EMG produced TPA metagenomics assembly of... | reverse complement strand
AAAAAAAGCAACCGGAACATCTCTGTTTCGATTGCCATAATAATATTACTACAACCACAATAAAAATGAAAGTGGTTATATATTAGTTTTTACTAATTTTATACGTAAATTTATTAGTTTTATATGTAAATTTATTAGTAGTTTTTGTAATAAAATTAGTAGTCTTTTGTGGACACGAATGATTGATCGCTTTGTCCTACCAAATCCATGATAATAATAGCATATCTGTTTTGGCATTACAATTATATCGTTGTTAGTCTGTCGTTAGTTTCTTGTTAGTCCATCGTTAGTCTATCGTTAGCCTGTCGTTAACCTATGGTCAGCTCAAAAATCAGTTTTTACACTTAAAGCGGAACATACATTCTTCTCTAAAACTATTTTTCAACAAGACAACTACTAATCAATTTTTCCAACATATCGTTGCTGGCATTTGCCGATCTGACACTGGCGGCTATCATCTCTTCTTTTGAAACATCGGTAAAATCAATTTCAAATCTACCATTGTTCAAGCATAACTGCTCAATGTATATCCTCTGAGTCCTTCCATTACCATCTCTAAACGGATGGATCATATTAATCTCACCCAGATAATAGCTAGTCTCTCGCTCATTTCTTCCTTATCGGTTATGTCAGCTAAGAAATTTTCCTTTTTCAGCTTACAATACAAATCATCAAACTGGCTTTCGATAAACTGCACCAAACAGAAAACGGTTCCTTTGGATCAACCGTTCTCGTCTTGCCCGCCCAAGAATATACATCACTGAATAAATGCTTATGTATAGAGCAAAGATGCTTAAAAGAGAAATCCCCGGTAACGCCTTGACCTACAAGTTCTGCCTGACGTACTGCCGAATAGTCTCTTTCAGCCTCGTGCAATGTATCTAAATCTTTTATATCCAGTTTATTCTTTAATACATTTGTGCCCGGATAACAGTACTTAGCATCCTGTTCATCATCATAGAAATAATCATACTCTTGATCCTTCAACCTGCTTCTTGGATACTCTGTATTTCTTATTTAATTCTGAAATTGCATCTGCCGCAGAAACCTTCTTGACCAAGACATTTCTTACTCTTTGACGACATTCTGCATCAAATGGCATGCCTTCCATTTTGAAACTGGATTCAATACTGCTTACTCTTCTATCAACTGTCATACGCGTATCCTTTCTCCTTTCCCTTTTGCAGAAAGGTATTTGTTCTTCTATAGTATACCACAAAACGCTACATCTATACTAGAAATTTCCGTATTATGAAGAGCGAACGTATAACCTTCTCCGATATCATTATCATTTCATAGTTACCACTCATTACATTTTAGGTGCTTACCACTCAGACTTACCACTTTTCTTACCACTTTATACCACTGTGATACGATATTTTGCGATATTTTACGAGGTTTGCAAGCTAATCACCAAACACCTTCCACCCCTTGTAAATCAAGCATTTCCGCCACTTTCAGCCGCTTACTTTTCATCACGAACGCTTAGCGTTCGTCTACCACCTGGAAGATAAAAAACTTCAGATAATAGCTCTCTGGCACATTCGCCGAATTTGCCCAGAGAATCGGATGATCCGGTGCCTGCGTTCTGAATTCTACCTGCCGGAGTCTCCTGTGCGTCGCCTTTGCTGCTTCTTTCACGGTCTTCTCCAAAAGCTCCTGTGTCATAAAGTGTGAACACGAACAGGTGGCAAGATAACCGCCGTCCTTCACAAGCTTTAGCCCTTTCATGTTAATCTCACGATAACCTTTAATTGCATTTTTCGTCGCCTGACGCGACTTCGTGAATGCCGGCGGATCAAGAATCACGACGTCGTACTGCTCGCCGTTCTGCGCCAGCTTCGGCAGTTCATCCAGCACATTGGCACAGCGGAACTGCACCGTGTCCTCCAGTCCGTTCCGGCGCGCATTTTCCCTCGCCTGCTCCACGGCATACCCGGAAATATCAAGACCCGTGACTTCTGCGGCGCCCGCAATTCCTGCATTTAAGGCAAACGTTCCCATGTGGGTAAAACAGTCCAGAACCTTTTTCCCTTTACAGATCCGCTGCATGGCAAGACGATTATACTTCTGATCCAGGAAAAATCCGGTCTTCTGTCCGTTCACAACGTCTACTATATAATGGACGCCATTCTCCACAATCTCCACATTCGTGTCAAACTCTGCTCCGATAAATCCCTTTACCTTCGGCAAGCCTTCCTTCGTGCGCTCGTTCGCATCGCTTCTCTCGTAAACGCCACGAATGCAGATCCCGTCCTGCGCAAGTGTCTCCTTTAAAAGTTCCACGATCGTCTCCTTGAACTGCTCCATTCCAAGCGCCAGACACTCCACGACCAGAACGTCCTCATATTTATCTACAACCAGCCCCGGCAGGAAATCCGCCTCCCCGAAAATCACACGGCAGGAGGAGGTGTCCACCGTCGTCTTGCGGTAATCCCATGCATTCTGCACACGCATCTGCAAAAATGCGCGGTCTATTTCCTGATCGATCTTTCTCGTCAGCATCCGGACACGGATCTTAGAATTGACGTTGATAAAACCTCTTCCCATCGGATAACCGTCAAAATCGTGTACCAGCACCACTTCGCCGTTCTCAAATGTTCCGGTCACCGTGTCGATCTCATTGTCGAACACCCACATTCCTCCGGCTTTAATGGTTCTTCCCTCACCTTTTTTTAATGTAACAATCGCGCTCATAGGTTCCTCCTTTTTCTATTCCGCCTTTTTGGGGCGGTTTACAATGTAAATTCCATGCATACCAGCACCAGCGCAGCCACCGGCATCACGCTTAAGCTGTCCGTCTCACCGAGCAGAACTGCAGACAGGATCACACCACACACCGGATTCATAAACCCGAAGACTGCAACCTTTGACACCGGGTTATATTTTAACAAAATGCTCCACAGCGAATAAGCCACCGCAGAAATCATCGCCATGTACAGCAGCAGCAAGACACCTTTTCCCGTCCATACGGTCAGTCTTCCGCCCGCCGCATAGCCGCAGAGCATCATAATAAGACCGCCGATCAGAAACTGCCAGCCACTTAAGGCAACTGGATTCTCGTCCTTTGAAAAAATCTTCATACAGCAGAGGAAAATGCATATGCCACTGCCGACAGGAAAATAAAGCCCTCGCCAAGAAACGTGAAGCCGAGGTCAAGACCGCCTCCCGTCAGATTCACGAGTACTACTCCCGCAAATCCGATGATGCTTCCGATGATTTTTCTTCCATTCAATGTCTCCTGGTGAAACAGAATACTTGCCACAAGGATGGCACAAAACACATTCACACCCTCGATGATCGACGCCTTTACCCCGGTCGTCCGGGCAAGCCCGATGTAGAAAAACAGATATTGCAGTACCGTCTGCATCATGCAGAGAATCAGCACTTTTCCCCATGATGTTCTCCTCGGAATCAATATCTTTTTGCCCGCTGCGCTCCCGAGCAGAATGGCAAGCACGCCCGCGAGCGAAAACCGGCATCCTGCAAACAGAATCTGCGATGCGACATCCTCCGCCCCGACCGCAAACATCCCGTATCCGATCTTGATGCAGGGATACGCACTTCCCCACAGCGTGCAGCAGATCAGTGCTCCCAGCCACACAACGATCGTCTTCTGCATAAATTGTTCTTTTTGTCTCATTTATCTGTATACTCCGTTTCCATCTGTCCTTCCGTCCGCCCTGCAGACATAACCACCGCTCATTTTAGCACAGAACCTTCCATCTTGCCACGACAATTTATTTTCCTGTTTGCCTGCCATCCCCCGCTGCGTTATACTTAGGATAGAAGTTATCACGCACGGGGCAGCGGCATATCACTGCCTCCCACAAAGGAGAAACTATGGCAACTATCAGTTTATGTATGATTGTAAAAAATGAGTCCGCAGTGCTGGCGCGCTGTCTGGATAGCATCGCCGATCTCATGGACGAGATCATCATTGTAGACACCGGCTCCACCGACAACACGAAAGAAATTGCCGCACAGTACACCTCGCGGATCTACGATTTCAAATGGACCAGCGACTTTTCCGCCGCACGCAATTTTTCCTTTTCCAAAGCAACGATGGAATATATCTACACCGCCGACGCCGATGAAATTCTTGACGACGCAAACCGCGAGCGTTTTCTCCGTCTTAAAGGTGCCCTTCTGCCTGAGATCGAGATTATACAGATGAAGTATGTGACGCAGGCACGTTCGATACCGTCTTGAATGCAAAAAAGGAATACCGGCCAAAGCTGTTCCGCAGACTGCGCACGTTTACCTGGATCGATCCGATTCACGAGACCGTCCGCTTAACGCCAGTCACTTTTGACAGCGATGTGGAGATTCTGCACTGTCCGCAGTCCCTGCACAGCAAGCGCGATTTTTCCATCTTCATCAAAGCGTTTGAACACGACGGGCAATTTTCCCCAAAAATCCGCACCATGTATGCCAAAGAGCTTTTAAAAACGGGCGACAAAAAGGATTTTACTGATGCAAAACCGATCTTCCAGCTCATTTTCGACAATGACCCGGCAGATGATGCCCGAAAGGAAGCTGCCTGCGTCCTAGCCCGGATTTACCGCATGGAGGATAACAAGAACGAATTTTTCAAGCTGACCATGAAGGACATGCTCACCACACCGTGCGCAGAAATCTGCTACGAACTGGGAACCTATTTTGTGGGACAGCGCGACTACGCGGAAGCGTTCTCTGGTTCTACAATGCCGCCTACGAGACGGAAAGCATCCTGGACGTTCACACAAGCGGGGATCTTCCGCTGCTCGGTCTCGTCGAATGTTACGAGACGCTCCTCGCCGGGGAGGAAGCCAAAATTCCTTCCGACACAGCGCTTACCATCCAGTATGAAATGATGCTCGACAAATACCGGGAGGCTTCCAGAGACTGGCGGATGCCGGAGGAGACCTGATCTTACAAATCTCCGGAAATACGCTCCGGCAGGGCTTGTAAAATACAACATAAAGTGATAGGATGAAACTATGGTAAAATTTTAACAATCTTTTGTGTGGGAGGTATTTGAGATGGATTTTCGTGAAGAATACAAACAGAAGCTTGTCTCCGCAGATGAGGCGGTAAAGCTCATCAAATCCGGAGACTGGGTAGATTACGGCTGGTGCACCAACACCGTTGACGCACTGGATCAGGCTCTCGCAAAGCGCACCGACGAACTGACAGACGTCAAGCTGCGCGGCGGTATCCTGATGAAGCCGCTGGCTGTTTTTGCACGTGAGGATGCAGGTGAGCATTTCTGCTGGAACTCCTGGCATATGTCCGGTATCGAGCGCAAGATGATAAACAGAGGCGTGGCTTACTACTGTCCGATCCGCTACTCCGAGCTGCCGCGCTACTACCGCGAGCTTGACTGCCCGGATGACGTTGCCATGTTCCAGGTCGCTCCGATGGATGCGCACGGCTACTTTAACTTCGGTCCGAGTGCCTCACATCTGGGTGCAATGTGCGAGCGCGCAAAGCACATCATCGTAGAAGTCAATGAAAATATGCCACGCTGCCTCGGCGGTACCGAGTGTGGCATCCACATTTCCGATGTCACCTACATCGTGGAAGGCTCCAACCCGCCAATCGGTGAACTTGGTGCAGGCGGTCCTGCTACGGATGTGGATAAAGCTGTCGCAAAGCTGATCGTCGATGAGATTCCAGACGGTGCCTGCTTACAGCTCGGTATCGGCGGCATGCCAAACGCTGTCGGTTCCCTGATTGCAGAGTCCGACTTGAAGGATCTCGGCGTTCACACTGAGATGTACGTGGATGCATTTGTCGATATTGCAAAGGCAGGTAAGATCAACGGTTCCAAAAAGAATATCGACCGTTACCGCCAGACCTACGCTTTCGGCGCCGGCACCAAGAAAATGTACGATTATCTGGACGACAACCCGGAACTGATGAGCGCTCCGGTCGACTACACGAACGACATCCGTTCGATCTCCGCACTGGATAACTTTATTTCCATCAACAATGCCGTGGATATTGATCTCTATGGTCAGGTAAATGCAGAGTCTGCAGGCATCAAGCAGATCAGCGGCGCAGGCGGACAGCTTGACTTCGTGCTCGGAGCTTATCTGTCCAAGGGCGGCAAGAGCTTTATCTGCTTATCCTCTACCTTCAAGACCAAGGACGGTCAGGTGCAGTCCCGTATCCGCCCGACGCTGGCAAACGGTTCCATCGTTACCGACGCAAGACCGAATACACACTATGTTGTAACCGAATACGGCAAGGTGAACTTAAAGGGTCTGTCTACCTGGCAGAGAGCCGAGGCTCTGATCTCGATCGCGCATCCTGATTTCCGCGACGACCTCATCAAAGAGGCGGAGCAGATGCACATCTGGAGAAGAAGCAACCGCTAGTTTTCCAGCGAACTGGTTCCCGAACCAGGGCAGCACATATTTGTGCACCGGACAAAAGAAACCCGCGCGAATTCTGATCCGCGCGGGTTTCTTTTATTCTGATATGTTTCCGGATGATATCCCGCTCATCCCTCATTTCTCCGAAAACTGAACTTTATCGCTGTAATGTCTTTGCATGGAATTCCAATCCATAATCAATACATAGAATACCCTTCCATATCGGCTGCTCTCTACAATTCTTCCATGGTCAAGCACCGGAAGAAACGTCCCATCCGCTTTTCGCATATGAAAATGGATATAGTCATTTGAATGTCCGTCCTCAATCTGCTCCCAGATACTCTTCTCTATCTTCTCCTGCTCGTCCTCACGGATGAGATTCCGAAAACTGCTCTTTGTGTACGCAAGCATTTCCTTCATACTCTTGCATCCTGTCAGCCGGATCAGTTCACAATTTGCAAAAAAGATTTCATCGTCTGTCTTGTCCGCTTTATAAATAATGAAGGCTCCCGGGAGATTCTCCGAAATATCCTTAAGTGCAAATCCAAGCTGTTTACGAATTTCCATCTGATGTCCGTCCCTGTATGCCATACATCCATTCTTTCCCCGAAGCTTTACCTCGTAAAGCGCTACATCTGCACAGCGTATCAGTTGTGCGCGATCACTGGCACACACCGGATATTCCGCATATCCAAGTGAAAATGCTAAATGTATGACTCCTCATTTTTGTAAGAAAAGTCTTTGGATACTTTGTGAACTGCTGCATCAGCTCCTTGCATCCTCATAGGAACAGTCCGGCAGGAACATACAGAATTCATCGCCCCCGTTTCGTCCAGTACCGCATCTTTTTTAAAAAAGCTTTGCATGCTTTTTGCCAGGCTCTGTAACGCTTTATCACCGGCGGCGTGACCATACATATCATTGATCATCTTGAAATCATCTACATCCGTCTGTGCAACGATACAATGCTTCGTCGGGTTCTGTCTCATATACTGCTCCACCAGTTCATCAAATCCCTGGCGATTATAGATCCCGGTCAGGCTGTCAGTGACTGCAAGCCGTCTAAAATTATTTCGATTTTCCTCAAGAACCATCAATGCGCCCGTAAGTCCCGTTAGAAGAAGTACAATCAATGCACCTCCTGCTATCACTACGATAAAATACTGACTGTTTACCCAGCCACTCTTCGGCATTACCTCAAGCTTCCACTCTTCTCCGCCTATCTCAAAACTGTAGGAAACCGGATCAGCCATCTCTCCGCTGGAACTGTATACTTCCTCATAAGTTGACTCCCACGGGGAAACCGTTTTTGACAGCCTGTATTCGTATCCGAAATTTGAGAGCGCATTCACAGAATCTGCAAAAATATCCGGTACACGGATAATCGCTATGGTAAATCCCCAGAAGCGCTCCTGTCCGCTTTCATCCTCAAGATATACCGGATTGCGGATTGCAATTCCATACCCTCCCTGTTTCAGTTGAAACGGTCCCTGCAGAACTAACGTGTGATGGTCTCTTGCATATTGTGAGATTTCTCCCCTGTCCTTATCGTGCAGCAGATCAATCTTTCCCGTTGCATTGCCCTGTTCCGGATAGATTTCCGTCACCACACCCTCCGGTGCAATCTGTATGCTCTGAATATAATCTGCCATCATATTCTCTGCCACTTTATCAAATTGATCCAGCTTTCCGTTCTCACTGATCACAATCTGCTGCAATGCCCTGGTAATTCCGATACCCTCCATGATATCCGTTCGCATTCGTTCTGCATAAGTCATTGCATTCAGCTCTGCTTTTGTATTGTTTTGCCTGCGCAGACTGCTTTCCATGCCATATACAATAGCCCCCAGCACACATATTCCCAGCAAAAATACGATAAACGGAACCATAAATTTCTTCTTTGAATGCTTCATATGCTTTCACCCCACATGCCATTCTATTACAACGTTCCAGCCATCCGGTCGCGGATCTCTACTCCGGTCGGTGTCCCCGCAAGCCCTCCTTTTCCGGTCTCACGGATATCCTCATTCATGCTGCGCCCGATACTGCGCATCGCGTCAATCACTTCATCCGGCGGAATCTTACTGAAGATCCCCGCCATCGTCATATCTGCAGAAGTCATGGCATTCACGGCTCCCATGACATTGCGCTTCACACACGGAACTTCCACGAGTCCCGCCACCGGATCGCATGCCAGTCCAAGCAGATTCTTAAGCGCCAGCGCCGCTGCATTAGCAATCTCATCCGCACCGCCGCCCAGAAGATACGCCACACCACCTGCCGCCATCGCGGAAGCCGAACCGATCTCCGCCTGACAGCCGCCTGCCGCGCCCGCCAGAAACGCCCGGTTAGCAATCACGCCGCCGATTCCGGCTGCCACATACAGGGCTTCCACCATGCGCTCCTCAGAAAACCGCGCTCCTCCTGCACACTCAAAAACACTGCCGGTACCACACCGCAGGAGCCTGCGGTCGGTGCCGCCACGATCCGCTTCATGCAGGCATTGGACTCGCTGGTCTTCAGCGCTTTTTCCATCACTTTTCCGATAAAGTCTCCGCAGAGCAGCGTTCCCGCTTCCCGCGCCCGCTTCATCTTAGTTCCCTCTGTTCCGACCAGTCCACTCGCTGACTTTAGCGTCTCATCGTAATGTACATCCGCATACTGCATCGCCTGATACATCCCGCGCATCTGTGCAAACGACTCCTCTGCGCTGATGCCCTGTTCCACGCAGTCATCCTCCTGCACAATTTTCCAAAAAGGCTTCCCGGTCTCTCTCTCCATCCGGCACAGTTCCTCCAATGATCGGTACATTGTCATCCTCCCTCTGTTTTCCTATCATCCAGACGGTTTTCACCGTCTTCCCGTCACATACGCTGCATCCCTCTGCCCGTCTGATGTCTCTATGCTTCCAGCATGCTTAAGTAGGTAACCTTTAAAATTCCCTCCAGATGCTCCAGCCACTCGATTGCCTCTCCCGGCACCTCTCTGTCGCACTCGATGACCATGACCGCCTGGTGCCCCGGCTCTCGCGGTAAAGCTGCATCGTAGCAATATTTACCGACTTGTGCGCCAGCATCGAAGTTACCTCAGCCACATGCCTGCTGGTCGATGTTGTGCACGATCAAGGTCGGATAATCCCCGCTGAAATTCGCTGTCAGCCCGTCCAGCTCACAGATCCGGATCTGTCCGCCTCCTACTGATGCCGCAATGACTTCCAGCGTACGCCCGGATTTTCCGGTCAGATTCATCTTGACCGAATTGGGATGTACGTCCCCCAGATCAATCCCCTCCAGTGTAAAACTCATCCCGGATTCCTTTGCCAGCGTAAAGCTCTCCGGGATTCTCGGATCATCCACCTGCATCCCGAGCAGTCCTGCCAGAATCGCCTTATCCGTACCGTGTCCCTTGCCCGTTGCCAGGAAAGAGCCATGAAAATATATTTTAGCGTCCGCAACCTCCTCCGCTAAAAGCTTTCTGCTGACTCTGCCGATCTTCACAGCTCCCGCTGTATGTGAACTTGACGGTCCTACCATCACAGGGCCTATGATGTCGAGTAAATTCATCCTTTTTCTATTCCTTCCTTTGCGCTTTCCGTGTAAATAAGGGGTATATCCCCGATATACCCCCTTGTCTGCCAAATTCTTTCCTTATTATATAAGCATTGTACAGAAAAGACAACCTGTTTTTTTTCGGGAGAATATGATACACTGAATGAAATGCAACGAATCGGAGGAATCCCATGAAAACACAGAAGACTTCCACAGCAAATACACATATACACGCCGACGGCATCACTCATACGCACGTTGACGGCACCACTCATACACACACCGACGGCACCACTCACACGCATGCTGACGGCTCCGTTCATACTCATGCCAGCGGCTCCGTTCATACTCATGCCCACGGCTCCACACACACACATCCGCATCACCACGAGAATACCAAGGCGGTCTTAAACCGCATGAACCGCGCGATCGGACATATGGAGGCCGTCCGCACGATGATCGAGGACGACAGGGACTGCAGCGAAGTGCTTGTTCAGATTGCGGCGGTGCGTTCCGCCATCAACAATATCGGTAAAATCATTTTAGAGGATCACATCAGCCACTGCCTGGTCGACGCCGTCGAAACCGGGGATGAGCAGGTCATCCGGGACTTAAATGATGCGATCGACAAGTTTGTAAAGTGATACATTTTTCATTTGGACATAGTTTGTTCATTTTTTATTCATATTTTATAGAAATCCATGAAATCTTAAACCTTTTTTATTCATCTTCCCGATTGATTTTTGATGCAATTAGCGCTATATTCTCTTAGTATCGAAATTTAGTTTTACTTCCTTTTTACAGGAGTTTTACACTGAAGAATCGGCAGCCCGGCTGCCCACATATATTGCACGCGTGAGCGTATCGGTGTTTCACACCGCCTACAGTCATTTTGGGAGGGTTCTATGAAAAAATTATTTAACATTCTAAAAGAAAAGCTTGCACCGCTTTTCGGTAAGCTTCAATCTCTGAAGAGCATTCTTCCGCAGAAGAAGCCGCACAGTGAAAAATACTATAAACGGATTGCTTTCCTTAATAAGTATTCTCTTATTTTCCACTTTTTATTAGCCTGTCTGTTAATTCTTGCCGTGGAGACGATTTCCAGACGGGACTTTGTGAGCGCTATAACTTTCATCAGCAATCACACGCTTGCATTCTTATATAATGCGCTGATTATCTTTGCATCTCTGTCCCTTGTCTATCTGACAAAATATCGTACACAGATGCGTATCTTAATCAGCGGTTTGTGGATTTTCCTTGGAACCGTCAACGGTCTGATTCTTTCAAACCGTGTCACACCGTTCAGCTACACAGACTTAAAATGTCTGCCGGATCTGTTCGCAATGCAGAACACCAACTATTTTACAGCTGAGGAAGCGACCATGGTCGTGGCCGTTGTGGTCGCCTTCTTTGTCATTCTTGGTCTTCTCTTTGCAAAGGGACCCCGTTATCAGGGAAAGCGCCATACCGTACTTGGTCCGGTCTCCATTGCCGCTCTGATTTTAATCGGTCTTCCTATTACCACACAGGCAGCACAGAGTTCCAACATTCTTGCTTCCTATTTTTCAAATATTGCGCAGGGCTACTCTGATTACGGTTTTGTGTACGGTTTTTCCACCAGTGTTGTCGGAAGAGGCATGGATAAACCGGAGGATTATTCCGAGGAAACCGTTGATGCGATCAACACCCTTGTTGATTCCGCCAGCAGCCCAACCACTGTTTCCACAGGCAGCGAGCCAAATATTATCTGTGTTTTACTGGAGTCCTTCTGTGATCCTTACGAAGTAAACTTTTTAAATATGTCCGAAGATCCGATTCCGAATTTCCACAACCTTGAGGCAAACTATTCCACCGGTTACCTTACCGTACCGGTCGTGGGTGCAGGTACCGCCAATACGGAGTTCGAGGTTCTGACCGGAATGAGCATGCAGTATTTCGGTACCGGCGAGTATCCTTATAAGACGATCTTAAAGCAGACGGACTGCGAAAGTATTGCCGCTGATCTCTCCCAGATCGGTTATGGTACGCATGTCGTACATAACAATACCGCTACTTTCTACAGCCGCAACAATGCTTTTTCCATGATGGGATTTGATACCTTTACCAGCAAGGAGTGCATGAATATCTCCCAGTACACGCCGAATGGCAACTGGCCGACCGATGATGTGCTAGTACAAGAGACTGTAAAAGCTATGAACGCGACAGAAAACCAGTCCGATTTCGTATATACCATTACCGTGGAAGGTCACGGCGATTACCCGACCGAGAAGGTTCTGGAAAATCCGGATATTCTTGTTTCCGGCGCTGCAGATGAGGCTTCCAACAACCAGTGGGAATATTATGTCAACATGATTCATGAAGTGGATGACTTCATCGGAGATCTGATCACAGCGGTTGACCGCCGCGGAGAGGACACCATCATCGTGTTCTTCGGCGATCATCTCCCAACGATGGGACTTACCGATGCGGATATGAAGTCCGGTGATATTTTCAAGACCAAGTACATCACCTGGAACAACATGGGGCTTGCAAAAAAAGATGCCGATTTGACCGCTTACCAGCTTCTTTCTCACATTACTGATCAGCAGGTATTCATGAGGGAACCATGTTCCGTTATCATCAGACACAGACCGCTTCCGAGACCTATCTTTCTGGTCTGGAGGATCTGCAGTACGATCTGCTGTACGGCAAACGCTACTCCTACGGCGGAGAGGACCGCTTCCCGGCATCCGACCTTGTGATGGATGTTGAGGACGTTACCGTCTCCTCTGTCCGCAAGAATACAAGCAACAACACCTTGACGGTGTATGGTGCGAACTTTACCAAGAATACGAAGATTTTCGTGAACGGGAATAAAGTTCCTACCACATTCCTGACATCGAACCTGATTACGACCAGCCTGGACAATGTGCAGAACGGCGATACCATTACCGTAAATATCCTCGGTTCCAAGAGCCTTCTTCTCCGTGCCGGTACCGGCGAGGTTGTCTACGAGGATCCGGATATTGTTCCGGAGACGGAAGATCCGACCGAGATTCCGGAGACGTCCGCTACCGAGATGAAGAACACAGAAACAGAAAACTCTGAAATGAAAAGCTCTGAGACCGAAAGTTCCGAGATGAAGAGTTCCGAGACAGAAAGTTCTGAGATGAAGAGTTCTGAGACAGAAAACTCTGAGACAGGCAGCTCCGAAACGACCTCCAAAGCTGACAGCTCAGCGGTCACTTCCAGAGCCGCATCGGATACCAACAACTAGATGCTAAAAGGAACTGCCGCAAGAAGCATACCGTACTTTACTTTGATAAGTAATATGATGAGAAGCATGCCCCTGCGATTTCGGGTGGAATGCCTATGGAACATCCTGTTCAAAAATGCGGCATTTCTAACCAGCCGGTGACTGCATCTGCGATGATCCGTGTCTTTCCAAGTTTGGAACACTCTACGGACTGTGTCCGCAAGCCAACAGACAATTTTAGGACTTTTGTGTGTCCCTTATTGGCACCAGACAACAGCTGGCATAAATGCCACCTTTATGTCGAACAAAACATAACCGCG
>ENA-OQDW01000706-OQDW01000706.1-human-gut-metagenome-genome-assembly--contig:-NODE-706-length-13467-cov-1.970840_pt1 | contig 13467 bp, 21 predicted proteins | sample MGYA00242784_ERZ504613 | MGnify/ENA primary metagenome ERZ504613 (study PRJEB26092, sample SAMD00036330) | human gut metagenome | host: Homo sapiens | study: EMG produced TPA metagenomics assembly of... | reverse complement strand
CTTTTATTTTCTTAAGAGCCTCTTTTATGCCGGCACGAAACTGCCGCAGTTTTCTGACGAGTCCTGCAAAGAATGCACGGATACGCTCCCATATCCGCCGAAACAGCCCGCCGCGCTGCTTTCTGCGCACAGCCGGATTCGCTTGTTCCAGTTCCTTATGCTCCGCAGGATCCGGCTCCTTCGCCCCGGCGCAGACTTCTTAGCCTGCCTCTCGTCGAACCGTTCCGCCTTTCCCTGCTCCCCGTCTGCCAGGATGCTGCCTGTTTTCTGCTCCCCGTCTGTCAGGGGGGCATCTGCCGCACTGCGCTCTTCGGGTTCTTCTGCACCGTCCTCCCGGTCATCCTCCCGGGTTCTCCATCGTCCGGCTTTTTTCCTTTCCGGGTGATCCCAAAGATCCGCAGCTGTGAAGAAAACCCTTCCTCTTCGTACGCTGCCCTCCAGCTTACCGCATGCAAAAGCCATGTCACCGCAATCCGGACGGTCGTCTTCTCCCCGATGCTGCCGCTCACCTGATACCGCACCGGAACAAAAAGCATCACTGCCAAAATGAGCAGGATCAGTCCAAGCAGGATCAGCAGGATGATTCCAATTATTTTTAATATCAGCAATAGAACTGCCATTATCCCTCCCTGCCGCTCCGGTGCTCATCCAGATAACTGCGCACAAAAAACGCTCCTGTGTTCCGGTATACTTCATCCACAATCGACACCGCCACTTCCAGCGCCTCATCATAACTCCCGGCAAGTCCGGCAATCTTAAGGTCTTTCTTCGGATACCCTTTCTGCAAAAGTTCGGCAGCCGGGATAATATCCAGAAGATTTTTGTCATTCGACGCAGGCGCGATCACATAAATGCCGATCTGTCCCGCATTGTGGTCGATTTTCCACTTCACGCGCTTTGTCTTATGTACAATACTTTCCCCTACATATAACTCGTCATACCATGTCATGCATGCTCTCCATATCACACTGCTCTAAAAGTATTTGTGATTTCCCCACAAATTACTCTTCTTAAGCTCCAGATATTCATTGTAAGCTTTCTCCAGAATCTGTTTTTCGTTCGGAAACTTCAAGAGATGATACGCTTCGTGATACTTATAATATCCGGAATCAACAAAATATTCTTCCCGCTGCGGCTTGCTGTAATAACTGTCTGCCATCATAAGATACCAGTGGACGTCCTTCTCCACCGTGTCCTCCGGTACCGTAAAGGAATACTGCTCTTGCCGACATATTTAATAATTGCCGCCTTCACCCCGGTCTCCTCCAACACCTCACGCGTTGCTGTATCCGGATACTCCTCCCCGGCTTCCACCGTCCCCTTGGCAGAACCCAGCTTCATACTTGTTCTTATAATTCTTGTATAAAAGCAATATCTTACCACGGAATATTACCACACCGCCACAGCTTGTTGCCTCTATCATTGCAATACCTCCCGATGTGGTCTTTTCATAATTATATCCAGTATAATACTTTTTCAGACTTCACGCAACCTCGTATGCGCTTAGTTCTCCCATGTATAATACGCATCAAAGATCTGTTTTGCAATCGGGACCGCATACTCGCTTCCCACGCCGGAATTCTCCACGATCACCGCCACCGCGATGTCCGGTTCCTCCCCGTTATGCGCATATCCCACAAACCAGGAATGTGTGGCGTCCGAGCTGGATGAGAACTCCGCCGAACCCGTCTTTCCGGCTGCCTCATAGCTGTCGCTCTTTAACTTGGTCGCTGTTCCTTCCTCCACAACATAGCGCATATATTCCTGTAAAACGGAAGCATCGCTCTCCGAGAGCAGTGTTTTGTACTCCGCAGCTCATACTGCTCCACAACCTCGCCCTCCGCATCCGTGATGCGGTCAATCACATACGGCTTCATCAGCACACCGTCGTTGGCGATCGCAGAAGCGATTAACGCCATGTGAAACGGTGTCACAAGCGTCTTACCCTGTCCGATGGACGTCTCCATCACCGCTGAATCGCTGTCTCCCGGCTCCAGCACAAAGCTGCTCTTCGACGACTCGAAATCCGTCGGAAGCGCGGTATTAAACAGCATCTGGTCACAGAGATCATCAAACTGTTCCAGATCCAGTGTGAGTCCTAAGGACGCATAGGAGGAATTACACGAATTTGCGAAGGAGGTCTTTAAATCCTCCGATCCGTGCCGCTTATTGTTATGGCAGTGGATGGTCTTTGTGCCCACGGTATACTCGCCGCTGCAGTCAAAATGATAGTCCGCATAGTCCGCATTCTCATGAATGTACTCGAGCGTGGTAAAGATCTTAAACGTCGATCCCGGCGGATACAGCCCCTGGGTGGCACGGTTTAGAAGAACCGAGCTGTCACTGTCGTCCGACACAAAGGTATCCCAGTCATCCGCGATCGTGTTCGGATCGAAATCCGGCTTTGACACCATGGCAAGGATCCTGCCTGTCTCCGGCTCCATCACAACGACCGCCCCGTCATAGCTTCCCAGTGCATCGTACGCCTGAAGCTGCAGATCATAATTCAACGTCGTTGTGACACTGTCCCCCGGATTTTTCTCTCCCCTGATCTCACTGACCGCCTTCTCCATATACAGAATGTTGGAGCGCAGCAGATTGAAATTCGCCATCGCCTCAATGCCGGAAGTACCGTGTGTGGAATATCCGACAACATGCGCAAAGATCCTGCCCGCCGGATACTTTCTCGTCTCATTTCCCTCTGCATCCGTAACCGTCTCCGCCAGTGTGACTCCGTCGGCGGAATAGATACTGCCGCGCACGACGCTGCGCGTAAAGAGCTCCTGCCGTTTGTTGTACGGATTATTGATAAACTGTTCGCTCTCCACCTGCTCAAAATACACAAAATAGCCCATCAGGCACAGAAACAACCCCAGAAAAGAGTAGGTTACTACCGCAAATTCCCGGTTTTTTGTATTCTTTTTTTTCTTTCCGTTTTTATGAAAAAGTTTCCACATCTTCGTCAAATCCTGTTTTCTTCGTCTTGGCGGTGCTGCATTTTTTCTTTCATTTGCTGCCCCTCATCCTGCCGTCTGATGTATAAGCCCTGCACAACGGCAAACATGATCATCGTTGAAAATAGCGAGCTTCCTCCGTAGCTGACAAGCGGAAGCGTGACTCCTGTCGACGGAATAAATTTTGTGACTCCCCCGACGGTGAGGAACACCTGAAATCCGTATACGGTTCCCAGTCCCAGCGCAATCAGCTTGTAAAACTGCTCCTTCATCTGCATCGCCACGTTAAAAAACATCAAAAAGCAGCTGATGCACACCATCAAAAGACAGATTGCAAAAATGCCGCCCATCTCCTCCGCAATGGCGGAAAAGATAAAGTCCTGCTCGACCACCGGAATCTTTTCCGGCATCCCCTGGTATAGTCCCATTCCAAACCAGCCGCCGGTACCGATGGCGAACAGGGACTGGCAGATCTGGTAGCCCTCATTCTCAATTCTTGAGAGCGGATCCTGCCATGCCAGGACACGCACGCGCACGTGGGAAAACAGCTGATATGCCACCACCGCGGCAATACATCCGGTCAGAAGTCCCTCCCGCAAAATAGAACAGCTTTCTGGTCGCCACATAGAGCATCACCAGGTAGGTCACAAAGAAGATCAGTGCTCCTCCCAGATCTCTCGATAACACCAGAATCAGGACATGCACCGCTGCCAGCACCGTCGCGATGCACACGTGCTTCAAATCCGTATTCTCGTAAAGCATACATGCCACAAAAAATACAAATATGATCTTGACAAATTCACTCGGCTGAACCGATATTCCGGCAATCGAGATTGATATTTTCGCACCGCTGCTCGTGATTCCGAACGCCAGAACCGCCATAAGACCGATGATCCCGGCAGCTGCGTAAAGCCACGGCATTTTCCGCAAAAAGCGCACTTTCTGAATCAGCACCGGTATAATGAGCGAACACACCATCGCCCCCACCGCAATGGCAAACTGCCGGATCGCCTTGTCAAAGGAAAGCCTTGTAATCATAATAAACCCGATCATTAACAGCATGCACATATTGTTGATCAAAAGCCCGGAAGCCTTCCGTACACCAGGCGGTAACTGGAAATTGTGACGGCAATAAACGCCGCCTGCACCACATAGAACAAAATCATGCGGATATCGTCCGTCACCGCGTAGATTGCCAGAAACGCATCCAGATGAATGAGATACATCAGGCACATCTGACGCTTAAATATCTTCGCCCTTTTCTCCGGGGTAAGCTTCCCACGGAATGAGGAAAAACACTCGTACGTATAGAACGCGAACAAAAGTGTCATGAGATATTTTGATAATTCTACAATCAAATCTGTCATTGGTTATTCGACCCCTCGTTTATAATGTCCCTCGTGTAGCCGTCGGGAAACAGTTCCTTTACGCTGTGTTTTCCGGAAAGGAACGTCCGCTCAAAAAGATCCAGTATGAAAGCCGCCTGCTCTTCCTCCTCAATCGTAAACGATATCCGGTATGCGGCAATTCCCATGCGTAAAAAATCCGCGCGTTCGTCAAAAAGCATGAGCGGCGTGGTATTATAGATCGTATTATAACACTCCGTGCAGTTATTTTTGACCGGGAAATATTTTCCATATCGATCCTTCAGATATAAGATTCCGCGCTTCCTATCACACTTCTCCGTGTTCGCATGCACGCACTGCGCGGATGTCATCAGTGGAAGATAACCGTAGACCATCGCCTCGCTGTGATGATTGTCTCTCGCAAACAGTTCGCTCCGGTTGAGTTCAAGCGGTACGGTATCGCGCTCTGGTGCAAGCTGCAAAAACACATCCCGCGCTGCACTGTTCCAGCTATAGAGACTGTGATCTAAAATTAACGGCGTCTCCGCACCCAGCTCCTGCCGCACAAATGCGGCGGCATCGTAACTTTTTGCCACAAATCCGTCCAGCGGCAATGCCTTTAAGTGCTCTATATTCTCCCTGTAAAATGCTGCCGTTCTGCTGCGAAATACCGCCGGCAGAATATAATAGAATTTCTTTCCCGCCAGGTGTGCCTCTCCTGCATCTTTTAAAAGTGCCGTCCATAATTCATCCCTGGTATAGCAGCTGCTGTCCGCATAAATCCCATGTACAAAGGAAGAACGAAGCACCACCGGCAGCAGACACCGGTTCTCCAACGAAACGATGACCGTTTTACCGGCATCCTCTGCTTCTCTTCGCTCCTCCTGCCGCGTCCTTTTGTCCGCGCCACAGCCTAACTTCTCCGCCTCCGGGGACGCTGCTCCATCCCTGCGGTATCCCTGCAGAAGCTTCTCCTCCAGTGCAAGAAGTGCCTCCCTACGCAGCGCGTTTAGTGCCTGCACTGGCAGAAAAACATCCTCGTCCATCTCAATGGCCAGCTGTTCAAATGCAAACGGTGTATTTCCTGTTTTTCTCATACAGACGTCCACCCTGTCACGCGAGAGCGGCTGTTTCTGCGCCTGCAATACCTGCTCCCCCTCACACGTAATCTCACATTCTTCACATTGCAGTTTCAGTGTAGCAGATAAATCTTTTTTTAATCTTAAGAATCCATTGATTTTTTCTTTGATTTCCTGCTCCGGCCGCACTTTGATATAGTGTTCCCGCACCGTCTTCTGCAGTGCCTCGTCTGTCTTCGCATGTCCCGGGGAATCAAAGGTAATCATCTCCCTGCCATTTCTGCGGAAATAGTACCCGTCGGTAAAACCGCTGCGGTTGCCGAGCGCCAGCAGCTTTCTGTGATCCTCCTCCGTTACCGCGTAAGCCTTCTTCGCCCGCCGGCGTGCCTCATCCTCGCTGCAGCCGCCCGCTCTCTCCTCATTCAGCCGGTCCAGATAACGGTCCATATACTGCCGGTAAACGGATACAACGCCTGCCGCATACTCCGCCTGCTTCATCCGTCCCTCAATCTTAAAGGAGAATATGCCGCTCTCTGCAAGTGCGGGAATGGCATCAATCGTACACAGATCCTTCGGGCTTAACACGTAATTGCCGCACGCGATACGGGATTTCTGATCCTTTTTGTAGACCTCATAGGGAAGCCGGCACGGCTGTGCACAGCGCCCACGGTTGCCGCTTCTGCCGCCCAGCATACTGCTGAGCAGACATTGCCCGGAATAACAGTAACACAGTGCACCGTGCACAAAACTCTCGATCTCGATTCCCACCTTGTCATGGATTTCTCTTATCTCGGCAAACGACATCTCCCGCGCCATGACCACCCGGCTCGCACCGAGCTGCTTCATGTACGCCGCACCCGCCGCGCCGGTCACAGTCATCTGCGTGCTGGTGTGAATATCCATCCCGGGGAACATGCTTCGTATCCTTGCAAACGCCCCCATATCCTGCACGATCACCGCATCGAGCCCCTGCTCGTAATACGGCAGCAGATACTCATAGAGTCCCTGTTCCAGTTCCTCCTCCTTGAACAGGGTGTTCACCGTCAGATACACCTGTCTGCCATGGATATGTGCATAGTCGATGGCACGCAGCAATTCTTCCTCATTAAAATTATTCGCATATGCGCGGGCTCCAAAATGGCTACCGCCAGATATACCGCGTCCGCCCCCGCCCGTATGACCGCCTCAAACGTCTCGTATGATCCCGCCGGAGCCAGCAGCTCCAATTCTCTTTTCTGCATCATTTTTCTTACCTGTTATATGAAAATAAGGGACGAAAGCAAATCTCTTACGTCCCCGTATTGTCTATTCTTCTGTTTTATCTTTTTCCGGTACTTTGCCGAGCAGCGCATCCTCGAGACTCGCCTCCAGCTTAGCCTTGTTGATTAAAAGCTCCTTGTTCTGCTCCTCGAGCTCTTTTCTGGCTTTCTCGTCGCTCTCTGCCTTGATCTGATTGGAAATAAGATCATGTTTGAGATCGTAGATTTCCTTTTCCTTCTGCTCGATCTCACGCTCAAGCTTCTCCACCTGTGTCTTCGCCTTAAAGTAATCATCCGCGATATTTAACTGCAACAGCGTCGCCTTCATGTCGCCGGATAGATGTCTTAACTCTTCCATGCCCTGAAACTCGCCCAGCTTATTGTTGATATAGGTGGCAACCTTCTGTAGGTACTCCTCGCCCTCATAACCGCTCAGTGTGTATACCTTTCCACCGATGATCACTTCGGCGCTTGTCTTCTCTGCCATACCATTTCCTCCAAACTCGGGTATCCGCTACAATATATAGTATATTATACTGACATATTTAAGGAAAAGCAACTATTTCTATACGGAATGTTCGATTCCCAGATGCTGGTATGCCAGCTCTGTCACCACCCGTCCCTTCGGCGTGCGGTTGATCAGCCCGTTCTTTACCAGATACGGTTCATATACGTCCTCGATGGTTCCGGCATCCTCACCGATCGCTGCCGCCAGCGTGTCCAGCCCGACCGGTCCGCCCGCAAATTTTCCGATCATCGTCATCAAAATGTTCCTGTCATTCTGATCGAGCCCCATCTTGTCAACCTCCAGCAGATCCAGTGCAAAGGACGCTACCTCCTTTGAAATCCGGCCGTCGTATTTTACCTGCGCGAAATCGCGCACGCGCTTTAACAGCCGGTTCGCCAGACGCGGGGTTCCGCGCGAGCGTCTCGCCATCTCGTAAGCACCCTCCTCATCGATCTCCACCCCAAGTGTCAATGCCGAATGCAGGATGATCGTTTTTAACTCCTCCACCGTGTAGAACTCCAGATGATGCACCACGCCAAAACGGTCTCTTAACGGTGCCGACAAAAGTCCCGCGCGCGTGGTCGCTCCCACCAGGGTAAACTTCGGCAGATCCAGACGGATGGAGCGCGCTGTGGCTCCCTTGCCGATCATGATATCAATGGCATAATCCTCCATTGCCGGGTACAGCACCTCCTCCACCTGGCGGTTCAGCCGGTGGATCTCGTCGACAAAGAGGACATCTCCCTCCTGCAGATTACTCAGGATCGCTGCCATTTCCCCCGGTTTTCCGATGGCAGGTCCCGAAGTGACCTTCATATGTGTTCCCATCTCATTGGCAATGATTCCGGCGAGCGTGGTCTTTCCAAGTCCGGGCGGTCCGTAGAACAGCACATGGTCGAGGGATTCTCCCTCGCCTTTGCCGCCTCGATATATATTTTTAAATTTTCCTTTGCTTTCTGCTGTCCGATATAATCGTCCAGCGTCTGCGGCCGGAGACTTTTCTCGATCTTAAGATCTTCCTCCTGCACCTGCGTGGATATGACCCGCTTCTCCATGTCCCAGCTTTCCTTTCTTCCGCCTTGCCGCTTCCCTTACTACAGGAATGCCATATTCTTAAGCGCGGCTTTTAACAGTGTTTCCACATCCATATCATCCGTGATCTCAATGCCGTTTAACGCCTTTAACGCTTCCGAAGAGGCATAGCCGAGCGCCACAAGCGCCTGCACCGCCTCATTCTTCACACCGCTGCTTCCGTTCTCGTTCTGTCTGCTCACATGCTCGGATTTAAGTTCAAACGCCTCCTCAAGCGACAGCTTGTCCTTCAGTTCTAAAATCACACGCTGTGCCGTCTTTGCACCGATTCCGGGCGCTTTGGCGATCGCCTTCGCGTCATCGCCAAGCACCGCAAATCGCAGATCATCGGTTGTCATCACAGACAGCACCGCCAGCGCCCCCTTCGGGCCGATACCGTTGACGCCGATTAACAGCTTGAAGACACGCAGGTCATCCTTCGTCAAAAACCCGTACAGAATCATCGCATCTTCGCGCACATTCAGATACGTATAGAGCTTGACTTCCTCTCCCACAGCCGGAAGATAGTCAAACGTCTGCCCGGTCGTATAGATCCGGTATCCGATTCCGCCTGCCTCCACAACCACGCTCTCTTCTTCCACATCCGCAAGGACGCCTTTTATATATGCGTACACACGTATTTCCTCCTTATCGTTTCAGCCGTCCGCCAATCCTTAGTATGATCTCCTGGGCTGCCACACCGATCAGCAGTCCCGTAACGATGCCTGCCACGAAAAGCACCGGCAGATAGTAAAAAATGTTGATATTCTCCACCACAAACGCCGCCACGGCAATCTGACCGATGTTGTGTGACATTCCGCCCGCGACGCTGACCGGCAGCACACCGAGCTTTCCGGTCCGTTTCAAAAGATACATCACCAGAAAGCTGAACATTCCACCGGCAAGGCTGTATAAGATACTGAACAGATTGCCAAACAGAAAACCCGCCAGTACAATCCGGAGCATCGAGATGGCAAACGCCTCCTTAGTGCCGACACAGTACAGCATCAGTACCACCACAATATTGGTGAGCCCCAGCTTTACCCCCGGTATTCCGAAATAAAACGGGATCAGGATTCCACATAGCTGCAGATTAAGGCAAGCGCAAGAAAAACCCCGAGATACGCCACCTTATCTCGCAATGGAGTCGAATCCGTTTTCTTCACTTCCCGTCACCTCCACAACCACTTTGTTCGGCAGACAGACAATCATCTCATGATTCTTAGAGATTGCCTTCTGATGGACACACAGCTTGTCCGGGCAGTCCGCCTCCGTCATGTCCGCCCTGCCATCGCGGATTGTCAGGACATTCGTTATCACGCCGTCCTGCACAATCGGTATCTCCTGCTCCTCCCCGAGCGCATAGGTCCCGTACACACTGCCGTCCACGGTGACGCGCACACAGCACCCGCATCCGCGCGCGTTCCCGTCCGCTCATAGACCACAAGAAATACCGTAACCACGGCAAGCAGTATTGCAAGAAAAATCACATCGTTTCTGCTGATTCGCTTTTTCATACCGTCTGACCTTTTCCGTCTGCCCGCTCGCCAAGGTAATAAAAGCCCCGGCACTCGGTCAGCTTTACATCCAGAATCTTTCCGATCATGTCCGCTGTCCCCGGCAGATGTACCACCGAGTTATTGCTGAGTCTTCCCGTCACAAGCGAAGCATCCTGCTCGTTTTGCTCCTCAATCAGCACCGGCAGCGTCTGTCCGGTCAGCGCCCCCGCTTTTTCTGCGGAGATCTTCTGCACTTCCTTAAGCAGGCGGTCAAAACGCGCCTTGATCACATCCTCCGGCACCTGCTCTTCCATGGATGCCGCCGGTGTCCCGGTACGTTTGGAATAGATAAACGTGAACGCGCTGTCATAACGCACTTTTCGCACCACGTCCATCGTCTCCTCGAAGTCCTCCTCCGTCTCCCCCGGGAATCCCACGATAATATCCGTCGTCAGCGCAATGTCCGGCACTGCCGCGCGGATCTTGTCCACCAGTTCCAGATAATGTTCCTTATCATATCTGCGGTTCATGATCTTTAAGATCCGGCTGCTCCCGGACTGTAATGGCAGGTGCAGATGTTTGCAGATCTTTTTGGATCGTCCCATCACCTCGATCAGCTCGTCCGAGAGATCCTTCGGGTGGGAGGTCATAAAACGGATACGCTCTAACCCCTCAATCTTCTCCACTTCCTCTAAAAGCTGCGCAAACGTCACCGGCTCCTTCAGATTCTTGCCGTAGGAATTGACATTCTGTCCGAGCAGCATGACCTCGACAACGCCGTCCGCCACGAGCTGTTCGATCTCACGGATGATCTCTTTCGGCTCCCTGCTGCGCTCCCTTCCGCGCACATACGGTACGATACAGTAGCTGCAGAAATTATTGCATCCGAACATGATATTGACGCCGGATTTAAACGAATACTTCCGCTCTACCGGGAGGTCCTCCACGATCTGGTCCGTGTCCTTCCAGATATCAATCGTCATGGAATCCGATTCCATCGCCGTCACAATCAGCTCTGCAAATTTGTAGATATTATGTGTTCCGAAGATCAGATCCACAAAGCGGTAGCTTTCTTTTAATTTTTCAACAACTACCGTCTCCTGCATCATGCAGCCGCAGAGTCCGATCAGCATATGTGGATTTTTCTTTTTATAATTCTGGAGTACCCCGAGTCTTCCATAGACTTTGTTATTTGCATTTTCACGCACCGTGCAGGTATTGTAAATAACAAAATCCGCGTCCTCCGTATCCGTCTCCACATAACCGATGCGCTCTAAGATACCGACAAGTTTCTCGGAATCGCGCGCGTTCATCTGGCAGCCGAACGTCGTGACATGAAAGGTCAGCGGACTGCCTTTTTTTGCAGCGAGCTGTTCCACATAATTTTTAGCAATGTCCATGAAGTAATACTGACGCTCCGGCTCACTCTGCGGGATCTGCTTTTTATCCATTATTTCAATGTCTATTTTCTTTTTCATCTTCATCCTTACCATCTACGGACGTGTCTGCCCGTTTCCATATATAATATATTTTGTGCTGGTCAGCGCATCCAGTCCCATCGGTCCTCTTGCATGAAGCTTCTGGGTACTGATGCCGATCTCCGCGCCAAATCCAAATTCAAATCCGTCTGAAAAACGCGTCGATGCGTTGACATAGACGCAGGCAGCATCGATCTCATCCAGGAACGCTGCGCGTTCGTGTAGTTTTCTGTGATGATTGCCTCCGAATGCCCGGTATTGTAGCGGTTGATGTGTGCGATCGCCTCGTCGAGGGACGACACCGTCTTCACGGAGATCATATAATCGAGATACTCCCTGCCCCAGTCTTCCTCCGTCGCCGCCGACAACAGTTCCTTTTTCAGGTCTCCGCCATTTGCCGCCTCCCGGCGCTCTGCCGCTGCAAGACTTTTCTCATCCGCATGAATAACAACATCCTTCTGCTGCAGTGCCGCCGCAAGCTTTGGCATAAATGCATCCACGATTTTCTCATGGATCACGAGTGATTCACAGGCATTGCACACACCGATCCGCTGGGTCTTTGCGTTTAAAATAATACGGATTGCCATATCGAAATCCGCACTCTCATCCACATAGATATGACAGTTGCCGGTTCCCGTCTCAATCACAGGAATCGTCGCCTGATTGACGACGCGCGGATCAGCCCTGCTCCTCCGCGCGGAATCAGCACATCCACATATTCGTTCATCTTCATGAACGCAGCCGCCGTCTCCCGGCTTGTATCTTCAATCAGCGATACTGCCGCACGCGGAATGCCATGTGCCTCCAAAACTTCCTGCAGAACCGAAACAATGACGATATTGGACAAAATGGCGTCACTGCCGCCTTTTAAGATCACTGCGTTGCCCGTCTTAAAACACAGCGCAAACGCATCCACCGTCACATTCGGTCTCGCCTCATAGATCATGCCGACCACACCGAGCGGGACACGCTTTTTACCGATCATAAGACCGTTCGGGCGCTTCTTCATGGAAAGGACTTCGCCGATCGGATCGGCAAGGTCTGCAACCTGCCGCAGCCCCTCCGCCATCTGCTCCATCCGGGATGGGGTGAGCATCAGACGGTCCAGCAGTCCCTCGGGCATATGATTTTCTCTGCCACGGGCGAGATCCTTCTCATTCTCGCGGATAATCTCATCGGTATGTGCCACAAGTGCCTCTGCCGCTGCACGCAGCACCTCGTTCTTCGTATTCGTGTCCAGATTGCCGATCTGTCTGCTCACTTCTTTTGCGCTCTTACAAAGTTCTGTCAGTTCCATATCCTTTCCATCCTTTCTGTCAGATCCGATATTCCCGCTCCTCCGTATAAATCCGATGCATCCGCACGTCGGTGGGAAGCACCGCAAGCTGTTCCTCGATCTGCCCTTCAAACGCTACCGCCATGCGGGACAGCTTCGGAAACCTTGCAAAATAGCGGTCATAATAACCGCCGCCATACCCGTACCGGTTCCCCTTACGGTCAAAGACCAGTCCGGGCACCAGCACCACCGCATCCTCTTCCCCGATCCGTTTGCAGCTCTCATCCGGCTCCATCACATGAAAGGCGCCCTCCCGCACTCTGGAAAGCTCTCTGATCCGGTAAAACTCCATCCGGTGTGTGTCCTGCATTCTCTTCACCTGGCCGCAGTCCCGCTGCAGCCGCTCTTTTGATGTAACCGGAAGCGCCACCGTCTTGCCGTCCGAAAGTGCCTGTGCCAGAAACGGGCAGACAGTCAGCCTCCGCGCCGAGCGGATAATAGCCGTAGATGACAGCGCTGTTATGATACCAGTCAGACGCCGCCAGCCTCTCACAGATCTTTCTGCTTTTTTCCTGCACTTCCTCCTGCGGCAGTTCCAGGGCAATGGCAAAGGTCATGGCGGTGGGCTTGGAGGGCTTGTAGTGGACATCTGAGCGGATCTTGGAGAACAGCTTACGGTCAATATTAGCCTTTTTGTAACACTGGGCGTCAGTCATGCCACATTCGTCGATCTTCCGCAACAGCATCTGAGAAAAACTTTCATCCAGTTTGCTGAGGGCCTCGTCCAGACCGAAGGGCGCCATAGCACAGGGGGCAGGCATGCACTCCGATTCCTCTATGGCATGGAGGCCATAGCCATCCGGCGGCGTTGGGTCTCCCGCTGTCGGTGTGGGCATCCACATAGCGGTCATCAATGTAGGCGGCAATGTCAGAAAAGAGCTTCCCACTGATGGTATAGGCGGTCCGGTCGAAGATGACCAGATACACCGTCATGTCG
>ENA-OQDW01000705-OQDW01000705.1-human-gut-metagenome-genome-assembly--contig:-NODE-705-length-13474-cov-3.598187_pt1 | contig 13474 bp, 21 predicted proteins | sample MGYA00242784_ERZ504613 | MGnify/ENA primary metagenome ERZ504613 (study PRJEB26092, sample SAMD00036330) | human gut metagenome | host: Homo sapiens | study: EMG produced TPA metagenomics assembly of... | reverse complement strand
ATACGAAACAGACTCTCATATTTCACAAAAATGCTCGTGAATACATCCAGTATTCACTCCGCTTTTTGTTTCATCTGACGAAAAATTTGACGACGCATCTGTCGCACAATCTTTGTGCGGTATTGCCTTATGTTATTCCGCACTTTCCTGCTTTGCAGCTTCCCGATCCATGCGAATCGCCTTCAGCACGATCGCACATTCCAGACGCTTTTTTTCGATCTCACAGGACAGCTTGTGTGCCTTGTGCACATCGCCGCTGAACTGGTAGTTATTCGCGTTACAGCCGCCGCTGCAATAGAATCTTGCCCAGCAGTTCCGGCAGTCCGGCTTGCTGTAGATATGAGTCTTGGCGAAGTCGGACTTCATTTCACGGTTAAATGTGCCGTCGTCCACGTTGCCCATTTTATAGTCTGCCTCACCGACAAACTGATGACATGGTAGATGTCGCCGTCCGGTGTGATTGCCACGTACTCATTACCGCAGCCGCAGCCACGCAGACGCTTGATCGCACATGGACCCTGATCCAGATCCAGCATGAAGTGGAAGAAGTTGAACTTCTTGCCGGTTGCCTCATAGTCCAGAATCTTCTGCATCAGCCGTTCATATTCCTCAAAAATACGGGGCAGGTCTGCCTCAGTAATTGCATAAGGTTCTTCCGCATCAGCGATAACCGGTTCCACAGAGATCTGGTCGAAGCCTGCGTCCAGCAGAGCGAACACGTCATCGGAGAAGTCCAGATTGTACTTGGTGTAAGTACCGCGGACATAGTATTCCTTTTCCCCACGCTGGTCTACCAGCTTCTTGTACATGGGAATGATCTTATCATAAGAGCCCTTGCCGTCTACGCGGGGACGCATGCGGTCATTGACCTCTTTTCTGCCGTCGATAGACAGTACCACGTTGGACATTTCCCGATTGATGAAGTCGATCTTGTCATCGGTGAGCAGCATGCCGTTGGTGGTAATGGTGAACCGGAACTTCTTGTGATAGACCGGCTCCTGTGAACGGGCGTATTCCACAATTTTTTTCACAGTTTCGAAGTTCATCAGCGGTTCGCCGCCGAAGAAGTCCATTTCCAGATTCACGCGGTCGCCGGAATTTTGCAGCAGGAAGTCCACCGCTTTTTTACCGGTTTCATAGGACATCAGCTTTCTGCCCTCGCCGAAATCGCCGGTAGAGGCGAAGCAGTACTTGCAACGCAGATTGCAGTCGTGGGCGATATTCAGACACATTGCCTTAATGGGAGAAGCCACAGCGAAGTTGGCATACTTTTCATAATCGTCCGGCGAAAAGAGAATGCTTCCTGATATGCCTCCAGAATTTCCGCATAGCAGGAACGGACTTCTTCCGGATCGTAAAACCGCGACAGCTTTGTCACGACTTCCTCCGGACATTCCGGAGCAAAAGGCGGTGCAACATTATCCAGCATGTCATAGGTCAGCTCGTCCACCACATGCACACCGCCGCTGTTCACGTCCAGCACAATGTTATAGTCGCCCAGTTTATACTTATGAATCATAATTCTGTTTCCTCTTTCCGGCTGCCTTGGGGAACATGCAGCACCATAAAAATTCGTGTATAGATGCGAAAAAAGGGACAGAACTGTCCCTTTCTTCTATCAGTTGCAGACTTGCGTGTGAAAGGTTTTCAAAAACCCTTAGTGCTCGCACTTCTGGTTCGCTACTGTACAGGAAGTCTTGCAAGCAGACTGACAGGAAGCCTGACACTTGCCGCAGCCGCCCTTTGCAGCAGAAGCCTTCAGGTTTGCTGCATTGATGGTCTTAATGTGCTTCATTCGGAAACCCTCCCCCAAAAAAGTTTAACTACATTATATCACAAATCCGCCGGATTTTCAAGTGTTCTATGCAAAAACGGAAAAAAATTTACATCTTCCGTGGAAATTCGCCGGACTGTCACTTTCTGTGCTGACGGTTACTGTTATTTCGGCGGCTTCTTGTGGGGAGCATTCACGCCGGAGATACCGCCCCAGATACTGCCGCCGCAGATCAGCAGCAGCCGCACCGGACTGCCGGCAGTCCCCTGCCAGAACAGCCCCACAGCCAACAGGATCCCGCACAGCAGCAGCCCGCAGCACAGCCCTGTCAGCCAGCCCTTGCGGCGGCGGTGAAAGCCTGCAAATCGTCCCATGCTGTAACCGGAACAAAACAACAGCATCCCCAGCAGCAAAGTAGAGATCCATTCCGACAAGTCGGACAGCAGCAGTAAGCCAGACAGGGCAGCCAGTCCTGCCAGAAGCAAGCCGATTCCCACGGACAATGCCGCCGGCAGATACCCGAACCGGTTTTCCCAGATGCTCTGCCTTACCGGCTGCCGTTTGGTTCTCATTGCACTGCACCTCCCTGCCATGATGTCTGCTGACAGTGTATGCCTGCGGCAGCGGGATTAGAACGGAAACAGCGTACAAACAGCAAAAACGGACCGCAAAATTCCTGCGATCCGTTTCCATGTATTGGGGAGTTCCGAGAATCTGCCGATCAGTCTTTCAGCATACCCTGATCGGAATCGTCAGAATCCTTCTTTTTCTTCTTGCCTGCACGCTTTTCCTTTGCTGCGGCGATCTGTGCTTCCTGCTTCCGCTTCGCATTCTCTGTCATGGTCAGGTTTTCCTGTACTGCCCAGTTCTTCAGACGAATCTTGTTGCGGTTGCCGGTAGTTTCGATGACGATATTGTCCTCGTTGACCTGTACGACCAGACCTACGATACCACCAATGGTAACGATCTCGTCGCCGACCTGCAAGCTGCTCTGCATTGCCTTGGCTTCCTTATCCTTTTTCTTCTGCGGACGAATCAGGATAAAATACATCACTGCAAACAGCAGCACCATGAAAATCAGATAGCCCACTGTGCCGAAGCCGCTTCCGCTTGCACTTGTGCCGCTGCCGCTTTCTGCGAATGCAGTCACGCTGCAAACCGCACCTGTCAGTGCTGCCGTACTGGCAGCCAGTCCCAGTCTTGCGAAATTCTTACTCATGTTCAAAAGCCCTTTCTCCGTTGCCGTGTGATTTTGCCATAGGGGTTCACGCTTTTCCGCGTAATACCTCATCGATCGACGCAGCGGCAGTCTTTCCGGCACCCATTGCCAGAATAACCGTTGCTGCACCGGTAACGGCATCACCGCCGGCATAAACCTTGTCCTTGGTGGTAGCCATTTCTTCGTTGACCACTAAACAGCCCCAACGATTGGTGTCCAAGCCCTTTGTTGTCCCAGAGATCAGCGGATTGGGAGATGTGCCGATCGCCATAATTACAGTGTCTACGTCCAGCACAAATTCGCTGTCCGGAACAGCCACCGGTCTGCGTCTGCCGCTTTCGTCCGGTTCGCCCAGTTCCATGCGAATGCACTTCAGACCGTTGACACGGCCGTTCTCGTCGCCCAGAATCTCCACCGGATTGCACAGGTTCTGGAACTCCACGCCCTCTTCCTTGGCGTGGTGTACTTCTTCCAGACGTGCCGGCATCTCTGCCTCAGAACGACGGTATACAATGTACACATGTTCTGCACCCATACGCAGTGCACTTCTGGCTGCGTCCATCGCCACATTGCCACCACCGACAACTGCCACAGCCTTAGACTGAATGACTGGTGTCGCATACTTCGGATCGTAGCCGTGCATCAGGTTGATACGTGTCAGATACTCATTGGCAGAACATACGCCCACCAGACCTTCGCCGGGGATATTCATGAAGCGGGGCAGACCTGCACCGGAACCGATAAAGACCGCATCATAGCCGGATTCCATCAGTTCATCGACAGACAGGATCTTGCCGATGACCATATCCGGCTGAATGTCTACGCCGGCATCTTTCAAAGACTGGATCTCCTGCTGTACGATCGTCTTAGGCAGACGGAATTCCGGAATGCCGTACATCAATACGCCGCCGGCAACCTGAAATGCCTCGAAAACAGTTACCTGATAGCCCAGCCGTGCCAGATCTCCGGCACAGGTCAAACCAGCCGGACCGCCGCCGACAATGGCAACCCGCTTACCGTTGGGCTCTGCCGTTTCCTGCTTGCCGGTATAGCCATGCTCTCTGGCGTAGTCTGCCACGAAGCGTTCCAGACGACCAATTGCAACCGGTTCGCCTTTCTTGCCGCGGACGCACTTGCCCTCACACTGATTCTCCTGCGGACAGACACGGCCGCAGACTGCCGGCAAACTGTTCGTGGTACGGATAATATCATAAGCCTGTAAGAAATCTCCGGCAGCAACTGCTGCGATGAAATCCGGAATCGGCACGCCTACCGGACAGCCGCTGACGCAGGGCTTTGCCTTACAGTGCAGGCAGCGTGTTGCTTCTTCCCGTGCCTGTTCAGGAGTATAGCCCATTGCTACTTCCTGAAAACATCTTGCACGTTCCTTGGGGTCGCGTTCCGGCATGGGAACCTTATTCGGAGCCATATTGAACTTTCCAGCCATGATCACTGTACCTCCTTCCGAAACAGGTTGCATTCCTGTTCCTGCCGCTTATAGGTACCGTTTCGACGCATCAGTTCATCAAAGTCCACCTGATGTCCGTCGAAGTCCGGTCCGTCCACACAGGCGTACTTGATTTTTCCGCCGACAGTCACGCGACAGCCGCCGCACATACCGGTGCCGTCCACCATGATCGGATTAAGGGAAACGATCGTCTTGACACCGAACGGCTCGGTATCTTACAGACAAACTTCATCATGGGAACCGGTCCGATGGCAATGACAACGTCATACTTCTTACCCTGTTCCAGTTGCTGCTGCAACACATTGGTAACAAAGCCCTTTGTGCCATAGGAGCCGTCGTCTGTGCAGAGATACAGGTTGTCACTGCATGCACGGAACTCGTCCTCCAGAATGACGATGTCCTTGTTCCGGAAGCCAACAATGGTATCCACTTCCAGTCCCAGACTGTGCAGGTGCTTTGCCTGCGGATACGCAATGGCACAGCCAACACCGCCGCCGATCACGCAGACCGACTTGGTGCCCTCCGGCAATTCGGTGGGAACGCCCAGCGGACCTGCCAGATCCAGAATAGAATCTCCTGCTTCCAGCAGAGAGAACTGCCGTGTGGTTTCGCCGGCGATCTGGAAAATCAATGTGATCGTGCCGCCCTCGCGGTCATAATCTGCTACAGTCAGCGGTACGCGTTCACCAAACTCATCCAGCCGGAAAATGATAAACTGTCCCGGCAGGACTTTTTTTGCAATCAACGGTGCAGCGATCCGTACCATGACCACTGCGTCGTTCAGCTTTTTCTTTTCTACGATTTGAAACAATTCTTTCACCTCATGCAATCGCATTGGCTATAACAGCAATTCTGTTACAATCCGAATGAAACAAGCCGACAGACCGCCGGCTTGTTGTTTGATCCATATTCAGGGGAACACTGCATAAAGGCAACACCGCACAAGTTTATGCAGCGTTTCCTTCGCTGCCGATGTATTCCGGCAGCAGTTGAATCTTATTCCGCAGAACCGTCCTCTGTGGGGGCATCGATCGGCACTTCAAAAGTGTCGTCGTCCAGATCGCTGTAGTCAAACTCCAGCATCTCGCCGCAGCACGGACACGGCATTTCGCCTTTCTCCAGAATCGATTCGCTCAGTGCGATGACATTGTTGCAGGACGGGCAGACTGTCTCATAGAGTGTCTCATCATCGTCGTCGTCAAAATCGTCATCATCAAAGTCGTCGTCACAGGAATAGTATGCGTCATCGTCATCATCTTCATCATAGACAATGTCTTCCAGATCGCCCAGATCCTGATCAAACAGATCGCAGACCTCTGTCAGTTCATCTACCTGTGTCTGCAAGTCTGTGACATACGCAGTCATTTCCTGCATCACTCCAGCAGCTGTCCCAGTACTTTTCCTTCTTTGGTAGTGGTCAGATCCAGCTCCATGCCGTCTACCATACCACGCAAATATGCCATCTTATCTGTCAGGTTCATTTGAAATACCTCCTGTTCAGCACACGGTGTGCATTGCATGCAGCACCGAAAATAATCACATCATGCAAGAGCCACAGACTTTTTGTACTGCCTTATGCTCTTTCCATGTATTCGCCGGTTCTGGTGTCGATACGGATCATGTCGCCCTGATTGATGAACAGCGGCACCTTGATCTCTGCACCGGTTTCCAGTGTTGCCGGCTTGGTTGCGTTTGTTGCAGTATCGCCCTTGAAGCCCGGATCTGTTTCGGTAACTTCCAGTTCTACGAAGTTGGGCGGCTCTACGCCGAATACGTTGCCCTTATAGGACAGGACCTTTACTTCCATGTTTTCCTTGACGAACTGGAAAGCCGGACCCAGCTTGGACTTGTCGATCGGCTGCTGCTCATAAGTTTCCATGTCCATGAAGTAGTACAGATCGCCGTCGCTGTACAGATACTGCATGTCCTTCCGTTCAATGTAAGCGGTCGGATACTTATCGGTCGGGTTGAAAGAACGTTCTACCACTGCACCAGTGATGACATTCTTATACTTGGTGCGGACAAAAGCGGCACCCTTACCCGGCTTAACGTGCTGGAATTCGATAACCTGTACCACGTTGCCGTCCATTTCGAATGTGATACCGTTTCTGAAATCGCCTGCTGAAATCATAAATTGAAACCTCCGTTTTATTTCTAGGGAATGGGGGTCGATCCCTTTGATACTTCCCTATATTTCATGCAACGACAGGAAACGCCCTGCATAAGTGCAGAGAATCCCCTCAAAAAACATTGCTTAACTTTATTATACAACATAATTGCTTGCTTTGCAAGACTTTCTGCAAAAAAATTTACGTTTCCACTGGAAAAATCTTTCGGCAGCACCGCACCGGTCAGTCGATCATCACCAGCACTGCGTTTCCCTGTTCTGCGGCATTGTCATAGAATGCCTGCAGATCTGCGAAGCACTCCTGTAGTTCCGCACGAATGTCATCTTCCTCCTCCGGTCTGTCCCAGATATTTGGATAGATCTCTGCCGCCGCAAAATCGGACATCTGCAAGGCTGCCAGACGTGCGGCAAAGTCCACCTCGTGCAGAGCCTGTGCAATTTCTTTCACACGCCTTGCCGGAATGCCGCCCACGTGCATTTCCTGTGTCAGAAGAAAGTCACTGCCGCATACAGCCTCCGACAGCGGGTCATGGTCTGCGGTATCTGACAGCGTATCTCCGGTCAGCACAAAATGCAGTGCGTCCCACATCTTATCCAGATCACACGTTTCCGCAGTTTCGTCCTCTGTCAGTTCTTCCACCCGTTTCAGCAGTGCCCGTTCCTCCAGCTGCCGCAGCTGCTCCAGTTCTGCGTCGGAGATCCGGTAATAGCCGGCATACATACCCATAGTACAATTCTCCTTTTACAACACCAGCAGCTGCTTCGGTGCTTTCGTCAGATTCTCGCAGCCATTCTCCCGAATGACTACAAAGTCCTCGATACGAACGCCGAACTCGCCGGACAGGTAAATGCCCGGTTCCACTGTGACTACGTTTCCGGCTTCCAGTTTGGTCTGTGTCGCCGGCGAAGCGTTGGGGAACTCGTGAATTTCCAACCAACGCCGTGCCCCAGCGAATGCCCGAAAGCATCGCCGTAGCCGGCTTCGTCAATGATGTCCCGTGCCAGCTTGTCCATCTCTCTGCCGGTGATGCCCGGCTTTGCCCCGTCAATGCCGGCAGCCTGTGCTTTCAGCACAATGTTATAGACCTGCTGCATCTTTTCGCTGGGCTGTCCCACGCAGACGGTACGGGTCATGTCGCTGTGATAGCCGTCTACCATTGCACCGTAATCCATCAGCACAAAGTCGCCGTCCTGAATGATTCGCTGTGCAGAGGGTACACCGTGAGGCATGGAGGTAGCACTTCCTGCCAATGCAATGGTGGGGAACGATTCACCCTCGGAGCCGTGCTCCATCATGGTCTGGTTCAGGCGGAGCATTACGTCCCGTTCCGAGATGCCAGCCCGCAGGAAATTACAGATGTCCGCAAAGGCAATCTCTGCGATTCGCTGTGCCTTTCGAATCTTGTCGATCTCGGCTTCTGTTTTCACTGTGCGGCACGCGAAAATGGCACGGCTCAGGGCATCGCTCTGATCCAGCTGCACCTGATTCCCCAGCTGCTGTTTCAGCTTGGAGAACTGGCTCAAGGTCATGGTCATCGACTCCACCGACAGGGTGCGGGCGTTGTGTTTCCGGAGCAGTTCCCGAATTTGTTCATACAGGTCGTGCTGTTCCAGAACGGTGCAGTTTTTCACGCATTCCCGTGCTTTTTCAATATACCGGAAATCAATGATCAGATACGCCCCGTCGCGGAAGCAGAGCACCGTTCCCGCTGAGGACTGCATACCGGTGAGATACCGGCGGTTGACATCAGACTGAATCAAAGCCGCATCGGTTCCTGCCGGCAGCTTCTGCATCAGGGTCTCCATACGCTTTTGCATCATGACAAGCCATCTCCCTTACATCTCTGAAAGTGCCTGCAATGCCAGAAAATAGCCGTTAATGCCAAATCCGGCAATGGTTCCGGCACAAACCGGACTGAGCACCGAGTGAGAACGGAACTCGTCCCGTGCATAGATATTGCTGATATGTACTTCCACGCAGGGAATGCGAATATCGTGAATGGCATCATGAATGGCATAGCTGTAGTGGGTATAAGCTCCCGCATTGATGATTACGCCGTCAAACGTGGTGCGTGCCGCATGCAGCTTATCAATGATCGCTCCTCATGGTTGGACTGGAAGATCTCGCACTCCAGTCCCAGTCCCTCTGCCCTGCTCAGAATCATACGGTTCAGATCGGCAAATGTGGTATTGCCGTAAACGCCCGGTTCCCGTTCACCCAGCAGGTTCAGGTTCGGTCCGTGAATGACCAGTACTTTTTGCATCATGTCAGTTCAGCTCCTTGTTTTCTTCATATATCTTTTTCGGCAGAAATGGGATTTCCATTCGCCGCTTGAATCGGAAAAATCTCGTTTTCTCCATTTCCATGGGAAAGACAAAAATGCAGGGCACACCAAATAGATTTGCCCCCAGCACATCGGTGAAGATCTGATCTCCCACAGCAGCCACTTCTTTACGGGACAGTCCCATTTTCTGCACTGCCTCCCGATAGCCCTTCGTCAGCGGCTTTTTTCCCTCGCAGACGAAGTCCAGCCCCAGTCGTTTGGCAAAAGGTTCCACACGGGGCGGGTGGTTGTTGGACACCAGACACAGCGAGATCCCCGCCGCCTGCATACCTGCCACCCATGCCTCCACGCCAGCAGCCGGCACCGGATTGTCGTGTGTCGTCAGCGTGTTGTCAATGTCCAGCAATAGTCCGCACACGCCCAGCTTTTCCAACAACTGAGGCGTGATGTCACATACACTGCGTAATGCAATTTTTGCACGAAACAGCATTGCTTCTCCTCCTTTCGGCAAATCTTCGCGATGCTCCGCCTTACAGCGTGCCTTCAGGAAACACTGAATAAAGCTTGTACGTAAGATGCGTAGTCAGATTTTTCGGCAGATTGCTCAGAAATTCCGCAGGCATACTCGATGTATGGCAAGGGATTTCTGGGCAATATGACGGAAAATCTGCACGCAGATTGCGTGCAAAGCTGATAGGCGGGCTTTATTCAGTGTTTCCTTCATTATACGTCTTTTTTCCCGCCGGAAATGTCGAATCTCCGTTTCTTTCCACAAAAAAACGGGCACACTCTTGTCAAGTGTGCCCGCCTGCTGTGTATCGCAATACTTTTTATTAATACTTGCGCTTACGAGCAGCTTCAGACTTCTTCTTACGCTTTACTGAAGGCTTTTCGTAATGCTCTCTCTTACGAACTTCAGCGATAACGCCGTCCTTCGCACAAGATCTCTTAAACCGCTTCAGTGCGGTGTCCAAAGACTCGTTCTTACCAACGCGAACTTCTGCCACTTACATTTCCCTCCCTTTGCCGCTACGGCAGAGGCTAATCTTCCGTCTAACCATAATACAGCCAAACTTCTGATTTATACCACCAACAATCCCTTTCGGAACATCGGGTATCAGCTTAACCTTTTTCGCTGCAAACTATATTTTGCAATATGATTTATTGTACCACATATTGCAGAATTTGTCAAGGGTTTTTTCTGCAAACTTAGAAATTTGTTATTTTACCACAAAATTCACAAGTTTCTTTGGTACATATATTTGCTTTATGATTGTTTTCCCTGCGGTAGCTCCATTATTTTTGTATCTGCCGCAGCCTGCTCCAGAACGGCTTCCTTTTCCGCATCTGCCGGAATATTCATTTTGGTCTTGACCTTGCCGTTGATCTGTACCACGATCTCGATCATATCATCCACGCACAGAGCCTCGTCATAAGTCACCCATTCCTGTTCGCTGAGCACGCTTCACAGCCGATCAGCTGATACAGTTCTTCAGAAACGTGCGGTGCAAACGGATACAGCAGTACCAGCAGATCGCGGAATTCCTTTCTGGTGATCGAACCTGCATCGTAAATGTCATTCAGCAGTGTCATCATGGCAGCGATCGCGGTATTGAACTTCATGGATTCAATATCCTCGGAAACCTTCTTAATGGTCTTGTGCATCTTGGAACGCAGTGCATCGCTGTAGCTGTCGCTGTCTGTTACCTTATCCTGCAATGCCCAGATACGGTCTACAAAACGCTTACAGCCCTTGACGCTGCTGTCGCTCCACGGAGCAGCTTTTTCATAGTCGCCCATGAACAGCACGTACAGACGCAGCACATCTGCACCGTAGACATCGACAACATCATTCGGATCTACCACGTTGCCTCTGGACTTGGACATCTTTTCGCCGTCCGGTCCGAGGATCAGCCCCTGTGCGGTACGCTTTGCATAGGCTCCGAAGTCGGCACCAGATCCAGATCGTACAGGAACTTGTGCCAGAAACGGGAGTAGATCATATGGCGGGTCACGTGTTCCATACCGCCGTTGTACCAGTCAACCGGCATCCAGTACTTCAGAGCTTCCTGCGATGCGAATTCCTTGTCGTTATGAGGATCACAGTAACGGAGGAAGTACCACGAAGAACCTGCCCACTGAGCATAGTGTCGGTTTCCCGTCTTGCTGCCGCACCGCACTTCGGGCACTTGCAGTTGACGAACGATTCGATCTTTGCCAGCGGCTTTCGCCGTCCTTGCCGGGTTCGAAATTCTCTACTGGCGGCAGACGCAGCGGCAGCTGGTCATAGGGTACCGGCACCATGCCGCACTTCGGGCAGTGCACGATGGGAATCGGTTCACCCCAGTACCGCTGACGGTTGAACGCCCAGTCCTTCATCTTGTACTGTACGCCTTTTTCGCCGCAGCCTTTTCTGCCAGCACTTCCAGCATCTTTGCAATGGCATCTTTCTTGTTGGTGATGCCGTTGAGGATACCGGAGTTCACCATTTCACCGTCACCGGTATAGGCTTCCTTAGAGATGTCGCCGCCCTTGATGACTTCGATAATATCGATGCCGAACTTCTTGGCGAAATCATAGTCACGGGTATCGTGTGCCGGCACTGCCATAATGCACCGGTACCATAACCCATCATAACATAGTCGGAAATGTAGATCGGAATCTCCTTGCCGGTAACAGGATTGATGCCGGTCAGTCCGTCGATCTTGACACCAGTCTTATCCTTTACCAGCTGTGTCCGTTCAAACTCGCTCTTTTTCGCACATTCCGTTTTGTATGTGTCCAGTTCTGCAATATTGGCAATGCTGTCGCGGTACTTCTGAATGATCGGGTGCTCCGGAGCAATAACCATAAAGGTGACACCGTACAGGGTATCCGGACGGGTGGTATAGATCCGCAGCTTTTCGTCTGCGTGTTCCTTGACAGCGAAGTTGACAAATGCACCGGTAGACTTGCCGATCCAGTTCTGCTGCTGGAGTTTGACATTCGGCAGATAGTCCACTTCTTCCAGACCCTGCAGCAGCTTGTCTGCATACTCGGTGATCCGCAGATACCAGACTTCCTTGGTCTTCTGGACGATCTCACTGTGACAGATGTCGCACTTGCCGCCCTGTGAGTCCTCGTTGGACAGAACTACCTTACAGCTGGGGCAGTAGTTGACCAGTGTCTTGTCGCGGAATGCCAGTCCCTTTTCGAACATCTTCAGGAAGATCCACTGTGTCCACTTGTAGTATTTTTCGTCAGTGGTATCGATCACTCTCGACCAGTCGAAAGAAAAGCCGACACGCTTGAGCTGTCCGGTGAATTTGACGATATTGTCATCGGTGACCTTCCGCGGATGTACACCAGTCTTGATCGCGGTATTCTCTGTCGGCAGACCATAAGCATCGAAGCCGATAGGAAACAGCACGTTGTAGCCCTGCATGCGGCGTTTCCGGCTGACAACTTCCAGACCGGAATATGCCTTGATGTGTCCGACATGCATGCCGTGACCGGAGGGATACGGGAACTCTACCAGTGCGTAGAACTTCGGCTTGGTGTGATCCTCGCTCGCACGGAACGAACCGTGCTCTTCCCAATACTTCTGCCACTTTGGTTCGACAGAGGCAAAATCATATTTGTTGCTCATGTATTTATCATTCCTTTGAATATAATTTACTTACCGAAAAATGCCTTGACATTCTTTTCAAACACCAGCACGGCTGCTGCACCCAGATCCAGCAGTCCTTCCAGCAGATAGATCCACTGGCTGCCCAGATTGCTGATATTGCTTCCCACATGCATCAGGAACATCAGTGCCAGAAAAACGGCGACAATGTAGTTGATGTAGGGAACGCGGTTCAGCATCAGCACCAATGCCACAACGCTTACAATCAGCATCACCAGATTCGACATGCTGAACCCCAGAATCAGGTTCAGAGCACCCTTGATAATGAGATACAGTCCGATCCCGAATACCCATTTTCTTCCTATGGTTTCCATGATACCAAATCCTTTCCTGTTGTGCGGTATGCTCTTACGCAATGCCGTTTGGCTTTGTCCACTGAGAAATGTCTACCGGTTCCCCGTCTGCCCACAGACGTTCCAGCTGGTAGAATTCCCGTGTGTCCTTGCAGAACACGTGTACGATAATATCGGCATAGTCCAGCACCACCCAGTTGGAGCCGTTTCCGCGGCCCTCGCGGTGCAGCGGTTCTACGCCTTTTTCCGACAGCTGATATTCCACTTCATCTGCCAGTGTCCGTGTGTGGGTGGTACTGGTACCATTGGCGATAATGAAGTAATCGCCCAGAATGGTCAGGTCATGCACCCGAAGCACCTGAATATCTTCGGCACGCTTACTGTCCAGTGCTTTTACAATGATTTCCAAAATTTCCTGCTGCGTCATATTTGTTCCTTTCTCGTTCTTAGAACCTGTCTTCACAAGAAATATATGTGGATTTTCGAGCATAATTTGTTGCAGACAAGGAAAAAAATACGCAGGCGCTGTCGCCCGACAAGTGTTTTTTACGCAGTTATGCAGCAAAATTTGCCGAAAAGACACGTGTATACGCTTGTGAAGACAGGTTCTTATTGTGCTCCGTCATTGCTGTCGCCCTTG
>ENA-OQDW01000704-OQDW01000704.1-human-gut-metagenome-genome-assembly--contig:-NODE-704-length-13505-cov-1.586934_pt1 | contig 13505 bp, 16 predicted proteins | sample MGYA00242784_ERZ504613 | MGnify/ENA primary metagenome ERZ504613 (study PRJEB26092, sample SAMD00036330) | human gut metagenome | host: Homo sapiens | study: EMG produced TPA metagenomics assembly of... | reverse complement strand
GCATTACCTTCCATGGCAGAGATGGCGTATAGCGGCTCTGTTGTGGGAGGTTTTTGTTTTCTCGGGGCAGGTGCACATGAATCGAGAAGATAATTTTAGAAAACGTAGTAACGATAAGGAGAAAAAATTATGGCAGAGAAAAACAGACAGATTGCAGAGGCAGTCGTAAAAGCAGTTGGTGGCACTGCGAATATTACGTCGGTGACACATTGCATGACCAGATTAAGATTTGTTCTGAAGGACAAAAGTATTCCAAACAAAAAAGAGGTAGAAAAGATTCCGGGTGTTATGGGAGTCAATATTGCGGGGGGACAGTATCAGGTGATTATCGGAAATTCCGTTGGAAATGTCTACAAGGAAGTAGTAGCTGCAACCGGTATTTCTGATACAGCGGTCGGAGGCGATGCAGCAGAGCATATAGAAAAAGTTAATCCGATTGTTGCGGCGCTGGACTTTATTGCAGGGTGTATGACACCGCTGTTCACAGCGATTATTGCAGGCGGTCTTGTGAAGGTACTGCTCGTCATTTTCGGTCCGACACTTTTGAATGTGATGCAGACGACAAGTGACACCTATATTTTGATGAATGCACTTGGAGACGCTCCGTTTTATTGCTTGCCGGTGATAGTGCGACATATTTGTTTGGTGTGATACCGGTAGTACATGGAAGTTATTCGTCTTCGATTATTCCGGCAATGTTATCAACACTGCTTTTAAAATATGTGGAGAAACTTGTTGATCGAATCACACCGGAGTGGTTCAAAAGCTTTTTAAACCGCTTTTGATTGTAATGATTGTAACTCCGATTACCCTCTGTGCAATCGCACCGCTTGGATTAATCATAGGAAATGGTCTGCAATCCGTAATCAACGGAATTTATGGATTTGCACCATGGCTTGCGATGATGCTGTTTGCCGGATTTATGCCGTTTATCGTAATGACCGGAATGCACTGGGCATTCGTGCCGGCGTCTATGCTTGGAATTTCCGGTGTGGGATATGATTTGATGTTGCTTCCGGCAATGTTGTGCAGCAACACTGCTCAGGCGGGAGCTACATTTGGAGCGGCATTTAAGACAAAAGATAAAGAAATGAAAAAGATGGCATTTCCGGTGGAATCGGTGGATTGATCGTAGGAATTTTACAGGTAAAATCTTATGCATTTGTGACTCCGTCCATGACATCTTTGGTACAGTTCATTTCTCCGGATGGAGGGAAAAACTTTTTATATGCGGTAATCATTTTTGCAGTGACGCTCGTACTTTCTTTTGTCCTCTCCTTTATTCTCACAAAGGGTGAGGCAGAGGAGGAAGCTGCAGAAGAAACAGAATTACAGAAGAGTGCAGCTGTTCTTACCGGAAAAGTAGAAATCGAAGCGCCGGTAAAAGGAAAAGTATATGCACCTTTTGATGGAGTGTGTGAAAATCTGTTTGATACATTACATGCAATCGGAATCACATCCGACAATGGAATCGAGATGTTGATTCATGTAGGACTCGAAACGGTAGCTTTGAAAGGAGAGCCATTCAAGGCACATACCGGAAATGGGGAGCATTTTAAAAAGGGAGCGCTTCTGTTGGAATTTGATATAGATGCTATTCAAAAAGCCGGATGCGAGATTCAGACTCCGGTGATCATCACCAATGCGGAAGAGCTCGGTGGAGTAACAGTAGAAAATGAAAGACTTGTGATAGGAGGATAAGAAGATGGGATTTTCTGAAAAATTTTTGTGGGGCGCGCTACAGCTGCCAATCAGTGTGAAGGTGCATGGAACGAAGATGGAAAAGGTGTGTCAGTTTCTGATATTTGTACAGGAGGAAAATTTGGACAGAGCAAGCGAATTACTCCGGTGCTGGAGGAGGGGACATTTTATCCGAGTCACGAGGGGATTCGTCACTATGAAAAGTTCCGAGAGGACATCGAACTATTTGCGGAAATGGGATTCAAATGCTATCGTTTTTCAATTGCATGGACAAGAATTTTCCCAAACGGCGACGAGAAAGAGCCAAACGAGGCAGGTTTAAGACACTATGAGGAAGTGATTGATGAATGTCTGAAATACGGAATTGAACCGATCATTACTATCTCGCATTATGAAGTACCATTTGGATTGACGAAGAAATGTAATGCATGGGTGAGCAGAGAAATGATCGATTATTATCTCAATTATTGCCGCGCAATTTTCGAGCGTTATAAAGGGAAGGTAAAATACTGGCTTACATTTAATGAGATCAACAGCTCTGTGGCACCGATGGGAGCGCTTTTGAATCAGGGAATCTTAAATGATTTGGAAAATCCTACGGTGTTCATGGAACAGCCGGACATTCCGCAGCAGAGATTTCAGGGACTTCATCACATGTTCGTTGCATCTGCACTTGCCGTGAAAATGGCGCATGAGATTGATCCGGAATATAAAGTCGGAAATATGATGATTTACGCGGCGAGTTATCCGCTGACATGCAATCCAAAGGATGTTCTTGTCTGCCAGAAATACAATCGTCTTTACAATTATTACTGCGCAGATGTGCAGGCATACGGAGCATATCCGGCATATGCAGATTCTCTTCTGAAAGAGATGGGAGTTGTGTTGGAGAAAGAAGCAGGAGATGAAGAAATCTTAAAGAACGGAACAGTAGATTTTATCACATTTTCTTATTATATGTCTTCTTGCCAGACGGCAGACTCAAAAGAAAAGAGCGGGGAGGGAAATATCCTCGGAGGAGTTTTAAATCCATATCTGAAAGCCTCAGACTGGGGATGGCAAATTGATCCGGAAGGACTGCGTTATGCGTTGAATGACTTAAGTGACAGATATCATTTACCACTGATGGTTGTAGAAAACGGATTGGGGGCAAAAGACGTACTGGAGGAGGACCAAACAGTAAATGACGACTACCGCATCGATTATCTCAGACAGCATATTGAACAGATGAAGCTTGCGGTGGAAGATGGAGTGGATCTGATGGGATACACACCGTGGGGCTGCATTGACCTTGTATCTGCATCTACCGGAGAATATGCAAAACGTTACGGAATGATTTATGTGAGAAGATATGATGACGGAACAGGAGACTTTGCACGCCTGAAGAAAAAATCATTTTACTGGTATCAGCAGGTGATCAAAACAAACGGAGGAGAATTGTAATCAGATTGGAAAAAGAGATGCATTGTGTCGGTGCATCTCTTTTGGTCAAAAATATTGTAATCTGGGACTTATCGTGCTATGATTAATTCTACAAATCAAACATTCTATATTTTCTAAAATTCCGTGGCGTTCGTCACAAGAAATCCGATTTGTATTTTATGAAAAAGTTATAGTTTATTCTGTATTAAAAAGGTAGGTGGCGCCTATGAAAGTATGCTCTTTTCATTGATTCATAGATTTGTATTTGATAAAATGTAAAGGAGGAAAACATTTGGTAGAACATAAGATAAATAAGAAGTATAAAGACAGGGTATTCCGAGTTATTTTCCATGAGAAAAAGGATTTGCTGGAGCTTTACAATGCGATCAATGACAGCAATTATACGAATCCCGATGATTTAACTATCACAACGATTGAAGACGTGGTCTATATGGGGATGAAAAATGATCTGTCCTTTATCATTGGTGATGTGATGAATCTTTATGAACATCAGAGCTCGTTCAGTCCCAACTTACCGTTGCGTGGCTTATTCTATTTTTCATCGTTGTATCGGGAGTACATTGAGCCGGTGAAATATCGATTGTATTCTACATCGCCACTACATATTCCGTTCCCACAGTATATTGTATTTTACAATGGAACAAAAAAGGAGCCGGAACGTCAGGAGTTGAAGTTGAGTGATTTGTTTATTGAGGACAAAGGGGAAATGAATCCAGCACTGGAATGTACAGCAGTTGTGCTTAATATTAATTTGGGGAAGAATCGAGAATTGATGGAAAAGTGTAAGCAATTGAGAGAATATGCAGAGTTTATCGCAATAATCCGCAAGTATCTTGCAGAGGGGATGCAGTTTGAAAAGTCAGTGGAGATTGCAGTGGATAATTGTATTAAAAATGGAATTCTTGCAGATGTACTTCAAAAAAATCGAGCGGAGGTCGTAGATATGATTTTGACAGAATATGACGAAGAAGAATTTCGAAAAGCCTTGAGGGAAGACTTACTAAATGAGGGATTGGCTGAAGGGATTAAAGCAACAATTCGTATTTGCATGAAATGTAATATTTCTAAAGACCAGGCAAGGAAGAATTTGATGGAAGAATTCTCATTGTCACAAGAAGAAATAGAAAAGTACTTGGATAAGTATTGGAAGTAGAGTGATGTGTGACTACAGTTCACTCCACGCCATTTACTATTGACTGATGTGCGAACTGTAATAAAAAAGAAAAATGGGAATCTTGACACCGAGAAAATCCTGTGATACGATTTTCACATGTGAAATAACATTAAAAACAGGAAACGCAATGATGGAAAGAGTAGATATTTCAGACATTTACAGAGAAGTCTCATGAAGCTGAGAAGAGACGATGAAAGAGATATCGAAGATGGCTCCTGAGCGGTGTGCCAAGCTGAAAGATTTTAGTGAAGCACAAAGGGATCGCCCTTTACAGCGACAGAGTATGGTGTATGAGCATACTTGATAAGGTTTATACTGTGAAGTATAAGCGAAGAGAAGTGGTAACACGGTATCAGACCCGTCTTCTTAACTTTTGTTGGGAAGATGGGTTTCATTTTTTATACAAAAAGGAGTAGGAACATGGACAAGAAGAAATTTTATATGACGACAGCGATTGCCTACACATCGGGCAAGCCGCATATTGGAAACACATATGAATTTGTACTTGCAGATGCGATTGCAAGATACAAGAGAAGTCAGGGATATGATGTATTTTTCCAGACAGGAACTGACGAACACGGACAGAAAATTGAGTTGAAGGCGGAGGAAGCAGGCGTTTCACCAAAGGAATTTGTGGATAAAGTTGCCGGGGAAGTAAAGGCGATTGCCGATATGATGAATACTTCTTATGACAAATTCATTCGTACAACAGATGATTACCATGAGAAACAAGTTCAGAAGATTTTCAAAAGATTATATGAACAAGGTGATATTTACAAAGGACACTACGAAGGAATGTACTGTACACCTTGTGAGTCATTTTTCACAGAATCTCAGTTAGTAGACGGGAAATGTCCGGACTGTGGACGCGAGGTGCAACCAGCACAGGAGGAAGCATATTTCTTCAAAATGAGCAAATATGCGGACAGACTGATTGAGCACATTAACACGCATCCGGAATTTATTCAGCCGGTTTCCCGTAAAAATGAGATGATGAACAATTTCTTATTGCCGGGGCTTCAGGATCTTTGTGTATCGAGAACTTCATTTAAATGGGGAATTCCGGTAGACTTTGACCCAAAACATGTTGTATATGTATGGCTTGATGCGCTGACAAACTACATCACTGGTATTGGTTATGACTGTGACGGCGAGAGCACAGAACAGTTCAAAAAAGACTGGCCTGCTGACTTGCATTTGATTGGAAAAGATATCATTCGTTTCCATACAATTTACTGGCCGATTTTCTTGATGGCATTGGATTTGCCATTGCCGAAACAGATTTTCGGACATCCATGGCTTTTGCAGGGTGACGGAAAGATGAGTAAATCGAAAGGAAATGTAATCTACGCAGACGAGCTTGTGAATATGTTCGGTGTGGATGCTGTCCGTTACTTTGTGCTGCATGAGATGCCATTCGAAAATGATGGTGTAATCACATGGGAGCTGATGGTAGAGCGTATGAACTCTGATCTTGCAAATACACTTGGAAATCTTGTGAACAGAACAGTTCCATGACAAATAAATATTTTGGCGGAAGCGTGACTGACAAGGGAGTAGCAGGGGATGTAGATGCAGACTTGAAGGCGGTTGTAGACGGCACTCCGGCAGCTGTCGAGGAGAAGATGGACAAACTTCGTGTGGCAGATGCGATCACAGAGATTTTCAATCTCTTCAAACGTTGCAACAAATACATTGATGAGACAATGCCTTGGGTACTTGCAAAAGATGAAGCGCAGAAAGATCGTCTTGAGACAGTGCTTTATAACTTGATTGACAGCATTTCTAAGGGAGCAGAATTATTGTCATCCTTTATGCCGGAGACAGCTGAAAAGATTCTTGCTCAGTTGAACGGCGGAAATGTAACAGATAAGCCGGAGATCTTATTCCAGAGACTTGATTTGGAAGAAGTGATAAAAAAAGTGGAAGAGCTTCATCCACCGGTAGAGGAAGAAAAAGAAGAGGAAGGAATTGATATCGAAGCAAAAGAAGAGATCACATTTGACGATTTCATGAAGATGCAGTTCCAGGTTGGAGAGATTATCGCTTGTGAGGAAGTAAAAAAATCGAAAAAATTACTTTGCTCGCAGGTGAAAATCGGAAGTCAGGTAAAACAGATTGTGTCAGGTATCAAAGGACATTATACAGCAGAAGAAATGGTTGGAAAAAAAGTTATGGTACTTGTGAATTTGAAGCCTGCAAAACTTGCAGGGGTTCTGTCAGAAGGTATGCTTTTGTGTGCAGAAGATGCAGAAGGTAACCTTGCGCTGATGACACCGGAAAAAACAATGCCGGCAGGCGCGGAAATTTGTTAAAATTAGTTCACGTAAAAGTCAAAAAGGGACAGGGCAAAATTCAATTGGGGACGTAGTAAAATTGAATTTTACTACGTCCCCAAAGTTGAAAGGAGAACAGAAAAATGAATAAAATCAGAATTGGTATTGTAGGTTATGGAAATATAGGACGTGGTGTGGAGCTTGCAATTGAGCGCAACGATGATATGGAGCTTGTGGCGGTTGTGACACGCCGTAATCCGGAGGATGTAAGGATTCTCACGGAAGGTGTGAAAAAGGTACATTTAGATGATGTACTTTCTCTGAAAGGAGAAGTGGATGTGATGATTCTGTGCGGGGGCTCTGCGACAGATCTCCCGGTTATGGGTCCACAGATTGCAAAGAACTTTAATATTATTGACAGTTTTGACACACACGCAAAGATTCCGGAATACTTTGCAAATGTAGATGTAGCAGCAAAAGAGGGAAATCATATTGGAATTATCTCTGTTGGCTGGGATCCGGGAATGTTTTCGCTGAATCGTATTTACGCAGAGTCTATCTTAGTACAGGGAAGCACTTACACATTTTGGGGAAAAGGTGTAAGTCAGGGACATTCTGATGCGATCCGTCGTGTAGAAGGAGTAAAAAACGGCATCCAGTATACAGTACCGATTGAAGCGGCAGTTGAAGAAGTAAGAAGTGGAAGTGAGCCAGAGCTTACGACAAGACAGAAGCATTTGCGTGAATGCTATGTTGTAGCGGAAGAAGGTGCGGACAAGGCACAGATTGAAAAAGCAATCAAGGAAATGCCAAACTATTTTGCAGATTATGACACAACAGTGACATTTATCACAGAAGAAGAATTGAAAGAAAATCACAGCAAAATGCCTCACGGTGGTTTTGTGATCCGTACAGGAGAGACCGGAAGAGATGGAAATAAACATGTAATTGAGTATTCTTTGAAACTGGATTCAAATCCGGAGTTTACTTCAAGTGTTTTAGTTGCTTATGCGAGAGCGGCATACAGACTTTCCGCAAATGGTGAATGTGGGGCGAAGACAGTATTTGATATCGCGCCGGCATTATTGTCACAGAAGACTCCGGAACAGTTAAGAAAAGGAGATTTTATAAGATGGAAGCAATGATATTTGAAAGCCATGCGCATTATGATGATGAGCAGTTTGAGGAAGACAGAACAGAGCTTTTAAATTCTATGCAGGAAAATGGCATTGGCACGATTATTAATGTCGGTGCCACTTTTCAATCCTGCACAGAAGTGGTACAATTGGCACAAGAGTATCCATTTATCTATGCGGCAGTAGGCGTGCATCCGGATGAAGTAGGAATACTGGATGAGGAAAGATTTGCATATTTGAGAGAACAGTGCAAGAAAGACAAGGTTGTGGCAGTTGGAGAAATTGGACTTGACTATTATTGGGATAACGAATCTCATGGGATACAGAAAAATGGTTCCAAAGACAGCTTGAACTGGCGAGGGAATTCAACCTTCCGGTCATTATTCACAGCAGAGATGCTGCGGCGGACACGCTTGAGATGATGCAGCAGCATGCAAAAGGACTTCGCGGTGTAATTCATGCTTTTCGTATTCAAAAGAGATGGCGCAGGAATATGTGAAGATGGGATTTCGCATCGGTGTCGGAGGTGTTGTTACATTTAAGAATAGCAAGAAACTCAAAGAAGTTGTGGCAGATATACCGATGGAAAAGATTCTGCTGGAGACAGATTCGCCGTATCTTGCACCGGCTCCGAATCGAGGAAAACGCAATTCTTCTCTGAACATTCCTTATATCGCTCAGGAGATCGCGCAGCTCAAAGGAATCAGCTACGATGAAGTTGTTGCCTGCACAGAGAAAAATGGAAGAGATTTATTTAGAATTTGAGGTAAATATATGACAAAGCCAACATTAGGCAATCCGCAAAATACAATTGAAATATTACAAAAATATGATTTTTCATTTCAGAAAAAGTTTGGACAGAATTTTTTGATTGACACACATGTGTTGGATAAAATCATCAGTTCTGCCAAGATTACGAAGGATGACTTTGTGTTAGAGATTGGACCAGGAATCGGGACGATGACACAGTATCTCGCATGTGCTGCAAGACAGGTTGTGGCGGTGGAGATCGACAAAGCATTGATTCCGATTTTGGAGGATACGTTGCAGGCATACGACAATGTAACTGTGATCAATGACGATGTGCTGAAAGTGGATATTCCAAAACTTGCAAAGGAATATAATGATAACAAGCCGATCAAAGTGGTAGCAAATCTGCCGTATTATATTACGACACCGATTATTATGGGCTTGTTTTGAAAGCCATGTACCGATTGAAAGTATTACTGTCATGGTGCAAAAAGAGGTGGCAGATCGGATGCAGGTGGGACCGGGGACCAAAGATTACGGGGCACTTTCCCTCGCTGTGCAGTATTACGCAGAACCATATATTGTTGCGAATGTGCCGCCGAATTGTTTTATGCCAAGACCAAAGGTTGGTTCGGCAGTCATTCGTCTGACACGTCATAAAGAACCGCCGGTACAGGTTGAAAATGAAAAATTAATGTTCCAGATTATTCGTGCTTCTTTTAACCAGAGAAGAAAAACACTTGCCAACGGACTGAATAATTCGCCGGAGATTCATCTTCCAAAAGAAGTGATCACAACTGCGATCGAAAGTCTTGGAAAAGGCCCGAGTGTGAGAGGTGAGGCTTTGACATTGCAGGAATTTGCGATGCTTAGTGATAGAATTAATCAAAATCTATAACTTCATAAAAAGGAGGGATTCATATGCGTTATGAAATCAAGGGAGAAACATTACCAGTTGTTGTTTGTTATTTGGAATCTGGTGAAAAAATGATCACAGAGCGTGGCTCAATGTCGTGGATGTCACCGAATATGGAGATGCAGACGACATCAAACGGAGGTATCGGAAAAGTATTTGGAAGAGCATTTTCAGGAGAAGCTTTATTCCAAAATACGTACACAGCACAGGGCGGAAATGGAATGATCGCATTTGCTTCAAGTTTTCCGGGATCTATCAAGGCATTTCAGGTATCACCTGGAAATGAGATGATTTTTCAGAAAAGTGCGTTCCTTGCGGGAGAAGCAGGTGTGGAACTGTCGATTCATTTCCACAAAAAAGTGGGATCCGGATTATTTGGCGGAGAAGGATTTATTCTACAGAAGGTATCCGGTATGGGAACTGTTTTTGCTGAATTTGATGGTCATGTGGTCGAATATGAGTTACAGCCAGGACAGAAAATTGTAATTGATTCAGGACATCTTGCAGCGATGACACCAAGCTGCCAGATGGACATTCAGACAATCAAAGGATTGAAAAATGTCGTATTTGGAGGAGAGGGTCTGTTCAATACGGTGGTTACAGGACCAGGTCGAGTATGGCTTCAGACGATGGCCGATCAGTAATGTAGCGGAGCATTTGAGACCGTTCTTCCCGTCAAGTAATTAGAATATTTTGAGTAAAAGAGACAAATTTTACAAGAGTTTGTCTCTTTTTTAATAAATCGTTCATGATATATTTGTTGTTTTTTTATTTACAATTTAGTATAATAAACTACAATACTTTAAAGACGGAAAGGGGAATGACTATGGCAAATTCAATAGACGAGTTATTGTTTGATATCACACCGGAGATTTTGCAGCTTGCAAATTGTGTGAAGAAAGCAATGCAATTGAAAAAGAGTTATATACAGAGTATCAGGTAAAAAGAGGTCTGCGTGATCTTAACGGAAAAGGTGTTCTTGCCGGACTGACTAACATTTCTGATGTCTGTGCATCTCAGATTGTAGACGGTGAGGAAGTACCGTGTGAAGGAAATTTGTATTACCGAGGTTACAATATTAAAGATCTGGTGAATGGATTCTTAGCAGAGGGACATTACGGATTTGAAGAGACGACATATCTGTTGTTGTTCGGAGAACTTCCGACAGAAGAGCAGTTGAATAGATTTACAGAAGCATTGTCAGAGAGAAGAACACTTCCACCGAATTTTGTGCGTGATATTATCATGAAAGCGCCAAGTAGAGATATGATGAATAGTCTGTCTCGCTCCATCTTGAATCTGTATTCTTACGATGAAAAAGCAGATGACACATCGATTCCGAATGTTCTGCGCCAGTGTCTGAATTTGATCAGCCAATTCCCGATGTTAATGGTATATGGCTATCATGCTTACAATTATCGCAGAGGTGAAGACTTATATATCTATGCACCATTAAAAGAACTGTCCATGGCGGAAAATATTTTAATGATGCTTCGTGAGGATCGAAAATACACACCACTGGAAGCAAAGATTCTAGATATGGCGTTAGTATTACATATGGATCATGGCGGTGGAAATAACTCGACCTTTACGACACACGTTGTAACTTCATCCGGAACAGATACCTATTCTACAATGCTGCAGCGATGGCATCTTTGAAAGGACCAAAGCATGGTGGCGCCAATATTAAGGTGACACAGATGTTTGAGGATATGAAACAGCATGTGTCAGATTGGGAAGACCAAGATGCAGTCCGAAAATATTTGGAAGATCTGCTTGATAAAAAGGCATTTGACAAAAAAGGACTGATCTATGGAATGGGACATGCAGTATATTCGATCTCTGACCCAAGAGCGGATATCTTTAAGAAATTTGTAAAGCAGCTTGCAACGGAAAAAGGCTGCGAGAAAGAATATGCTTTGTATGAGATGGTAGAGCATATGGCACCTGAGGTTATCGGGGAAAAGCGTAGAATTTATAAAGGTGTTAACGCAAATGTCGATTTCTACAGTGGTTTGGTATATGGAATGCTTGGGCTTCCAAAAGCACTTTATACACCGATTTTTGCGGCAGCACGTATCGTAGGTTGGAGTGCACATCGGTTAGAAGAGCTGAAGAATGTGGATAAGATCATCCGTCCGGCTTACAAGCCATTGTGTCCGCACAGAGATTATATAAGAATTCATGATAGATAGTAGATGATGTAAATGAACAAAAGAGTAGTAAAAAACGAATTTTATTATCCATCCAAAGACGGCACCACGCAGATCCATGCAATTGAGTGGATACCGGATGGAAAAGTGGTGGCGGTATTGCAGATGTGCCATGGCATGGTGGAGCATATTGACCGTTACGATGAATTTGCACGATTCTAGCAGAAAAAGGATATTATGTTGTGGGCCATGACCATCTAGGTCATGGCAAATCTGTCACGTCAAAAAGATAAGCTTGGATTTTTTCATGAACCAAGGGAAATACCTACGTGATAGGAGATATTCACCATTTGAGAAAGATAACGAAGAAAAAATATAAAGATGTACCATATTTTATGCTGGGACATAGTATGGGGTCTTTTCTGCTTCGACAGTATCTCGGATTATATGGGGATGGGATTTCGGGAGCAATTGTGATGGGAACCGGAAGCAAGTCCAATCTGCTTCTTACAGCCGGCAAAGTGCTATGTCGCATCATTGCTTTTGGAAGAGGCTGGGAATATCGCAGTAAATTGGTGAACAATATGGCGTTTGGCGGTTTTAATAAGAAGTTCTCACAAGAGACAAATGGTTCTAACTGGCTGTCAAGGAATCCCGTTAATTCTCAAAATTATGCAAAAGATCCGTTATGCAGCTTTATGTTTACTGTCAATGCTTATTATCAGATGTTCTGTGGAATACAGGAGGTAAATCGTCAGGAGAAAAATGGAAAGATACCAAAGACACTTCCTATATTTTTGGTTGCTGGAAAAGACGACCCTGTTGGTAACTTTGGAAAGAGTGTGGAAAACATTTATAAAAATTACAAATCATGTGGAATAGAAGATGTTTCTATGAAGTTATATGAAAATGACCGCCATGAGATTTTAAATGAAGTGGATCGTAGTCTGGTTTTTGACGATTTGCTGACTTGGATGGAAAAACGAAAAAGATAGACAAAAAAAGAAAGCTGTAACAGCTTTCTTTTTGGTTATTTAAAGGAATGAGAGTAAAGTGTACATCTTCGAGTTACCTCGAAGATGAATTACTTTATGAGGGGGAGATAGTTGTTCTATCAACTATCTGACTTTAGTATAAAAGAAAAATGTGTCCAAAATATGATTAGATTCTAAAAGAAAAGGAAATTTTATTAAGTTAATCTTAAGAAGATTTATGTTGTATATAAAAAGGGGATAAACAGAGGAAAAGCCGGTCTTATGACCGGCAATTATGAAAAAGAAAATGATATAAAAAGATTAATATCTTTTATGGTTATTAGTATACTGGCTTTTTGTGTAAAAAGTGTGATAGAAAAGTAAGAAAAATGTGAACAGTTTTTGAAGAATCAATGAAAACGTTCAGTTATTTCTTATTTTTTGATTGGCAAAGTAGTTTTTTGTAAGTGCCATCGATCAATATGGCACCAAGCGGGGCAGTGATTAAAATTCCTAAAACTGCAACGGAAAGGACAATCTGTCCGCAAGGGAGTCCCATAGCAAGCGGAACAGAGCCAATAGCAGCCTGAACGGTAGCCTTTGGAAGATAGGAAAGGATACAGAATAACCGTTCTTTTTTTGTGAGCCTTGTCCGGATAAGGCATATCGCAACTCCGACAGAACGAAATAGAAGTGCAACCAGTATCATGAGAATGGCAGCGCCGCCTGCGTTTAGTGTATAGCGGATATCTACAGCAGCTCCGACCAAAACAAACAGAATGACTTCTGCGGCGAGCCACAATTTCCCAAATTTATCAGAAAGTCTTTTGGAAACAAAAGTGGTGCTTTTAATTTTTAACAGGCATGCCATGCTTACAACAGCTAAAAGACCGGATATAGATACAATGTCTTTCATCCACGTTTCAATTGCCATTAACAAAAAAGAAATTCCTATACAATAATCAACTTTCATACTGTTTCG
>ENA-OQDW01000703-OQDW01000703.1-human-gut-metagenome-genome-assembly--contig:-NODE-703-length-13512-cov-2.072096_pt1 | contig 13512 bp, 15 predicted proteins | sample MGYA00242784_ERZ504613 | MGnify/ENA primary metagenome ERZ504613 (study PRJEB26092, sample SAMD00036330) | human gut metagenome | host: Homo sapiens | study: EMG produced TPA metagenomics assembly of... | reverse complement strand
CGGAGCAGTTATTCGGTTATGGGCAAGTAGCGAAAGCGGATTGCGAATATCCGATTGACTTAAACATACGTAATAGGAAGTAATTTGTAAAAATGACAATAGAATTTCAGAAACTTAGAAAAATCATTGTTATTCTGCATAAAAAACAAAAGGATTTCAAAGAAAAACAGAAGTATTTTGTATAGTTTTTTTAAGAACCTGTTGTTATAATACAATCACAGTAAAACAAACGGGCACGCAAGAGGGTAAGCGTTGGCAAAGGCTCTGCGTGTTTAATAAACAAATCAAACGTAAATTCAAGGAGGGTATTTACAATGAAAAGAAAATTAGTGAGCTTAGTACTTGCAACAGCAATGATCACATCATCTATGGTGGCAATGCCTGTATTCGCGTCTGATGACACAGCAACAGAGGAAACAGCTGACGAGAAGAAAGATGATGCTGCAGATGATACAGAAAAACCTGATGTAGATTTATCAGACAAAAAAGTTGGCGTTTGTATTTATCAGTTCTCTGATAACTTCATGACTCTGTTCCGTACAGAACTGGAAAACTATCTGATCGAACTTGGATTCTCTAAAGACAACATTACAATCCAGGATGGTGCGAATGACCAGGCTACACAGTCCAATCAGATCGACGCTTTCATTGCTGATGGTGTAGATTTACTTATCATCAACCCTGTAAACTCCTCCTCTGCAGAGAGCATTACAGATAAAGTAGTAGCAGCTAACATCCCGCTTGTATATGTAAACCGTGAGCCAGGCGAAGATGAAGAGAAGAGATGGGAAGACAATGGCTGGAACGTTACATATGTAGGATGCGACGCTCGTCAGTCCGGAACAATGCAGGGTGAGATTATTGCTGATCTTGGTCTTGATACAATTGATAAGAACGGAAACGGAAAAGTTGATTATATCATGATCGAAGGTGACCCGGAGAACGTTGATGCTAAATATCGTACAGAGTTCTCTGTAAAAGCTCTTGAGGATGCCGGACTTGAAGTTAACCAGCTTGACGATCAGGTAGGTAACTGGGATCAGGCTACAGCTCAGCAGCTGGTTGCTAACGATTTAAGCCAGTTTGGTGATGATGTAGAAGTTGTATTCTGTAACAACGATGCTATGGCACTTGGTGCTCTTCAGTCTATCGAAGCTGCCGGACGTACAGTTGGCGATAACATCTTCCTTGTAGGTGTAGATGCTCTGTCCGAGGCTCTTGATAAAGTAGAAGAAGGCAAAATGACAGGGACAGTATTTAACGATCATATTTCTCAGTCTCATTCAGCAGCAGATGCAGCTGTTAAATATCTTGCAGGCGAAGAAAATGAACACTACATCGGCTGTGATTACGTAAAAGTAACTACAGACAACGTAGCTGATATTAAAGAAATGACAAAATAATTTAATTGATCTTGCTCAGAAAGGTGCGGGTGACTTAAAAGACACCCGTACTTTTCTGTGAGAAAAGGGAAAGGGAGGAGAAATATGTCTGAGTACAAACTGCAGCTGAAGGGCGTCTGCAAATCTTTCCCAGGTGTTAAGGCACTTGATAATGTACAGCTGTCACTCCGTCCGGGTACAGTACATGCTCTCATGGGAGAGAATGGTGCAGGAAAGTCTACTTTGATGAAATGTTTATTCGGTATTTACAAAATGGATGCCGGAGAAGTCTACTTAGATGGACAGAAAATTGTAGTTAATAATCCTGATGAAGCAATGAAATATGGTATCGCAATGGTACATCAGGAGTTACAGCCGGTTCCGGCAAGAACAGTAGCGGAAAATCTTTACCTTGGACGTTTTCCTACAAAGAAATACGGTCCTTTACAGGTAATTGACCATAAAAAGATGTATGAAGATACAGCATACTGGCTGAAAGAAGTTAAGATGGATTTTGATCCGAAGGCTCTTCTGGGTGATCTTTCTATCGGACAGATGCAGTCAGTAGAAATTGCAAAAGCAGTTTCACATAATGCGAAGGTGGTAATCTTTGATGAGCTACATCCTCATTATCAGATAACGAAGTAGAAGCTCTTTTCAGGATCATGAATGATCTGCGAGATAAGGGTGTTGCCATGGTTTACATTTCTCATAAGATGGATGAGATCAAACGTATTGCAGATGATATCACCATCATGCGAGATGGTACATATGTAGGAACCTGGCCGGCAGCTGAAATGACTACAGAAGATATCATTACCAAAATGGTAGGACGTGAGCTGACCAATGTATATCCGGAAAGAAAGAATAAACCGGGAGAAGTGATCATGGAGGTAAAACATTTAAGTTCTATCCATGAGAAATCATCCAGGATGTATCTTTCACACTCCGCAAAGGTGAGATTCTTGGATTTGGTGGTCTGGTAGGAGCTCAGAGAACAGAGCTTCTGGAAGGCGTTTTCGGAATGAGAGCGATCAAATCCGGAGAAATTTATATTAAAGGCAAAAAAGTAAATATCAAACATCCGGCAGATGCCATGAAAGCCGGAATCGGTCTGATCACAGAGGACAGACGTGGAAATGGTATTTTTGGATGTCTTTCCATCAAGGATAATGTAGGTGTTTCTATTTATAACAAACATTTGAAAGCCGGATTTGTGCTTGATCATAAGACGATCAACGGAATCGTAGACGACAGTATCAAGAAGCTGCGTATCAAGACTCCGAATATGCAGGAGCATATCGCAAACCTGTCCGGTGGTAACCAGCAGAAGGTTATCGTTGCAAGATGGCTGGCAAATGATCCGGATATCCTGATCATGGACGAGCCTACCCGTGGTATCGATGTTGGTGCAAAACACGAGATCTATGAGATCATGAACGACCTGGCAGCAGAAGCAAAGCCATTATTATGATTTCTTCAGAAATGGCAGAGCTGCTTGGTATGTCTGACCGTGTTTATGTAATGTGTAACGGAAAGATGCGCGGAGAACTTACAGAGGAAAATGAAATGACTCAGGAACATGTTATGAGTTATGCTACAAAATTCTGATGATGGGAGGAGAAAAATAATGGGTAAAAAGAAATTAAGCTTTAAAGAGATTATGACAAATTATGGTGTTATCATCATCATGGTTGCCTTATCGTATTCACAGGAATCACAAGACCAAACTTTATAACAACAAACAACCTTACTAATATTCTTGCAACTATGAGTTTCCGTCTGGTAATCGCACTTGGTATTGCCGGATGTATCATTACAGCAGGATGTGACCTTTCCGCAGGTCGTATGATTGGTTTCGGCGGATGTATTGCAGGTACACTGCTCCAGAAAATGGATTATTCCGCTAAATTCTATCCGGGTATGAAACCGTTAAACATCTGGCTTGCACTTCTGATCGTTATGCTGATCTGTGCAGCATTCGGTCTGGTAACAGGTTTCTTTATCGCATACCTGAACGTACCGCCATTCATTTCCACAATGGCTATGATGGAAATCGTTTATGGTATCTGCAGTATTTATACAAATGCAACTCCTCTTGGAGGATATGTAAGTGAGTATACAGGACTTGCTACAGGTAAATTCCTTGGAATGAGCTATCTGGTATGGATCGCAATCCTGGTTGGTGTTATTACATGGTTTATCTTTAACATGACCCGTCATGGAAAATATATGTATGCAATCGGTGGTAACCCACAGGCTGCAGAAGTTGCCGGTGTTCCGGTTAAGAAAACTCTTATCATTATCTATGCAAAAGCAGCAGCTATGTATGGTCTTGCAGGATTTATGATGGGTGCAAAAGCCGGCGGTGCATCTGTTCAGTTAGGTTATGGTTATGAAATGGAAGCTATCGCAGCTTGTACTATCGGTGGTGTATCTGTAACCGGTGGTCGTGGTAAAGTATCTTCCGCTCTGGTCGGTGTTGCAGTATTCGAATTCCTGAAAGCAGCACTTCAGTTCCTGGGAGTAAATGCATACGCTCAGTACATCGCACTTGGTGTTATCATCTTCATTGCTATTTCACTGGATATCAGAAAATACATTGCAAGAAAATAATAAAAAGTATATAATGTTACATACAGGGCCGCCGTTTTGGTACGACGGTCCTTTCTTTATATATACAGCTGCGAAATAAAAAGAGGAGAAATAAAAAATGGGAAACAGTTATTTATCAAACGTAATGATTCCGCTGATGATGACTCTTGTTCTTGGATATTATGCAGCCCGTCTGCTGATATTTCATGATACAGAATCCATCACAGGGAAAGATAATGGAAAGAAACTTAAGGACAAAGAGAAATATGTGGCAGAATCAGGAAAGCTGATACTTTTTCTTGCGGCAGGTTCTTTTGTTATGGCAATCTTAATGTACTTCAGTGTCCATGCGGCAGTTGTGGAAATTGCGGTGTGGTTTGTAGTATTCGGTATTTTATGGAAACGTATGAATGATAAATACGGAGCTCCGAATTCACATAAGAAGAAATAAGATAACCATTTAGTAGAGTGCTGATTGTGAAGGCGCTGAACAGTTACAGGACAAAAAACAGAAATTTAGAGACAGGTGTAGAGATGGAGAAGTATTCGGTACTGCTTGTGGATGATGAGGAAGATGTTATCCAGATTATTATGAAAAAAATGGACTGGGAAAGCATGGGATTTCAGATTGTGGGTTATGCACACAACGGTGTGGAAGCTCTGGAAATGGCAGAGGAACTACAGCCGGATGTGGTAATGACTGATATTAAGATGCCATATATGGATGGCCTCACGCTGAGTCGTAAGCTGAAAGAACTTTATCGCACAGTCAAGATTATTATTTTTTCAGGTTTTGATGAATTTGAATATGCAAAAGAAGCAATTCAGATTGAAGTGGAGGAATATATTTTGAAACCCATTGATGCCAGAAACCTGAAAGAGGTATTCGGGCGTATCCACGAGAAGATAGGGCGGGAGATGGATGAGAAGAGAAATGTGGATAAGCTGAGAGAATATTACATGGAAAGTCTTCCGATTCTTCAGGAAAATTTCTATACCTCTCTGATTGACGGACGTATTCCTGAGGGGGAGGTTGAAAAATATCTTTCTAACTATCAGATTGATCTTACCGGCCCCTGTTATGTAGTTTCTATTTTACATATCAGCACTACAGATATTCCACAGAATATGAATCCTTTTTTGCTGGGGGTATCAGTGAAAAAGCTGGCAGAAAAACATATGGAAGGGGAATGGAAATCAAGGATTCTGATGTATCTGGGAGATATTGTGGTAATCACACAGTTTGAAGAACAGGAACAGATTACTGCGTTTACGGATTTTATGGATCAGTTCTGTCGTCTGGCAAAGCATGTATGTGAAGCAACGGTAACTGCAGGGATCGGATATGTATGTGACAATCTGCCGGATATCCGGCTGTCATGGCAGGGTGCAAGGAGTGCTGTTTCCTATCGCGTGATCTATGGAAATGCGCGTGCGATCAATATTGCGGAAATTGATCCTATGGAGAATGTGGATGAACGTTGGGAGGAACAGGAAATACAGAAGATTCTTAAAAGAATCCGTATGGGAACAAGGGAAGAACTGGAAACAGAAATCAGTCACTGTGTATGCAGGTTTCTTCAGGATGGAACTACTATGCAGAAATATCAGATTTTTATTATGGGACTTCTTACAGAACTTTTTCGTTTCTGCAATAACAATCAGTTGGACAGTGTTGAATTTTACGGTGAAAAGGGGGAAGCTTTTGATAAGTGCATGCAGATGGAATCCCCGAAGGAACTGGAGCAGTGGCTTCTGAAAGTCTGTGAGAAGTTACAGGAAACCGTTCAGCAGGAACGGCAGGCAAGTACCAGATCTTTTGTTTCCAGAGCTGTGGAATATGTGCAGGAACATTACAGCGACAGAAACATTACTATAGAATCCGTATGTCGTGAACTGGGTGTGAGTGCTGCATATTTTTCTACGATCTTTAAAAAAGAAACAGGTAAAACATTTATCAGTTTTCTGACAGATTACAGAATGGAAAAGCAGTGGAGCTTCTCATGACTACCAGTGATAAGACTTATATTATTGCAGAAAAAGTGGGGTATGCAGATCCTAATTATTTCAGTTACGCGTTTAAAAAACAGTACAGTATGTCACCGTCTAAGTATCGTACTGCCAACAGTTAATAACAAAAGACAGGAGAATCAGTGGAAAAGATCAGAGAATTATTAACCCATAAGAACAAAAAAACAAGAAGTATGCAGATGACAATATCTATTTCTTTTACAATTCTGTCTGTATGCTGTATGTGTCTTCTTGGAGTTATGCTTTATCAGCAGTTTACCAGAAAAGCAGAGAATCTTACAGTCGAAAATTCAAGGCAGCTTCTTAATCAGACGACCATCAATCTGGAGGATTATCTGAGGAATATGCGCCGTATTTCGGATGCAATGTATTATACGGTAATCAAGAATACAGACATCGGAAGTGAGAGTCTGGAGGATTCTATGAATCTTTTGTACGAGGCGAACAAGGATAAGCTGGTCAGTGTGGCATGTTATACAAATGACGGGAAGCTGACAGAAGCATCTCCCATTGCCACAGAGAAACCAGGAGTTGATGTAAAATCGCAGAAATGGTTTCAGGATGCAGCCGGAGAACTGGAAAACTTTCATTTCTCCACACCCCATGTGCAGAATCTCTTTGATGATCCATCTTACAGATACTACTGGGTGGTTTCCTTAAGCCGTACAGTGGAGCTTACCAGAAATGGGAATTCCATGCTGGGCGTTCTTCTGGTTGATATGAATTACAGCAGTATCGAGCAGCTTCTTGAGAAGGCAAACACAGACACTTCCGGTGAATATGTATATCTGATGGCGCCGGACGGGGAAATTATCTATCATCCCAAGCAGAATCTGATCCACATGGGACTGTATGAGGAAAACAATACCGAGGCAGCAGGATATGAAGATACTACTGTAAAAGAGAATTTTCATGGAGAAAAGCGTCTGGTTACAGTAAAAACAATCAGTTACACGGGATGGAAGCTGATCAGTGTGGTTCCCATGAAATCTTTCAGTATGGGCATGACAGGTATGAGAAATCTGGTAGTCCTTCTGGTAGCTCTGACAGTGCTTGCGGTGGTAATCCTGAATCAGATGGTATCTGCCAGGATTTCCAAGCCATTGCGCCGTCTGAATGATTCTGTGAAGGAGTGGGAAGCCGGAAATATGAATCCGGATATTTATATAGGCGGTTCCATGGAAGTAGAGCATCTGGGAAAAACACTTCGCTCTACGGTTGCGCAGATTCGTCAGCTTATGGATGATATTGTAGTGGAACAGGAGGAGAAGCGAAAGAGTGAACTGGATGCCCTGCAGTCTCAGATCAACCCGCATTTCTTATATAATACACTGGATTCTATTGTCTGGATGATTACAGGTGAAAGATATGATGATGCGGTATTTATGATCACGCAGCTTGCCAGTCTGTTCCGCATCAGTCTGAGCAAGGGTAAAACTGTGATTAAGATTGAGGATGAAGTCAAGCATGCCAGAAATTACATGAACATCCAGAAGATCAGATATAAGAACAGCTTTGAAGTGGATTTTCAGATAGAGGAAGATATTCTGGATGGGTGTATTGTAAAGCTGGTGCTTCAGCCTTTGCTTGAGAATGCTATTTATTATGGTATGGAATTTATGGACGGAGAGGGTGAAATCCATGTCCGGGGTTACCGCAAGGATAAGGATGTTTATCTGGAGGTGGAAGATAACGGACTTGGAATGCCGGAAGAAGAGGCCGCAGAGCTTCTTAACGGAAAAGAAAGACCGCATAAGCATGGCTCAGGCGTTGGTCTGGTCAATGTCCACAGCCGTCTGAAGCTTCGCTTCGGAGAGGCTTATGGTCTGGTTATTCACAGTTGCCCGGATGAGGGAATGATGGTACAGATCCATATTCCGTATATTCCATATACAGTGGAGACGCAGAAATTTCTGGAAAGTGGAAAGGATTATTCTTCAGTGTCAGCATCCGGAAAGGAGGGTTCGGAATGAAAAGAACAGAATATCAGGCCTCCTTTTTCTGCTGGTGATCCTGCTGTGATCGGATACAGTGCACATGAAATGGTAAATCAGGGGAAAGATGAAGATTATATATCTGTATCTGTTGTTGTAAATGACAGCAGCAATGTCCGGTGGGATGCTTTTCGTTCCGGTCTGGAGCAGGGAGCAGAAGATAATCATGTACATCTGAATCTTGTTTCTACAGGCACGTTTCAGAATGCACAGGAAGAACACACAATTGTGAAAAAGAGAACTGGATGGAGAGGCAGACGGTGTGATCGTTGAGCCTTATTCCAGTGAGGCAGATGTGATCCTTCCAACAGAATCAGCGAAACCGGTGGTACTTGTGGAACAGGGATAGAGACAGACAGACTTTTTACTTCTGTAATGACAGACCATGGGAAGCTGGGGAAAAGTCTGGCTGATGCAGTCATTCAGGGCAAAGCAGTTAAAGTAGGGATCTTGAGCGGAAACCAGAGTCAGCTGGGAATGAGGCAACGGTTAAAGAGTGTCAAGGACAAGCTGGAAGAAGCAGGAATAGAGATTTCCTGGATACTTTCGGAAAAGGAACTTGACAAGAAGATGCGAAATGTAGAATATTTTGCAGAGCAGCCGGTAGATACAGTAATTTCTCTTGATAATGATGATACGGAAAAAGCGGTGGATATTATTCTGAATGATGACCGTATCTCATGGAAACTCTACGGAGAAGGTCGTTCTGAGAAGCTGATATATTATCTGGATAAGGGGACGATACAGGAACTGGCAGTTCCCAATGAGTATTATATGGGATATCAGAGTATAGCCCTTGCAGCGCAGAATATCAGGTATTATACGGACAAAACAGAACAGGCAGAAGTTGAATTTTATATGGTATCCAAAGATAATCTCTATGATGAAGAAACAAGCAGAATTTTGTTTCCGGCTGTAAGATGACCGGACAGACAGATGGGGGAAAAGAAAATGCACAGAAAATATCTGGCACTGGCAGGTGTTCTGAGTCTTGTAACTGTTACTGCCGGAGGATGTAAGGGCAGTGAGGAGAAGGATGTCAAAAATATTAAAATAGGAGTTACCTTATACAGCCAGTATGACACATTTATCTCAGAATTGATGACGGAATTTACAGAATACGCAGCAGATAAGGAGGAATCCAGCGGTGTGGCGATCAAGCTGGAAATCCTGGATGCATCACAGAGTCAGCTGAACGCAGAATGAACAAGGTGAAAACTGATCGATAAAGGATGTGATGTGGTGTGTGTCAATCTGGTCGACCGTACAGAGCCTACAACAATCACAGATTTGGCTGAGAATAATCAGGTTCCGATCATATTTTTTAATCGTGAACTGGTTACAGAGGATCTGGAACGTTGGAGTGAACTGTATTATGTGGGAGCAGATGCTTCTCAGTCCGGTGTGCTGGAAGGAGAAATTGCGGCAGATGCATTTAAGAAAAATGCAGATATTGATAAAAATGGTGATGGTATCTGCCAGTATGTGGTTCTGGAAGGTGAAGCCGGACATCAGGATTCCATTGTAAGAACGGAGTATTCGGTGAATACTATGGTTGAAAAAGGAGTGGAAACAGAGAAGCTGGGATATGCCATAGCAAACTGGAACAGGGCGCAGGCTCAGACAAAAATGGCAGCTCTGCTGACGCAATTCGATGGAAAGATTGAGATGATCATTGCAAATAATGATGATATGGCACTGGGAGCAATTGATGCGTTAAAGGCATCTGATATTCCGAAAGAGAGCTGGCCCGGAGTTGTGGGGATTGACGGTACAGATGAGGGGATTGAGGCTGTAAAGAATGAGGAAATGCTTGGAACGGTTTATAATGATAAAGAGGGGCAGGCGCGTGAAATGCTGAATCTTGCATTTGTAATCGCAACGGATGGAGATAAGAGTGATATTCCGTTGATCGACGGAATATATGTGCGCACGCCATATCATAAGCTTACGTTGGAAAATATAGAAGAGTATGAGTAATTTCTCTGATTTGGTATTTATAGTAATTCTGTAAATAAAAAAGGCTGTTGTTAATGACAGCCTTTTTATTAAGCATTTCTGATTAAAGTGTCTGGATATAAGATAATAATTCAGCTTTCTCAGCTGCGCTTAATTTATTTCCTGCTGTAAATGCAGCGATGAAATCTTTGATGGCTCCGTTGTAAGAATCCTTTACAATCTCCTGGGCATAATTTTCATAGAATTTCTTTGAGGTGACAGATGGAATATAGATAGCTCTTTTTCCGCTCTTGTCAATATTCAAAAAGCCCTTCTGTGCCAGACGGGAAAGAAATGTGTTTACTGTCTGTTTCTTCCATGCTTTCTTTTCTTCCTCATTAAAGTGAACCATAATCTCAGAAAAAGTTGCAGGTGTTTCTCTGGTCCATAAATATTGTAAAATATAAAATTCTGTTGCGCTCATTGCATTTCGTACCATTATTATAAGTCCTCCTTATCAGTGTAGTGATGTGTACTTTGGGGATTGTTAAAATTTTTATTGCCAGATAAATACTTTTGTTTCTATAGCAAGCCTCTTAATCAATATGCATTATTTACGAGGATTGCTATAATGTTCTTTAAATAAAATCAGGAGAAGAATAACTGCTCTCCTGATTTTTGTATTAAGAATAGTAATCGTGGATGTTCAGCAGTCCGTTGAATGGAAGGCTCTGAACAGTTAATAGTAACTAAGAATAGTAATGGAAAAGTACACATGGTACTGTAAACAAACAGATGTGGAAAAGTTTTATCCAACATCTGTATGCTATTTTAATATAAAAGTATAAATATTACTAGACGTAGAAATAGACAAAAATGTAAGTGAAAAATAGGTTAATTTATCAATTACGGAGTCTTTATGTTAATAATTGCGAGAGCAGTACAGATACAGATTATACAGTAGCCTCTCGGATCATGCAATATTGTTTCAGATCAAAGTGAGGTTTTTCCACTATCCCGTATGTTTTAAATCCAAAGTGTTCATAAATAGGAACGTTATTGGGATTATGGGTTTCCAGAGAAATCAGCATCTTGTGTTTCTGGGCGTAATTTATCACTTCATCCATCAGAAGTTCTGCCAGCCCATGATGCTGGTGTCCCGGGTCTACCGCAAGGTAGATCACATGGAGACGTTCTGTCTGGTGAAGCTGATCAGTCCAGCTTGAGTTCAGGTAGTCTTTGCCCTGAATGAAATTCCAGAAGGTTTTCAGGCTTGGATCTTCTTTGATCAGCCATCCGTCAGTGGTAAGTGCAGCTCTGGCCTCTGTGAGACAGTAGTGCAGAAAATTGTAAGGTTCGCTTTCGTCAGAAACAACCAGAATACTGCTCAGTTCGCTGCTGTCAGAATAAATCTCGCATGTCTGAAAGAACTCCGTCAGATCGCAGGAAAAGAGCTCAGGCAGAAGTCTTTCTCTGGTGTCATCATCAGGAATCAGGGTATGATACAGCGGATCCTGTGCGAAACAGACCGTTAACAGTTTCTGTAATCGTGGTAAATCTTCTTCCTGTACTCTGTACAAATTATCACTTTCCATGGTATGTAGTAATCTCCTTATTTATTGCCGGGAACATTGCTGTTCCGGGAGTGGTAATGTTTTTTAAAAAGACAGTAGATTATTATAGATGTTATCCAACATCGCAGACAGCTTATTAACGGAGATGTTTAAGTAGCGGATATCATCCTTATAATAAGCCTTCTGTCTGCGCAGGGCAGCTTCCAGACGACGGATCTCACTGTCGAGTTCCGGTGTTTCTTCTTCCATGCGCTGCTTCAGTTTCTGCACGATCCCGTAGAGATTTTCGTGATGCATGATACGTCCGGCACCCCACATCAGGCGGTCTTTTGGCTGGTGAAGAATGTATTCGGTGAAGTGATAGTAAACTTCTTCATCGAAGAGAAATGCGTACATATTATTGTCTACTCGATAGAGAGCCTTCAATGCATCTGTAATATTTCCCTCGGATAAAGCCCGGCTGGCTTTTTCCAGCTGTCGGATATTTTTGGAGGCAGCTTCCTGTGGGAAAATTACTTCATCTTGCCAGTTGAGACGTACCAGATAGTCTTGTGCCTTGCGGAAAGTTTTCAGCAGCTCCAGTCCGGCATATTCCCATTTGTGGCGGAAAGCAATGCGGCGTCGGAGTCTGAAAGTGTGGCATATTCCGCATTAATCTGGCAGATTTTGTCATAAATATTTTCGGCAGAAGCGGTAATTGTCTGCAGGTTTCTGAGCAGAACATTCTGCTCAGGATCAGCAAATGAGAGTGCATTTTCGTGGATACTTTCTGCGACCGCGTTCATGGTATTGCTGAAATTCATCGGTGGCAGGACAAGTCTGTCAATGGTCATGATCAGTTTCAGATAGCATTCATGATGAACTGATAGACAGCATTCCTGGTAAACATCCTGATTATCATATTGGGAATGATAATAATTCTGCATGAAGGGCCCGGCGCTGAAATCATTGACTGTGGATGGGATACCTGCGATTGCCATGGAGAAATCATCAGACCATGTCTCGATGGGAGAGAGAACCGTGATCCCGTCAGGATATGCTTCCTTCGGGACAGTCAGGCTGTCTGTAAACTGTCTGATGAAATCTGCATATTCATAGGTACAGCGGATGGCATCCTGCGTATTGTGCGCGTGTGCAGGAAGTTCAAAGTTCAGGTCTGCGATCACTTTACCCTGCCAGTTAGGATGTACGCGGAATACCTGATTGTAGGCTCCTGTTGACCAGTCGTATTTGGAATCAATGATTCCCCATTCCTCGGCAGCCATTGCACAGAAGACAAGAGTGTGGGCAGGTTTATAGCCGCCCTTTACCAGTGCACGGGCAATGCCGAGCATCATGCGACTGCCGCATTATCGTCCTGGAATCCATCGAAATAGGAATCATAGTGTGCAGACAGCAGGATCATAGAGTCTGTCTCAGTACCCTGTATTTTACCTGTGATATTGCCTGCTGTTGTGTCCGGAATGACTCTGGAACGGGCATCCAGTGATACTTTTAATGAGGATCTGCGTAATAAAGCAGCATCCTGTTCCAGAGTGTTATGGGTATCTTCTGAATCAGTGGTGTTGTCTTTGCAGGCGGAAATTTTATTTCGGAGAGAACGCTTCAGGATACGTGCATCTGCCTGAGACAGAGAGAATGCAGGTGCGAAATCAGGACCTGCGATATCCTGTGCATTCAGCGCAGACTCTGCGATTTCTCCGTAGCCGTTTGCCTGAACTGCGATCAGGGCAGCAGCGCCGCGCAGATAAGCCTGATAAACAGGGAAGCTGATCCACCATTCGTCTCGCTGGTTGATCTCAACCATAACCAGCTTTCCTTTTACGTTTATGCCTTCATAATCTGCAGCAGTTCCTTTTCCCAGATAAACGAGTTCGTAATCTTCAAATCCGTCTGTCTCGAAATTTGTCTGATATCCGCCATCTGAAAGGTGTGTTCCTGCCGTCATCATCTGTAAATTTCAGGACTGCCTTCTCGAATTCCATCCGTCCAGTGAGA
>ENA-OQDW01000702-OQDW01000702.1-human-gut-metagenome-genome-assembly--contig:-NODE-702-length-13519-cov-2.056750_pt1 | contig 13519 bp, 19 predicted proteins | sample MGYA00242784_ERZ504613 | MGnify/ENA primary metagenome ERZ504613 (study PRJEB26092, sample SAMD00036330) | human gut metagenome | host: Homo sapiens | study: EMG produced TPA metagenomics assembly of... | reverse complement strand
CCGAGGCCCCGAGCGTGGCCGAAGCAAGGGCGATCATCCGCGCGGAACAGGCCGGCCAGTCGCACGCCGCCAGCTCCCGATACTCCGGCCCGGCACCGCTGATCTGCGCCGCACCGCCGACCCGTTCTACGATCAAGCCCGCGCCAACGCGCTCACCCCGCACGTGCACGAATACCCGGATGCCAACCATTCGATCGAGGTGCCCGGCCACTGGCGTCGCTCGCTCGACTATCTGAAGGAAGTCACCGCGTCCGTAGCCCAGTACGCCGCCACGCTGTAATGCCCCGCGACACGCCCGAATTCTGCAATGTCGCTGACCATCCGTAATCTAATCATCCGTAAACCACAGACCGTTGGTTGAAGTGCGCGCGAGTGCATTTCCGAAGTTTGGTTCGCCAAGCCAGCGCAGGTTGAGAGATATAAGCCCGTCAAGGCCGGCGAAGGTCGCTTCGCGAGATTATATTGCTCTGCCTGTGCGCAGGGCTTTTTTGTTGCCCGGCCGAAAGTTCCGAACTCCAAGTCAACGGCCGACTTAGGAAGGAACGCCATGAAGAGGCCCGAAAAGGAAGCGGTAGTCGCTCAGCTTACGGAAGAATTCCGTAACGCTGACGCCGTCTACCTGACCGAGTACCGCGGGCTTACCGTTCCGCAGATTTCCGATCTGCGTGAAAAGCTAGGCCGCGATACTTCCTACACCGTGGCAAAGAACACGCTGGCACGCATCGCCGCCAAGGAAGCGGGCATTGAGGGTCTCGACGAGATTCTCTCCGGCCCGACCGCCATCACCTTCGTGAAGGGCGACTTCATCGAGGCTGCGAAGGTCATCCGTGACTTCGCCAAGGACAACAAGGCTCTTGTCATCAAGGGTGCCGCCGCTGACGGCACTGTCTACGATGCCGAGGGCGCCAAGAAGCTGGCAGACTCAAGTCCCGCCCGCAGCTGCTTGCCGAATTCGCCGGCGACATCAAGGCATCGATGGCCAAGGCCGCGTACCTGTTCAACGCTCTGCCTACCAAGGCTGTGCGCACGATCGACGCCCTGCGCGAAAAGCAGGAGAAGGCTGCCTGATTTACGCCCTCACGGCATGAATCAGTCGCTTCGATAATTTAAACAATAAGGTTTATTAGGCAGCGGATCTACCACTTCGTCCGCCGCAAGATTGAAAGGAAGCCATAATGGCTAAGTACACCAACGATGAGCTGCTGGAAGCCTTCGGCGAGATGACCCTGGTCGAGCTCTCCGAGTTCGTGAAGGCCTTCGAGGAGAAGTTCGACGTCGAGGCTGCCGCTCCGGTTGCCGCTGTTGCCGCTGTTGCTGGCGCTGCTGCTCCGGCTGAGGAAGAGAAGGATGAGTTCGACGTCATCCTCTCCGCCGTCGGCGACAAGAAGATCCAGGTCATCAAGGCTGTCCGCGCCATCACCAACCTCGGCCTGGCCGAGGCCAAGGCTCTTGTCGACGGCGCTCCGAAGGCCGTCCTCGAGAAGGCCAAGAAGGAAGATGCCGAGAAGGCCAAGGCTCAGCTGGAAGAGGCTGGCGCCAGCGTCGAGCTCAAGTGATTTGTGCGGCATAAGCCGCAATCACAGCTTTTCGAGGAACCCCGCACCTGTGTTTCAGGCTGCGGGGTTTCCGCATACTGAGTAGACTAGTTGACGAGGACGAGGCGGAGAACGCGATCCGGCGTGGAAACACAAAGCTGGCAATGAGCGAAAGTTGTCAATTCTGTGCCCAGTAATCCGCCAAAAGCCGGTAAAAGATGACACAATGGCACGTAGTGTGGTCAAATAGTGTGTCCAGGAAGGCGGTCACGGTGAGCGAGTGGACGGTGAAGATCAACGGTGTCGACCGGATCAGCGTCAAGCCGGGGGAGTGCGTGGAAATCGGCCGTAAGCCGTTACGCCCCCTTGCCGATGATGGCACACCCGCCTTGACGTCGCCGATCAAACCAATCGATGTCCAAACGGCACGCCATGTTCACGGTAAAAAGCAATGGCACGGCCTCGGTCCGTGATCTTGGATCGACCAATGGATCGTATGTGGTGCGGGAAAATGGCGATTTGTTGCGCTTGCCGGCCAATGCCGAGTTCCTGTTGCCGACGTCTCCCATGCGCATGCAGTTCGGCGATGTGCCTGCGGACTTCATTCGTGTCGACGATCCAGTGGCAAAGCCGCTCGACCTCAAGGTGCCTGATTTGTTTGGCTATGCGGTTCACGAAGCACCGCAGGAGCCGGATGCGGCGGATATGTCCGTCGACGATATTCTTGATTTGCGGGCCGGCGAGCGACCGCCATCTTCAGCGCGGATAATGTTCGACGCAAGGTCGACGAGCTTGAACTTGGCTCGCTGAATATCACGCAGCCAGTGACGAAAAACGATGAGCCGGCCATACCCCGTGATCTGTTCGCGGATGCGTTGGCCCAGCATGCCGAGCAGGAGACCGAACGCAAAAACCAGCAGGCCATGAACTCCGTGGCACTGCCGAAGCAGCAGACCGAACCTGAGTCGACGATTGTAACGCCTGCATCCAAGCACAGCAGGATCTCCGGTATTGTTCCAGTAGATGCCATCGCCCATGCCGTTGTTAAGCACGCTCCCAGCACAAGCGAGCCGGCAGTGGCGTCGGCGGCGGTTGTTGAATCCGATGTGGTGGCTGGCGCAAGCAAGTCAGCCGAAAACGTTCAGTCCGCTCCGAATACCAGGAATGCCGGCGATTCTCAGCCGGCGGACACTGTCGAACAGCATGCTGAAGTTGCCCAGCCTGAAGCCGCCCGGGAAGCCGAAGCCGCTCAATCTGAAAACACCCAGCCTGAGACCGCTCAGCCGGCAACCGCCCAGTCTGAAACCGACCAGCCGGCAGCTGACGTACCGGACGATCAGCAGCGGACCGCAGCCGAAGCATATCAAGAAGCCACCGCAGCAGGCGTAGCAGACCAGCAGCCGGCTGCCGAAACCGCCCAGCAGTCGGTATCCGAAGCATATGATATCGACTCCACGGCGTACACACTCCGGTCTTCGAGCCCGGCTCGGTGTTCGAGCGTGTGGCCAAGGCGAGCTGAAAGCACAGGAGCCGGCAGTCGAAGTCGATGGCCTGACCTCTGACGAGGCAAAAACCACGCAAGATTTCAATGTTCAATTCGAAGTCGCCCGTCATCCCGAATTGCTGGCGTTCCTCGCCATGAATCCGTACCTGTACGACGACATGTATTCTTGGCTCGCCGCCCGTGGCGAGGCCGATATTGACGAAGCCCTGTCTCACAACAAGGGCTATCAGGAATACCGCGAAGCGGTTGGAAAGTGAGTCGAGAGATGACCCAGAGCCAGACTCAGAACCAGAATCTCACGGAAGGTCTGAATCGCATCCGTCGCTGGCGTGACCAATACCGCAGCATGCAGCCGCCATCGCCGCTCGAGGATGTGAATCAACTGGCCGCGAAGCTGGAGATGACCCATGCCCATCCCTCCGGCATCGCCCAGCTGTTCGCTTCCGGCCATGTCCGGTTGGATTCGTTGTTCCGCGACACGGGTGTGCTTAAGGCCGCCGAACGCCATATTGGGCGCGTGCTGGATGACCAGGCCGCCAAACGCAGGATTTCCGGCGTGGCGGAGTTGTCGCTCGTGGTCGGCGTGGCCACATGGAAGGGCAACGCGCTGCCGGTGCTGTTGTACCCGGTGAGCGTCACGATCGAGGATGATGGCTTGTCGACCACCATTCGATTCACCGGTCGCGTGGCCTGAACGTCGCGTTCGTCAATACATTGCGTGAGCAGGGGGTGTTCCTGGATGAGGATTCCCTGTTTGACGGTGCCAGCTATGACAGTGGCACTCCCGAAACTTCCGCGATGTTCGCCCGTATTTCGTCCGAAGCGTCGGAGCGTATCTCCGACTTCGCCATCGAGCGCCAGATTGTGCTCGGATGCTTCATGGACCCCTCGTCGCAGATGATCAGCGAAAGCCGACAGTTCATCGACCAGCTGGAGAACGGCCCCACCGGCAATGTGCTGTTGGACGCGCTTGCCGGCGACGAATCCGCCCGCACCGCGCTCAAAGATGCCAATATTCCGCAATACAGTCCTTTCGACGTAGACCCGCATGCCGAGTACGAAGTCGGCGATGTGGACAATACGGTGCGATATGCCGCGTCACTTGCTGCCAATGGCCATAGCATCGTGGTCGACGGCACCTTCCCGAAGGCACCGCGGAGCAGGCTGTGGCCATCGCATCGCGCTGCCTGATGAATGGTCGTTCCGTGCTGTACGTGCCCGGCGTGGCCGAGCAGAAGCGTCTGTTCATCCAGACGGCTTCCGCCAATGAGATGAAGGCGCAGGTACTGGATGTATCCGATGAACACGCCAACGCCGCGCTTGATAAGCAGCTGATTGCCGCAGTCGGATTCCAGCCCGGAGTCGCCACCCAGCGATTCGACCAGCTGGCCGACGAACTCGTGGGCGTGCGCTCGCGCTTGACCCGCTATCTGGGCGACCTGCACGGGGGCAACGATAAGTGGAATGTGTCCGCATACGAGACCATTCAGAATCTGGCCCGTATCTCCGTGCTCCCGACGCACCCTGCCACCCACGTTCGACTTGACGAGTCAAGTGCCCTGAGCATCGCCAACGATATTGACACATGGATCGGCAAGATGGAACGCGCCGGCGAGCTCGGCGAATACACCATCGGCCCGGAAGACACCGCATGGTACAAGGCGTCCATCACCACTGAAGAACAGGCAGTAACCGCCTACCAGCGCGTGGACGATTTGCTGCGTCGCTTCCTGCCCGCCACCCGTGAGCAGGTGGCACGCACCGTGCAGACCTGCGGATTCCCGGTTCCTCCCACCACCCGCGAGTGGGAGCGTCAGGTTACGGTTTTGAAGAATCTGCGACGAGTGCTTGACGTGTTCCAGCCGGAGATTTTCGAGCGAGACATCAGCTCCATGATCGAGGCCACCAAGCCGAAGAGCCAGCGCAAGGCCGAGGCACGTCGATGGGATTCTGGGAGCGCCGCCGCCACATCAAGGAAGCCAAGGATCTGCTGCGCGTCGGCGCGCAGGTCGAGGACTTGCACGAAGCGTTGAAGGTAGTCGCCAAGCAAGGGGAGCAGTGGCATCAGTTCGTGCCTCACGGCGGTTGGCCGGTGCTGCCCAGCAAGCTCGACGAGATCATCTCCACCCAAGAGGCGCTGGTCAGCAATATGACCGCGCTGGATACCGTGCTTTCCACCACACCCGCTGGTGGCAATCTGGAAACCGCCGATTTCGAGAAGGTGGAAGCACGCCTGAAAGCACTGCTGGATGATCGCAAGGCACTGGACACCTTGCCGGAGCGTTGCCTGCTGGAGCAGGAATTCGCCTCTGCCGGACTGAACGAACTGGTCGCCGATCTCAACGCTCGCCGAGTGAGCGTGGAGCAGGTGCGCGGCGAAGTGCAGCTGGCCTGGTGGACCACCGTGTTTGAGGACATTGTGCGTTCGTCCGCCATCATCTCCAACCAGGATGGTGCCGCGCTGCAGGCCGCATCCGACCGCTTTGCGCAGGTCGATGTGGAGCACGTGCGCTCCATCGGACCGATGGTGTCGCAGGAATCCATGCGCCGCCTGTGCGACATGCTGTTCTCCCGCACTCAGGAAGCCAACCAGATGCACACCGTGCTGGCAGGCGCGCCAGTGTGTCGCTGAGCAGGATTCGCCGTGATCATCCGGAGATTCTGGCCGCGGCCAAGCCGATTCTGGTGGCCGCGCCGGGTACGCTCGCCGCACTCACCGAGCCGGGTGTGCTGGCTGATGTGGCGATTCTCGATGCGTGCGCGCACATTCCCGCTATCGAGTTGCTGTCCATCATCGGCCGCGTGCAGCAGGTGGTGGTGATCGCCCACTGCGCGACGGTAACCAGCGAAAGCGTCAAGCAGCTGATCGACACGTTGCCTCATATCGAGGTGGATGCTGCCCCATCTCGCCGTGCGCCGCGCCTGTCCGCATTCCTTGAATCCGAGGGATATGGTCCTGTTCGCTATGATGTGGCCACCGAGCCGGCTGCCGGTGAGGTGCGATTCCACCGTGTGGAAGCGAGCGGTGTGCCGGTTATGTCTTCTGGTCTGGTGGAATCCAGCCAGCCGGAGATTGATGAAGTGGTGCGTCTGATTACGCAACGTGCCGCCGGTTTTGCCGTGGTTCCTTCCAGCTATCGACTTGTGGTCGTAATGTTGACCGACGCATTCCGCACACGCTTGGGTGCCGAATTGAAGTCGTTGGCAGGCAAATCCAAGGCGATGGGCCGATTCCTGCGCCATGTGCGGTTGGTTTCCTTGCGTGACGTGGCCGGAGGTCGTGCCACTGACGTGATTCTGTCGATGTGCTATGCGAAAACCACGCACGGACGTCTGCTTCAGCAGTTCGGTCCGCTCGAAAGCACAGGCGGTCGCGGACTGTTGCTGGATGCCCTGGCATTGGCGGACCACAGCTTGGATATTGTGTCGGCCTTTGGTTCCGAAGATTTGGATGAAGAACGACTGCACCAATCCGGTCCTCGGTTCCTGAAGACCATGTTGACGTGGGCCGAACAGCTTGACGACCGTCCGGTGCTTCCGTTGCGTGATGCGGCAGGCGGCAACGTGCTGTTCGACGATATCGCCGACAGGTTGCGCGCGCGAGGACTGAACGCTGCTGTTGATTATGGATTCGACAAGGGCGTGAAGATTCCGCTCGTGGTGGGATTGAAGGACAAGCCGTTTGCCTTGGCCGTGCAGACCGATGACGCGAACTTTATGTCCGTGCAATCCACGCGTAGGCGTCATCGTTTGTCGGCACAGGATCTCATTTCCTTGGGCTGGAATGTGATGACCGTCTGGAGTGTCGCCGCCTTCGTGAACCCCGATAAGGAAGTCGACCGTATCGTCAGCCGTATCGGTGAGATCTATCGCGAGGTTGAATAACCATGGCGGAATACTCGGCTACACGGCGCACACCGCGCAAGCACAAGCGCGTGGTGATGAAGGCACTGAGCAGTTTGACGCTGACGGTGTCAAACTCGAGCCCGGAGACATGCAGACCGACCAACAACGGCAATCCGACGACGACAAACGCATCCTCGGCGAACTGCCGCCGCATTGGGCCGTTTTTAACGAGCGCGAGTAGGAGTTGGGGCGCACTCTGTGCGCCCCAACACTGTGTTTTCCGCAGCCGACAGGCTGCGGAAAACACAGTATCGGCCGAAGGCCGATTCCGCTTCCTACCGCACAACGGCCATAATCGCTCCGGCCTGTTGCAGCTCCATAACCTTGGCCGCGGCTCCGGCGGCATTGCGAACGACACCAGTCGGTCGTTGCCTCCCAATGCGCCAGTCGCATCCGGTTGCCGACATTCATCACCGTGGCGTTCTCGGCCAGCGTGCAATCAGCGCCTTCGCAACCGACAGCGGAAACCAGTCTCACCTGATCGCCGGCCAATACATCGTCGACGCTACTGGCCAAGCGGACTTCAATCACCGTAGTGCCGGTCGGTGCTACGGGCGCATCTCTGGCCATATGCGTGGAAATGGGATCGGCTGCTTCGATATCGATTTGCGCTACCTTGCCCACCACATCCTCAATATTGCCTGTCCAAGACGGGCCTGCCGCAGATACCGGCATATCAGCCAACTGAACGTCGGCGGCCAGAATAATGTCACCCCGTCGAATCGAGCGGGCGGCCACCACCATCGGCTCGGTCTCCACCACGGCCAATACGGCTTCAAGCCCAAACAGCACTGCGAGTCCCACGCACAACGCAGCAGTGAGTCGCGCAAGGCATCCGCCATGCGCCGTCGCCGCAATGAGCCGCGCGCAGGCGGCTTAATAAACGAAAAGGTCACCATGCAACCATGGTGACCTGAAGTTTTTCGTAAGCGCAAGCCAAATCGACCTATGTGGTTCTAGCTTGCCAAGTTATCCACAACGCTTCAAACCCGTGCAACAGACAGTGCCGTAGTGCCAATATCCGCGGCATACCGCCGTCGACACCGTCGTTTACAGAGGAAAAGCGGGTGTACAGACCTTACTTGCCGGATTTGTCGGTGCGGTAGAAGCCGTGACCCTTGAACTCAATCGGCACGGCGGAATACACCTTGCGCACCTGCTCCTGCGAGCACTTGGGGCACACGGTAATCGGGTCGTCATTGAACGACTGCTGTTCGGTGAAGTCATAGCCGCAGTTCTTGCAACGGTAATGATAGGTAGGCAACGGATTCCTCCAACAAAGTCATATTTCTCGCGGATGGCCCAAACGCCATGCCACGCAACCGTTCATATCCTAGTCGCCGCCCTGACACATTGGCGTTACGGTCTTACTAGCCAGCTTGCTGTTGCCACTCTGGTTCCATCGGCCAGTGTGCGTGGCTGGTTGGTCAGTCTGGCTTGCGCCGAGTATCTTGGCCGGCCGGTCAACTCAGCCGGCCCGATTCGCCAAGCCGCCGGTATCCCCCCGGCGTCAGCACTCCGTCGGCCGGCACATCATGTGGTTCGGCCGGCAAATCGGTGTCCAACACCTCCCACGGCCAGCACACCGCAATCAGGGGGCACGCGGGCTTGCGTCGAGCCAAGGCCCGGTCATACCAGCCGGCTCCACGCCCCAGACGATTGCCTTGCGGGTCCACTGCCAAAGCCGGGGCGATGACCAGATCGGCCTTCTCCAACGCTTCGGGCGGTAGAACTGCGCCAGTTGGCTCATCGGGTCTGTGATGGACGGTGCTGGGATAGCTGCAGCTACCGGCATTGTTCGCGCCACCCACTGCATCCATCGAGCGCAAGGATTCCAATGAATCCAGCACACTCCAGCCAATTTCCAACCCAGATCCCAATCGTGGCACCAACACGTGGCAGCCATGAGCCAACAGCCATCGCAACAGTGGCCGGGTTTCGATTTCCGAACCCATCGACACATATGCCGCCACTGTGGAACCATCCTGAATCATGTGTGCCGGGAACCGTCGCACCAGCAATTCACCGGCCGCTCCACGTTCTTCCGCTGGAATGCGCTTGCGCCGAGACAGTATATGGTGGCGCAGCGTCGCTTTATCCATCTTTTCTGTTTTCTCCGTGCCGCTGTGGTCGCTGCCGATATTCATGCCATTGTCCGCTTCGCTCATACCGCACAATCTAGTGTTTCCACCGTAAAACGAAAGTGGCCGAGGCGAAGGCGCAAGCCCTTCATATGGCTACAATAAAGGCCGTGTCAGTTTTCCAGTCGATTAAAGAGGCGTTCAAGCTGGACCACCAGATCCGTCCGCCGCGCCTCACCCATCCCGGTTTCCCGATAATCCTGCGCCCCCTGACCATGGACGATGAGGACGGCTGGAACGAAGTGCGCTGGCGCAACAACGACTGGCTGGCACCTTGGGAATCCGGTGACCCGATGCATGGCGGCTCCATCACATTCAATCAATGGGTGCAGCGGCAGCGCCGTAACGAGCAGCATGCGTCGGCGTGATCTTCGCCATCGAATACCAGATGCGTATCGTCGGCCAGATTTCGTTGGGAGCCATCGTGTATGGTGCCCATGCGTACCGGCGTGGTTGGTTATTGGGTCGATCAACGGTGCGCCGGCCGCGGATTCGCGCCAATGGCACTGGCCATGCTTGCCGATTGGGCGCTCGGAGACCCATTCGGGCCCGCGTTGCATCGGCTGGAAATCGCCATTCTGCCGGATAATGCGCGTTCTTTGGCTGTGGTGCGTAAGGTCGGAGCCCATCATGAGGGACTGCGCGAGCGGTATATGTATGTCAATGGCCAGTGGCGTGACCACGTAACGTTTGCGCTGTTGGCTGAAGATATGGGCAAGGGTTCGCCGCTAGACTCGCCGCCGCCGGTTCCAGATAAGCGTCGACCGGAAGAATTCCGCTCCGACACGCCCGGACGGAAAGCCCCAGTTCGTCGGCACGTCTCCTATCCTTGACTCTATGGGTTATGAGTCACTGAGCACTGTCGTCGTGCTGGTGATTGTGGCGATTATTATCGTTGTATGGCTGCCCGTACGTACGGCCAACGGCATGAAACGTGTGGACGAGCACCGGCAGGATCGTTATTCGCCTTCCCTGCATATCGTTGATGCAGAGAACGGCAGACGATTCGGAGACATCAAGCCGCATAAGGCGAAAGGGGCAGCAATGCCAGCATCAACACCGTCAGCGAGGCTGACATCTGAGCACATCGCCCATGTGCGGGAACTGCGCCGCGCGGCCATCCGCCGCCGGCAGATTCTCGCCGTATGCCTGCTTGCCATAACCGTGTTGGTGTTTGCCGTATCGTTCCCCCTGCATTTCAGTCCGCTGCTTGCTCTTATTCCGTTCGTGCTGTTGCTGCTGGTGCTGGTGCTGGGAGCCAATGCCTCACGCCAGGCCCGGCAATGGGAGCGCAAGGTGGTCCGCTACGAGCGGGCTCATAGCGGTACGGGCTGGTCCAAGAAACCGTCTGCCGAGTCCAAGGACAGCAAGCGTGTGAACAAGGCCGAACCGGTTGCGGCCGTAACTGCGCCTGCCGAGAAGCCTGCCGAGCAGATTGAGGATGCTGCCACCGAGGTCATGGAACAGCGGCAGATTCGCCGCGCGTTACGCGATGCCGAGATTGAGCAGGCCAAGGCCAAGGCCAAGGCGTTGCGTCAGTCCGCCGCCGCATATCAGGCCGCGGAAGAGCACGCCAAACAGTCTGAGAAGTCTGATATTGCACAGTCCGCCGCCGATAAGCCTGCCGCCGAGCCGTCTGCTATGGTCGATGAATCCGCCGACCGTAAGTCCGCTGCCGAAACCAGCGAATCTTCCGCCACACCTGATGCCTCCGTTCGCACAGACAAGTCGATTGAGTCGGACAAGTCCGTCGCCCCTCGAGTTGAACCATCGCTTACGGTGCGTGACGAGCGCGATGAGCGCGACGATGCCGCTGCCGCTGCCGATGCCACGTCGGAACTGGTCAGCGTACGCCCTGCCCGAGCACTGGACGTCTTCGATATGTCCACCTCGCAGGATCTCATCTCCTTCACTTTGGGTGGGGAACATAACGCCGACAACGCTCCGGAAAGCTTGGAGATCAAGTCGACCCGTCAGGTGTCCAAGGCGGAACCTGTCGAACCCGCAGTGCGGAAAAGTTGATTGACGAGGCCCGAGCCGTCAAGGCGCGGACGACGCCAAGGCTGTCAGCGCCGGAAACGCTGTAGACACTGAGCCGGAGCAGCGCGATGATGCCGATACGGACGCCGATGACGAGGCTGCAAACGCCGCCCAGCGAGCCGCATTCCACGAATCCGAGGAGCGTGCCGACGTCGAAGCGCCAGCGGCGACCACCGATTCGTTGGGCGCAGGCCTGGACTCCATTCTTGCCCGCCGCGGCAACTGAGCGTTGCGATTCGACGATTTTCTCTCACAGCGTTAGCACTCGAGTTGGCAGAGTGCTAATAATCGCGCTACGATGTGTCCTAGCGCAAAGGGACAACGCAAGTGATCGTCAGCCTCTTGAGGCGTTCTGGCGCGGCATTATCGAACTACAAGTAGATACGAGGTGACCCACAGTGTCGATTAAGCTCACACCGTTGGAAGACAAGATCATCGTCAAGCAGGCCGAGGCCCAGACCCAGACCGCTTCCGGTCTGTACATTCCGGACAATGCCAAGGAGAAGCCTCAGCAGGGTGAAGTCCTGGCCGTTGGCCCGGGCCGTCGTGACGACAAGGGCGAGCGCATCCCGATGGATGTCAAGGTCGGCGACAAGGTGCTGTACTCCAAGTACGGCGGCACCGAAGTCCATTACGAGGGTGAGGACTACCTCATCGTCGGCGCCCGCGACATTCTCGCCATCCTCGGCTGATTAGTCGCCTAGCGAACTTCAACAACCCCGACTGTTCCCGCGGATAGTCGGGGTTTTCTCTTGCTAGGCGGAAAGGGGCTCCCCCTCAGAGAGGGGAGCCGAAAGCTGCTCCCACCAAACGCCCAGCCATGCCTGCTATGCATAAAGGTGCATGCGCGCAACGTAGTTGAGTTCGGCGTTGCACCGCATCTACACTGGGTAACGGATTGGGGTCCCTATGGAAGAGGCTCAGTTGGCGACTTGGCCGAGCGGCTTAAGACATTTTGCACAAGACGGCAGTAGGTCGACGGTATGTTGTTTTTTTCCGTGTCGCAGGTTCGTGGTGTCGTCGCTGTGCCAATGGTTGTCTCTCTACCGACGCTGAGTGCCGTGGCATGAGGCCAGCGTCGGCAGTGGGCCACGAAATGGCGATGCGCCGATGCTGAGCCGCGTTGGCGTCGTTATAGGGCCAGTTTTTGGACCATTGCCGACGGCAAATCGGCGTTTTGTGTCGGCGACGGTCCAACTGGCGGTCTGCCGACGATAAGTGCCGTCATCGTCGGCAGACGCCAGGTATTGTCCCTGTGCCGACGTAAAAAGCCCTGCCATCGTCGTCACCGAGCCATCTTGTGACTCACTGACGGCGGCAGCAGGGCGGAAGAGGCCGAAATCATGCGCGCGGTGCGGTCTCACACCTCGAATCCGGCCTCCACCAGCGCGTGATCGATGTCGCGAATCAAATCGTCCGTATCCTCCAGACCCACGGCCAGACGGAAGAAGCCGCGGTGGAACTCAGGCGGGTACAGGTACTGGCGCTCGTCATCCTCACCGAGGAACACGATCAGCGATTAGTCATGGCCGAGCGAGACGGCAGACGTAATCACATTGAGCTTGGAAACGAATCGGGTGTGCCCGTCGTGGTCGGTGTCGAGGCCAAACGACAGCACGCCGCCGAACCCGGAGTCCGGGCGGGCCAGCTGGCTGGCCGCCACCTTGTGGTGCAGATGCGATTCCAGACCGGGGTACGCCACGAAACGCACCACATCCAGCGATTCGAGATGCTTGGCAATCGCCAAGGCCGAGGCGTCGTAGGGCAGCGCGTAGGCGTTCGCCAGCGTGATGGGGCGACGGATCGCGCCGGTTTCGGCGTCGACCCCGTTACCGAGGTGAATGGCCAGCGTGCCGAATCCGAGCGGCTGGTCGTCGAATGATTGTCCGTGATGTACAAGATCAGAAGCCATGCGCCCAGCATGCCAGCATGCGCCGTGCCGCGCAAACAGGCGACATCGCTTGAAAACCGCGCCATTGCAAGGTTCTAGAGCACCATATAAGAAAAAATGATTGGGTGAAGTGCGGGGTGCAGCCTTGGTCGGGGCTGTTTGCAGGGCCGAAGCGGGCCCTGAAAACACGCTGTGAGACACGCCGATAAAACCGCAGAATTCCGCGGTAAAACAAGGTTCGCGTAGGGGCCGATTTGCATACCTGGAAAATCTGTGGTTATATAGCCAAGTTGCCTGTTGAGGTCAAACACCGCGGCGGGAAACAGACTGGCGGATTTCCCAAGCGGTCAAAGGGAGCTGACTGTAAATCAGCCGCTTCGTGCTTCAGTGGTTCGAATCCACTATCCGCCACGCCCCGATAGCTCAGTGGTAGAGCACTTCCTTGGTAAGGAAGAGGTCGTGAGTCCAATTCTCACTCGGGGCTCTCTGGCGGGGTAGCTCA
>ENA-OQDW01000700-OQDW01000700.1-human-gut-metagenome-genome-assembly--contig:-NODE-700-length-13535-cov-1.810635_pt1 | contig 13535 bp, 15 predicted proteins | sample MGYA00242784_ERZ504613 | MGnify/ENA primary metagenome ERZ504613 (study PRJEB26092, sample SAMD00036330) | human gut metagenome | host: Homo sapiens | study: EMG produced TPA metagenomics assembly of... | reverse complement strand
GACAGACTTTCGTCGTATTCGTTGTATCCCACGCCTTCCACTTTCTTGAACTGGGCCGGAGATACGCCGCAATCCTGCAAATAGTTCTCTACGGCATAGGCGCGGTTCTTGGAAACTTTCATGTTGGCTTCGTAAGTACCCACTTTGTCGGTATGGCCGATGATGGCGATATCGGTTGTCGGGTCTTCCTTCAGAATCTGTGCGAGTTCGCGCAGGGAAGCCTTTGCCTCGTTGCTCAGTGCTGCGGAGTTGAAGCCGAAAAGAATACCTGCCGCAAAGGATACTTTGACAGCCGGCAAGCCGTTTGCATCCGTCACCTGCTCCACTTGGGCGCCTTCAATCTTGCAGCTTCGGCAGCCTTCTTGTCCATCTTGTGTCCGATGGCAACGCCGGCACCCGTACCTACTGCAGCACCTACCGCAGCTCCAATGGCTGCCCCCTTGCCTTTACCTATCAGTCCGCCGATAATGGCACCTGCTGCTGCACCGGAGCCACCGCCGATTATTCCACCTTTGGCCTTGTTGTTCATTGTGCCGCAACTGCCCAGCAGCAATGCGCCGCACAAAAGTAATACTGTAAATTTCATCTTCTTCATAACTCTTTTTCTTTAAAAGTTGACTTTATCTTTAATGTTGCAAATTTATGTATATAATAACCATATTCTTCTTTCTAAAGTTCGCCAGTTCTGTCCTTTTTTAGAGAATTTTCCTTTTGATGAGGACGAACCAGGCTGTCAGTATAAGACCTTTGGCAACGGTCGTTCCACTTACTGCCCACCAGATGGCGTCCACTCCCATACCCATGTGCACCAGCAATAACGCCACCGGAATACGCATGTAATTGCATCCGATGCTGACAATGGCAGGCGGCACTGTCCGTCCCAGTCCGTAGAACACGCCCTGCATGGTAATTTCCATCATCATGAACATTTGCGAATAGCCGTCGATGCGGAGGAAATCTCCGCCCACACGGTAGGCTTCGGCCTCGGGTACGAAGATAGAGAACACCTCGCTGCCGAAGAAGATGAACAGTAGTGAGCAGAGGCTTCCGAATACGCCCGTCATCCACATGGTGGTGCGCCATGCTTGCTTCACGCGCGACTTCTGCCCCGCGGCATAGTTCTGGGCGATGAACGTACTCAGCCCCGTGGAGAATCCTTGCGAAGTATTCCAGGTAATGGCCTCGATTTGTCCACCGGTGGTGAATGCCATCAGTCCGATGTGTCTCCCTGCTCCGAGGCGGTGCGCGAGAGGAACATGTTGACGAAGGCAAATAGCGTGTTCAGCGTAGCCACGGGCAGCCCGAGCTTGAAGATGCGCCGGGTGTACTTCTTTTTCAGCGGAACGATAAAGGAGAAACCTCCGAGCACGGCGCTTTTCCCCCGGAGTTTGTAGACGAAGATGCCGAATACTGTAGCTTCGGAAAGCCATGTGGCAAGTGCCGCGCCCACTGTTCCCCAACCGAAGCCGAAGATGAACAGAGGGTCGAGGAGGATATTCATAATCAGTCCCGTTCCGCTGATGTAGAACGGATCTTGCTTCGTCCTGCCGCGTTGTAGATGCCCGTGAACGGCAGCGGAGAGAAAGACAAACGGCAGTCCCGTCGACACGATGCGCAGATAAGTCGACGGCGCGTCCGTGATATGCTGTTTCAGCTCGAAGATGTTCAGAATGGGGCGGGCGAAAAGGAAGAGCAGACCTCCCCAGCAGACGGAGATGAGCAGGGCAATCGTAATGTTGTGCGAAGCAAAGCTGCGTGCATCCTCTTCGCTGCGTGCACCGATGGACTGGCCTACGCTGACTTCGGCGCCCACTTTATTGAGTAAGGCGATGGAGCCGGACATCCACGTCAGTATGCCTACCGCACCTACTGCAGCCACGGACTCACTGCCCAGACGCCCTACCCATGCCATGTCCGTCAGGCTGTAGGCCATCTGGATGAACGAGGTGGCCATGATGGGCATTGCCAGCGTGAAAAGCTGGCGGTTGATGGGGCCTTGTGTCAGATTCTTTGTTCCTTGCACGTTGACGGGTTTTTAGGTAAACAATGTGTTGTTCATCCCCTTTTCCGCTTTCTGCGGAGACGGTGGCGGCGTTTCTGCTTGTACTTTCGTATCTTGCATATACCAACCAGATGAAGAGCAGACCGAAAACGGCGAAGATGAGCAGCACGATGCCTGTGTTGAGATTGTCACCTTTCACGCGGCTCCACATCTCGAGCACCAGTTCCGTGCGGTCGCCGAAGTCGCGTATCATGGCGCAACGTTCCACTACACAGCGGTCAGGGTACTGGACCGGGTCTATCTGCAGGCTGTCGGCTCCGGGCAGGGGGCCGAAGAAGTAGCTGAGGTCGGAGTGCACGTCGAGCGTGGTGTCGGTCTTCGCTCCATGATTTCCGGTGTGGCTACGGCGCTGACGTAGCCGATGGCATCCATGTTGCGCAGTGCCACGGAAGGCTGGCAGAGGTAGTTGATGAAATAGCTTGCCGCCTTCACGTTGCGGGCGTAGCGGGGGATTACCCAGCCGTCGTACCAGATGTTGCTGCCTTCGCAGGGGACGGTGTAGTCCAGTTCCACACCCACGGCATCGGCCTCCTCGATGGCCCAGACGGCGTCGCCGCTCCAGGTGAAGTTAATCCACGCCTTGTTCTTGGTCATCATTTCCTTGCCGAAGTCGGCTTCCCAGCCGGCGATGTTGGGTTTCATCTCCTTGAGGCGTTGCTCGGCCAGGGCGATGGCCTGCGGGGAGTTGTCGTTCATCAGTTGCTCTACGGTGACGGTGCTGTCGGCCAGCTCCCGGGCGTGGGCGTAGATGATGGCGGTACCGTAGGCATCGCGGTAGCTGTCCTTCATCAGTATTTTGCCGCGGTTTTTGGAGTCCCAGAGGATGTCCCATGTGTCGGCCTCTTCGGCGGTAATAAACTTTTTGTTGAAGAGGATACCAGCGGTGCCCCACATGTAGGGCACGGCATAGTCCTCGGTCTGGCGTTCCGGTTGCGAGGTCTTGTTCAGCTCGTGGCGAATGTAGGGCGACACGTTGGGGATGTAGTCCGGCGTGTGACCGAAGTTGCGGTCGATGGGTAGCAGGAGGTCTTTGCGAAGCATGCGTTCGATGATGTACTCCGAGGGGCATACGACGTCGAAGTCCTCGTGCCCGCGCTCAATTTTGGTGAGCATGATTTCGTTGATATCGAACACCTGGTAGATGATACGGAGGTCTTCGCCCGTCTGCTGCTTGTACCAGTCGGGAAATTCGGCAAGCACATCTTCATCGATGTAGTCCGCCCAGTTGTATATCTTCAGTACACGGCTGCGCTCTTCTGTGGAGTTTCCACAAGAAGAGAGGGATGCGATACAGCACAGTAGAATCAGTATGTTTATTATCCTTTTCATCATCTTGTTCTTGACAATTGATAACTTATAACTCATCACTCACATCAATCGTTTTTCGTCCGTTCGGCCCGCTTGTTGATTACAATCAGCAGCACCAGCACCGTCACGAAGATGATGGTGGAGAGTGGCCGCAGTTCCGGCGTCAGTCCACCTTTGCGCGCATCGGCGTAGATGTAGGTGGAGAGCGTTTCCAGCCCCTGGTTGCCGATGGTGAAGATGGTCACGGCAAAGTCGTCGATGGAGAGCGTGAAAGCAAGGATGAATCCGCTTATCATACCCGGAAATATCTCCGGAAGAATAACCTTGCGCAGTGCTTGGAACGGTGTGGCGCCCAGGTCGAGTGCCGCCTCGTAGACATTCTGGTTCATCTTTTTGAGCCGGGGCATTACGCTGAGCACCACGTAGGGCGTGCAGAAAGTGATGTGTGCCAGTACCACTGTGGTGAATCCTTGCGATATGCCGAAGCTGACGAACAGCAGGAACAGCGACACACCGGTGATAATGTCTGCATTCATCATCGGGATGGCATTGGCGAAGTTCATTACCTGCCGTGTGCGCGAGCGCAGATTGAAGATGCCGATGGCTGCAATGCTGCCCAGCGCCGTACTGGCGGTGGCGGCAAGCAGGGCAATGGCGAATGTGTTCCAGATGGCATTTATCAGCGAGTGGTGCATCCCGCCCGTAAACAAGGAGCTGTACAGCTTGGTGGAGAATCCCGTCCAGTTGCCCAGCACCTTTGCCTCCGTGAAGGAGAATATCATAATAATTAAGATGGGCGAGTAGAGCAACGCCAGCAGCAGCCACAAGTAGCCGCGGGTTAAGATTCGTGTCATCATATCACACCTCCGCTTTCATTCGATGCCCCGTCCTCCTCGTTGGTAAAGAGGATGGTGATGCCTATCAGCAGCAGCATGATGAGCGAGAGGGCGGCACCGTAGTTCCACATTCCGTTGTAAATATTCTCTTGCACCGTGGTGCCGAACAGTTTGATGTTGTTCATTGTCAGCAACTCGGCAATGGCAAAGGTAGAAACCGTAGGCATAAACACCATCACTATGCCGCTCATCACTCCCGGCATGGAGAGCGGCAGAATCACCTTGCCGAATACGCGGGTAGGAGAGGCTCCCAAGTCCTGCGCAGCCTCAATCAGATTGTGGTCCATCTTCTGAAGGGTGTTGTAAATGGGGTATATCATGAACGGCAGGAAGTTGTAGACCATACCGAACACAAGGGCACCTTCGCCCAGCGGCAGGTTCAGGAAGTCGAACAGCGCCACTGTGGCAAGCGTACGTATCAAGATATTCACCCACATGGGGAGGATGAACAGCACCACCATGGTGCGTGAGGTGTTGAATTGCTTCTGGCTCAGGATATACGCTGCCGGATAGCCCAGCAGCAGGCAGACCAGCGTGGTGATAACGGCTATTCCGATGGAGTAGACAAACGTGTTCATCGCTTCGGGGTGCATCATGAACTTGCGGAAGTTGGCCAACGTAAACGCTCCCCCTTCGTCCGTAAAGGCATAGAGCACGATGAGCAGTAGCGGTACTATGACAAATACAAGCAGAAACAGCGCGTAGGGTACCGTCCAGTTGCGCCGGCGCATGAAGAAATGGGATAACTTATTGAGCACTTCCTTCCTTATTAAGAGATTGAACAATCCGTATATTTTGAGGGGCGATGGTGATACCTACGCGGTCGCCGTCGTCCCACACGTCGTTGGTGTCGACAAAGATGTCTTCGTCCCAGTCCGTAAACACGGTCAGGTGGTAATGGTTCCCTTTGTAGAGGATGAATTTCACTTCACCCGTCAGACGGCCGTCCTCTTCGTTGTCTTCGAGGATGACGTGCTGGAAGTCTACTTCACTTGCACGGCGCTGCCCGGCTCGATGCCTGCACGGGGAGGCACTCGAAGTTACAGCCCAGGAAGTCTACGTGCGTCTCGTCCACCAGCTTTCCCTCGAAGGTGTTGCAGGTGCGTTCCTTCTTCATCACGTGGATGTCGAAGGGTTTCACCAGCAGGCCGACTTCGCGTCCTGCCTCGAAGGCATGGTAGTCCTGCACCATCAGCTCGTAGCCTTCGCGCGTCTGCACCAGCATTTCGTAGTGTACGCCTTTAAAGATGCAGCTGGTTACGGTCCCCGTCAGCTGTGCGGCGTCGGATACATCGAAGATGTAGATGTCTTCGGGGCGAATCACTACGTCTACCTGCATCTGCTCGCCAAATCCCGTGTCCACGCATTCAAATTCGTGTCCGCAGAAGGTGACGGCTTTATCCTTTATCATACTCCGTTCAAGATGTTGCTTTCACCAATGAAGTCTGCTACGAAGGAGTTGATGGGTTCATTGTAGATGTCCGTTGGCACGCCTATTTGCTGGATGCGTCCTTCGCTCATCACGACGATGGTATCGCTCAAGGTCAGTGCCTCTTCCTGGTCGTGGGTCACATATACGAAGGTGATGCCCAGCTTCTGGTGCATCTCCTTTAGCTCCATCTGCATGTCCTTGCGCATTTTTAGGTCCAAGGCGGCAAGGGGTTCGTCCAGTAGCAGCACTTCGGGTTCGTTGACGATGGCTCGGGCAATGGCTACGCGCTGTTGTTGCCCGCCGGAGAGGGAGTCTACGTCGCGGTCCTCATAGTCCGTCATGCCCACCATGCGCAGGGCTTGCTTTACCTTCTTCTCGATGGTGGCACCGGGCAGCTTCTTCAGCTTCAACCCGAAAGCAATGTTGTTGAACACGTTGAGGTGGGGGAAGAGGGCGTACTTCTGGAACACGGTGTTCACCGGACGCTTGTGCGGCGGTGTCTGCGTGATGTCCTTTCCGGCAATGGTTATCACTCCTTCCGAGGCTGTCTGAAAGCCTGCAATGAGGCGCAACAGAGTTGTCTTTCCGCAGCCGGACGGTCCCAGTATTGTTACAAACTCGCCCTTACGGACAGACAAATTCACATCATTCAGCACGGCCTTATCTCCGAAAAATTTCGATACGTGCTCCACACCGATGATGCAATCGGACTTTTGCATAAGCGTCTTTTACTTTATCCAAACGAATTAAACAAATCTCAGAAGAAAGCTGAAATAAAATCAAAACAGTTTCTCGGGCTTTCAAAAAGCGGGTGCAAAGTTACATAATTTATCGGGATTTTTCGCCTTACTCTAAAATTCATTATTCCTATGAAGTTAAAATAATAAGTAATACCTTTGTTGGCAGTATTGATATTAAAACTTAATAACATGATGGAAAAGAAGATTGTACTCATCACCGGAGCCTCCTCGGGAATAGGGGAAGGCTGCGCGCGTAAATTTGCCATGAACGGTTACCGGCTTATACTCAATGGCCGTAATGTGGAGAAACTGAATGCTGTAAAGAAAGAATTGTTGGAGAAATATGGAGCCGATGTGTATCTGCTTCCTTTCGATGTCCGCGACCGGCAGGCTGCCCGTGCCGCCCTCGAATCCCTTCCGGAGGAATGGAAGGCGGTAGACATACTGGTGAACAATGCCGGACTCGTCATTGGGGTGGACAAGGAACATGAAGGTAACCTGGATGAATGGGACATTGTCATCGACACTAACGTGAAAGCCTTGCTTGCCATGACCCGCCTCGTGGTTCCCGGTATGGTGGAGCGAGGCCGTGGTCACGTTATCAATATGGGGTCCATTGCCGGAGATTACGCTTATCCGGGAGGCAGTGTGTACTGTGCCTGCAAGGCTGCCGTCAAGGCCCTTTCCGACGGACTCCGCATCGACCTGGTGGATACCCCGATACGCGTAACGAATATCAAGCCGGGGTTGGTGGAAACCAATTTCTTCGTCGTCCGTTTCCGTGGTAACCGGGAGGCGGCCGATAATGTATATAAAGGTATACGCCCGCTGACCGGCGACGATATAGCCGAAGTGGTCTATTTCGCCGCTGCCGTCCCCGAGCATATCCAGATTGCGGAAGTGCTGGTGATGCCTGCCAACCAAGCCACGGGGACAATTGTCAGCCGGAAATAGAATTTGTATAAGGATATGATAAAATGATACTATTTTATCTTCGGGGAAACGCCTACATTTGCTCACAGCTAAATGAATATAGAATCTAAACAAGAAAAGCATGAATTTCAAGAAACGAACAAATTTTCTCTTTGGAGCACTGCTGCTGACCGGCAGTTTGTTGGCTCAAAACGTATGTGTATCCACTCCGAAAACCTCTTTGGTGCTTTCGGTTCCTGAAGGCGGTACACTGAGACACTTGTATTATGGTAATAGACTTTCTGAAGCCGACTTGCAGAATATCTCTGCGGCAGAAGCGAACCATGCAGCCTATCCCGAATATGGATTGAATGCTCCCGTGGAGACGGCCCTCGCTGTGAAGCATGCCGACGGTAACATGACCCTCCAGCTCGAAGTATTGAACGTGACTACCGAAAAGGAAGGGAATGCCGTGACGACTGTCGTGGCACTGAAGGATAAGGTGTATCCCTTCTTCGTCAACGTCTGTTACCGTGCCTGGCAGGATGCCGACGTGATAGAATCCTGGACTGAAATCTCCCATCAGGAGAAGAAGCCGGTGGTGCTCAATCAGTTTGCTTCCGGCTATCTGCCCATCCGCCGTGGCGATGTATGGCTGTCCCATCGTCTCCGGTTCCTGGGCCAATGAAGGGGTCTTGACGCAGGAACCTCTCACTCCGGGCATGAAGGTTATCAAGAATAAGGACGGTGTGCGCAATTCCCATACTGACCATGCCGAAGTGATGTTCTCCCTTGACGGTCGTCCGCAGGAGAACACGGGCAACGTGATTGGTGCAGCCCTCTGTTACAGCGGCAACTACAAACTCCGCATTGAGACACACGATGATGAATACCACCATTCTTTGCCGGAATCAACGAAGAGAACTCTACTTATTCCTTGAAGAAGGACGAGCTTTTCCGCACTCCCGAACTTGCCCTGACTTATAGTAATGAAGGCTTGAGTGGCGGCAGCCGTAACTTCCATCGCTGGGCACGCCTGCACAAACTGGCGCACGGCACTACCCCCCGCAAGATTCTTTTGAATAGTTGGGAAGGCGTGTACTTTGACATCAACCAGCAAGGTATGGACCAAATGATGGCGGACATTGCTCCATGGGTGGCGAGTTGTTCGTGATGGACGATGGCTGGTTTGGCGACAAGTATCCCCGTAAGAACGACAGCTCATCACTCGGCGACTGGGTGGTGGACAAGAACAAGCTTCCGAACGGTATTGAAGGCTTGCTGAGTGATGCCAAGAAACATGGCGTCAAGTTTGGCATCTGGATTGAGCCGGAGATGGCGAACACTACCAGCGAACTCTACGAGAAGCATCCCGACTGGGTACTTAAAGCTTCCGAACGTGACGTTGTGTTGGGACGCGGCGGCACGCAGGTAGTGCTTGACCTTGCCAATCCTGCCGTGCAGGACTTCGTTTTCGGTGTGGTAGACAACCTGATGACCTCTTATCCTGAAATAGATTACATCAAGTGGGACGCCAATATGTCTGTCCAGAACCACGGTTCGCAATATCTGACGAAGGATAATCAGAGCCACATGTACATCGAATTCCACCGCGGCTTCGAGAAAATCTGCCAGCGCATCCGTGCCAAATATCCCGACCTTACCATCCAGGCATGTGCCAGTGGCGGCGGTCGTGCCAACTACGGAGTGCTGCCTTACTTCGACGAGTTCTGGGTAAGCGACAATACCGATGCCTGCAACGTGTCTATATGCAGTGGGGAACTTCCTATTTCTTCCCCGCCATCGCTATGGCATCGCATATCAGTGCTGCCCCCAATCATCAGACGTTCCGCACCATCCCTCTGAAATATCGGATAGACGTTGCCATGAGTGGTCGTTTGGGTATGGAAATCCAGCCCAAAAATATGACGGAAGAAGAAAAGGCTCTTTGCAAGAATGCCATTGCCGAGTACAAGACCATCCGTCCCGTAGTACAGTTGGGAGACATTTACCGCCTGCTCTCTCCTTATGACAAGCAAGGTGTGGCTTCTCTGATGTACGTGGCTCCGGAGAAGGACAAGGCAGTCTTCTATTGGTGGAAGACGGAACATTTCTGTAACCAGCACCTGCCGCGTGTGAAGATGGCAGGGCTCTGTGCCGACAAGCAATACCGGGTGCATGAACTGAACCGTATAGATAATGTTCCCTTGAACTACGAAGGAAAGAGTTTCAGTGGTGCCTACCTCATGGCAAACGGGCTGGAGATTCCCTACAACCATAAGGTGGACTATCACAAGCAGAACGACTATTCGAGCCGTGTGCTTTATCTGGAAGAGGTGAAGTGACATAAGCAAGGTGAGGTTGGGCCGTGTAAAGGTGAACTTGAGCGGCGTAAAGGTGAGGTTTATGGGTACAGTTGGTACAGTGGGTACAGCGTCTCTTCTATCTCACACACGCATGTATATAAATAATGTACGCGTTATGAAGTAATGTACATAAGCGCATGTGTGTGAAGCAGAAGAGGCGCTGTACCCACTGTACCAATTGTACCACTGTTTGGATGTCCAACTTTTCTTTTCGTACCCTTTTGGGACTTTCAGGTAAGATGGAAACATAAAAAAAGTCCCACAATACATTGATATTGTAGGACTTTTTTCTTTTTGTCGCCTTCTGGCTTTGTTTCTATGTGAACCGCTTGGGGCTCGAACCCAAGACCCCAACATTAAAAGTGTTGTGCTCTACCTGCTGAGCTAGCGATTCAATCCTTCATTGCTGTTAAGCGGGTGCAAAGATAGATACTTTTTTGAAATTTGCAAAATAATATCATCTTTTTTCTTATCTTTGTCCCCATCAATCCTTGATATTAATCATTATCACTGAACATTAATCATTAAATACATGGCAACAGTAGACGATAAAAAGATTATCTTTTCTATGGTTGGGCTGAATAAAACCATTCAGCAGAACAACAAGCAGGTACTGAAGAACATTTACCTCTCGTTCTTCTACGGGGCAAAAATCGGTATCATCGGTCTGAACGGTTCGGGTAAATCGACCCTGCTGAAGATTATCGCCGGATTGGATAAGTCCTATCAGGGCGAAGTGGTGTTCTCGCCGGGATATTCTGTGGGATATCTGGCTCAGGAACCGTACCTCGACCCCACCAAGACCGTGAAGGAAATTGTAATGGAAGGCGTGCAGCCCATTGTGGACGCGCTGGCAGAATACGAGGAAATCAACCAGAAGTTCGGCTTGCCCGAATATTATGAGGACCAGGACAAGATGGACAAGCTCTTCTCCCGTCAGGCCGAATTGCAGGACATCATCGACGCGACCGATGCCTGGAACCTCGACAGCAAGCTGGAGCGTGCCATGGATGCCCTCCGTTGTCCGCCCGAAGACCAGTCCGTAGAACATCTTTCCGGTGGTGAGCGCCGCCGTGTGGCCCTTTGCCGCCTATTGTTGCAGAAGCCCGATGTGCTTCTCCTCGACGAGCCCACTAACCACCTTGATGCCGAATCTATCGACTGGCTGGAACAACACTTGCAGCAGTACGAGGGTACGGTGATTGCCGTGACGCACGACCGTTATTTCCTTGACCATGTGGCAGGCTGGATTCTTGAACTGGACCGTGGCGAGGGCATCCCCTGGAAGGGGAACTACTCCAGTTGGCTGGAACAGAAAACTAAGCGCATGGAGCAGGAAGAAAAGACAGCCAGCAAGCGCCGCAAGACACTGGAACGCGAGCTGGAATGGGTACGTATGGCTCCCAAAGCTCGTCAGGCAAAGGGGAAAGCCCGTCTGAACTCCTACGACAAATTACTGAACGAGGACGTGAAAGAGAAGGAAGAGAAGCTGGAAATCTTTATCCCGAACGGCCCCCGTCTGGGCAACAAGGTGATTGAAGCCAAGCAGGTGGCAAAGGCGTTCGGCGACAAACTGCTGTTCGACGACCTCAACTTCATGCTTCCACCCAACGGCATCGTGGGTATCATCGGCCCCAACGGTGCCGGTAAGACCACGCTTTTCCGCCTTATCATGGGACTGGAAAAGGCAGACAAGGGCGAGTTCGAGGTAGGGGAAACCGTAAAGGTGGCCTACGTGGACCAGCAGCATAAGGACATCGACCCTAACAAGAGTGTATATCAAGTCATTTCCGGTGGAAACGACCTGATTCGCATGGGTGGACGCGACATCAATGCGCGCGCCTATCTGTCCCGTTTCAACTTCTCCGGTGCCGACCAGGAAAAGCTCTGCGGAGTGCTTTCCGGTGGTGAACGCAACCGCCTGCACCTGGCGCTCTGCCTGAAGGAAGAGGGTAATGTGCTTCTGCTGGACGAGCTACCAACGACATCGACGTGAACACGCTTCGCGCCCTCGAAGAAGGTTTGGAGGACTTTGCCGGATGTGCCGTGGTTATCAGCCACGACCGCTGGTTCCTCGACCGTATCTGTACGCACATCCTCGCTTTCGAAGGAGATTCCAATGTGTTCTTCTTTGAAGGTTCTTATTCAGAATATGAGGAAAATAAACAGAAGCGCCTTGGGAAAGAAGAACCCACCCGTGTACGTTATAGAAAGTTGATGAATGACTGATTTGAGTATTTCAAAGAACAAATAGGAGAGAGGGAGGTCAGCCATAAGGCAAACCTCCCTCTCTCTTCTTATTATCTACTCGTCACTCAGGGAGTGTGTAATATACCATTATTCATGTTCAGATTCACGAATATTCATTCGTAGCACATGATACTACCAGGCCCAATCGGTGAGATTATAGCTACTCTCCACTTCATCCTCAATATAATCGGGAAGATTGCAGAAGAAGTCTATGCCAGTCTTGCTTTCAAGTTCATCAATGCTGATGGCATTTGCTTTGGTGTCATCCCTATTCAGCGGATGTTCAAAGTATAGCCGTAGTCATCACGATGTTCCACCCAAAAACCTATGGCTGATAGGATGTAGCTATGTCAACGGGCTGATTGGCACGATGGCCAATACGGCAATGAAGTAATATTGTGGAACAGGCAATCCTTTTGATGTGAAACCCTTTGAGTCAGTAGCGGGCATCACTCCATCTCCTCCTGCCTTGGTTCCCTTATAATCTATCAATAGCTTGTCGAGCGTTCCACCTTTTGCCACATAGATTTTATCGTACACACTTCCAAAGGCATTGTCCTTGCGCACCCATGAATTGAGTAACTGCTCGAAGGTAACCCAGTAACCGCCATTGAATGAGTTGAGTTGTGGACTCATGTTGCTGAAGTAGAAAGTCTGCTTATTGGCTTCTGTAGAAAAAGAACGGTCATCGGAAGCACAGAGGTGTCCTCGGTCGAATCCGTCATTGGTATGCCAGCTATTGTCAACCCTCATACTCTCCGGCAGCAATGGGTCTACTGCCCAGGCGTCATCACTTCTGGTTACATTTTTCACCCCCGTAATGGCATCGTAGCTATAGGCCACCCAGCGAGAATGTTTCATGTGGTCGTTCCATTCCATTGCATAGTTAAGCACCTTGTTGCCACCGGCCGTAACTTCATGCTCCACGTAGGTATTGCCCTCCATCAGATGTGGCATTTCGTATTCTGTCACGTAATTTTGTCCTTGGGCGGATACATTCGCATTTTTGTTTTCTATCACAATTTTTTGGGCTGCATTATGCTCCACTCCTACATTTATCCCATCAACGTATGCGATGCGAAGTTTGAACATGGCAACTTGTGAAGGAAGCTGATAGCGTACCCAATAAGAAGTTTTTGCTTTGGCCACAGCCTTGTCACTCCATTGCTTTACGGTGGAGTAATCGGGAAGTGACGATAGATTATCAGTATCAAATTCTTCTGAAAAGGTGAATCCGTCACCGGAAATAGTCTTATTGGCTGCAATACTGATTTGCGAACGGATTGATTCATCCAATGTCAAGCCTTTGCTACCATCAATAGCATATAGTACTTCACGCTTGGAACCTTGTTCAGTGAATTGAATGTCATTGATAGTGGGATGTTCATTCATTTCTGAAGAATCATCTGAGCTACATCCACAGAACAATGGCAGCAACAGGCAAATCGCTAAAATCAAATTGTAATATCTTTTATTCATATCATATATAAAATTGAAAAAGAAATCCGCAATGTCATCTACATATACTGTGATGGCAGTGCGGATTTACTTTATTATAAAAAATTCTTT
>ENA-OQDW01000699-OQDW01000699.1-human-gut-metagenome-genome-assembly--contig:-NODE-699-length-13539-cov-2.449821_pt1 | contig 13539 bp, 15 predicted proteins | sample MGYA00242784_ERZ504613 | MGnify/ENA primary metagenome ERZ504613 (study PRJEB26092, sample SAMD00036330) | human gut metagenome | host: Homo sapiens | study: EMG produced TPA metagenomics assembly of... | reverse complement strand
CCGGCAATGATTTTCCATTAGGAAAAGTGAGCCTTCAAAAATACGATCTACGCCTCGTCCAGTACGTTCTGCAAGACCGATTCGCTTTAATACATCAGCAAGTGCAGGATTTCTTCCATGTGGTTCGGCTGTCAATAAATTTTCAATTGTTACACCTTCAATAAATCCACCCGGATTACTGATGGTCAAACCATCATCATCCAGTAAAACACGAACACGTCCCAACATCGTATAATCCCGATGGCAGAAAGCATTTACCAGTGCCTCTCGAAATGCCCTTTTATCAAAATCCGGAATGGAAATTCGAAACAGTCCTTCTTCCATTTCTTCTGTATGGTTTCTGGCATCCATATATGATTCTATTTTCTCAAAAGCCGTCAATATCGGCAATACAAAGGATTCATTTACTGCTACATCCGTTCCCTGCAGTTCTTGAAAGGCTGCTTCAGCAGTCGGAACAAGCGTTGAAAGCCGTTCTCGCGTCCTATTAGTAACATACCACAGTAAGTAGGAACAAAAGCACCATTTTGTTCTACTGCCAAACGAAGTGCAAGATCTAATTCCGTATCATCAAGATCAAGCAAATTTTTTTCACCATGATAATTTTGTATAATGTTACGAAGATGTTCTCGTTCTACCGGATCTAAATCCGAATATACTGCCTCCGGAACAGGCTGAGCAGAATAATCCAGCATACGCAAAGAAGAAAGCCGTGTATTCATTTCATATGGATACATCGGGATATTTTCCGGCTCTCCATCTAATTTTATGCGTCTTCTCAGAACTTTTCCATTTGAAGCAGCAACAATCGCTGTATATTTCGGAACTGTTACGATCAAGTACTTTACATCATCCGCATCCATAAGTTCCGTTTGAACTGCAACAGGTGGAATCGTCTTATTGGCAATAAGCAACTTAGAAGGATCCTTGTGAGACGGATGTAGTCCTGTAATATCACCATTATCTTCTACACCAAGAAAAAATTTACCGCCGTCAGTATTCGCAAAAGCGACTACACTTTCAATTATCACATCATCTGATAACTTTTTCAGATCGCTCTTGAATTCAACCGTCATATTTCTCGAAATCCAATATTCATTTAACACTCCTTTTACGCTCGGCGAGCATTAAATCAAACTCATTATAACACGACCGAGCGTTAAAAAGCAAGCGTTAAACGATAAAAAATTTTATTTGCATTTGAAAAAAGCACGGAATTTCGGAATATTTATAGAATTTAGTTTAACACTCGCTAACGCTCGCTGCGTGCGTTAAACCGAGCGTTAAAATGACTTTGGCTCATTTTCCAATATATTTTAAGGATAGATTTTCAAAAAACACATCACTTTTCTCACTCATAAAAAGCCATAAAACAACCAGTCTGAGATTCCAATCATAGAACCTCAGACTGGTTTTATCTTTATATACCGTGAAAAAAGTGACACACCTTCCCACAATCACATCCCCTGCAATATCTCCTCCACTCGTTCTTCCAGTTCATCCGTCTCATAATCATTTTCCCGCAAAACTCGGATCGCCAGGTCATAATATCGCTTGGCGTTTTCCTTATCCCCTGCTTTGTGGTAATTGTCTCCTACCATAAGATATGCCCATTGCATTTGTTCATGCATTTCCCCAAAATTCTTCTGAAAACACTCCAACGCCTCAGCTGCAATGACATTACAATTCTGGAACTCTCCCAATTCTGACAACACAGAACTATATCGCATCAACAAATTTGCAAGTGTAACTTCATTGCACGCATCATGCTCCAGTAAGATTTCCAACGCCTGTTCCATGGCAGCTTTGCATTTTTTCAGCAGTTCCCGGCTTGGCTGAGCGTTGTACCAGCGATCAATGCACAGGCATAGGTAGCCCAGATCTCTCCGGTTTCTTCATGTTCCTCTCCATAGAGCTGATTTGCCAGTGTGATCGCCTCCTCATAATTCTTCCATTTCAGAAATTGTTTCATTTTCAAATTGCAGAATGCCATATCAGTTTGAAAATGCACAAGCTTTGTATTTACTGTCACGGATTCTTCCTGCATTTCCACTTGAAACAATTCTTGTTCTTTTTGATAACACGCCATTGCACGGGAAAACTGCTCACAATCCCTGTAAATATCCCCCAGTTCTGACCAAAATGATATATCTTGTTCCTGTTCCGCCGTTTGTTCTGCAAAGCACTGGTTTGCATAAAACACCGTTTTTTCGATATAAAAAGCTTTATTGCAATCAATTCGGTAAATGTTTTCCAACCAGATAAAATTAGAATATGCTAAAGCAAGCTTCATAGGCTCTCCGATTTCTTCCGCAAGCTGTATGATCTGTTCTACATACAACTTTTGCCTGGTCAAAGTCACGTTCTTCGTATATATATTCAAATAATACTCCTTTTAAAACAGAAAATTGCTCCGATGCAGACAACTGCAATTCCGCTAATTCTGCTGCCGCTTTTTCGCTGATCTCTGTATCATGCAGTTTAATGGCAAAATCCTGAATAAAAGATAACGTATTTATCAGTCGAACCTTGAGTCTTCCTCCTGTCTCAGAATCCGAAGTTCCTGCTGTGCCGCCCACAAAGCATCTTCATAACGATCTTCCGCCAAATACAATCGGTAACACATCATTGCAAAGAAAAACGACAATTCTGGGTCATCTCCCTGAATATGATGTGCCATATGATCCAACCACTGCACAGATAAAAATCGTTGTTCTGCATTTTCGAATTCCTCAATATAACCAGCAACACTGCCAGCAAGTTCCACCATATTTTTGCATTCCCTGCTGTTCGGACGCAGTTTTTCACACAGCACTTCTACGATCAGCGGATGAGTGGAAAGAATGCACATTTCATCCTGATACACCTCGGAGATCCAGCCGCTTTGAATCAGCCGATCCAGGCTGTTGATCTCTGCCTCGTTCAAATCACTAATAACTTCAAAATACTGCCGTTCCATTGGCGTTGCACCGACCAGGGCAGCACAGCGAAGCACCTGCTTTTCCGATTCGGACAAATCCAGCACGGAGAACAGGATCTCCATATGATGGAACGCTGTTTTTTCCCGAAGTGTGCTGTCTTTCAGCTGACGCACTTTGCCGTCATCTCCGGAAATGCCTTCTCCACAGAGTTTCTCATACATTTCACGGGAAGTGAGCTGATGCAGTGCCATTTGCTTTGCCACCAGTTCCACTGCCATGGTATGCCCGTTCAGTGCCTTCAATATGGCATCGGTGTACAAGTCCGGCTCTCTCTTTGTATAGTACGCCATCATCTGATACAACGCCGATTCGTCAGACAAAATGTCTACCTCATACTGAGGAAAAATGCCGTCATAATCCACTCTGGAGGTCACCAGAATGGGGCAAGGCAGTTCTGTCAGGAAGTCCAGATTTTCGCAGTCACCGGTATCGAAATTGTCCAGCAGGATCAGATGCCTTGGCGTACAGATTTGACGCAGTACCTGCAATTTTCGTTCCAGATATGCCGCATCACTTTCCCCGTCAGAGCGTGTGCAATGCACAATGGGAAAATTGGTATCGCTGAGAATGGTGCTCTCTATACTATCCAGAAACCGAACAAATACAACGGCGTCATACTCCTCCGCATACGTCATAGCATAGTGCTTTGCCAGTTCTGTTTTTCCGATACCGCCGACACCGTGGAGCAGCAGAAACTTTTCCTGCTGCAAAAGGGTATGGATCTCCTGCAATTCGATATCCCGTCCACAAAAGTAATTGTTACCTAAGGGCAGTTTGGTTTGCAGATAGGGCTTTGGCTGTCGAAACGAATCCAGAAAAGGCTCGATCTGTGCCAGGAGTTCCGCACAGGAGGCATATCGCTTTTCCGGATTGGCAGCCAAGGTCTTTCGCAACAGCTCCGTGACCATGCGTCTGATTTCCGGAGCAGTTCCGGCAAGCACTGAGTCCGGGAACTCTGCATCCCATACCGCACGATTTCTCCTGTCCTTTACTTCCGGAGCACGGCGAAACAACAGGTACAGCAACAGTCCGCCCAGCGTATAGACATCGGACACAACGCCGATCTTTCTGCGGTTTTGCTGTAACACTTCCGGTGCTGCCCACTTTGCTGTACAGGAGATCACTGCATCAGAAGCCGGCTTTTTTCAACGGCACTGTCAAAATCAAACAGCATCACCAGTTCCGGCGTTTCCGGATAGAGCAGCACATTGGCAGGCTTTAAGTCCAGATAGAGATATCCATGCTGATGCAGATTGTCCAGCTGCTGTGCCACTGCACGCAGTACCCGAAATGTGTCATAAAGCAACAACTCCTGCTGTTCCAACGGAATGCTGTTCTGACAGTTCATAGCAATATACCGGGTGCCGTTTCCGGCAAAAACGCCCTGGACATTGCTGATACTGTTGCAGCTTTCCGGGAACTGCCGGAACTGCATCTGCTTTTGATACCCCCAGATAAAGCCTTGCATCTGCCGCTGAAAAGCTTCTTCGTCTGCTGCAAGCAGACTGCCGTCCTGCTGCCGAATCAGGTGTAGATTTTCCGGACAGAACTCTTTCAGCCGGAGATAGAATTCGTTTTGTTCTCCGTCCCTGCAAACCGCCGTATAGACCAGACAGCTGGCTCCTGTTCCGATCAGTTCCTGAATCTGCACTGTGATCTGATGCTGGGTTCCAATGGCGGAAAGGGTCAGATGTGTACCGACTGGCAGTGGCATTCGCATGGTAAGTTCCTCTTTTCAAAAGTTATGATATTGATTTATGACGGCATCTGTAAAAGGTATTCCTGCAATTCCTGCAATGTCTGAAATCGCCTTTTCCAATTGCTGCACAATGTTTTCTGATAAAATTCCGAGTGTGACGGAAAGACAGCAAACCGTCTTCGCTCCAGCCATGTCACCGGTTTTCCCTCCCATTGAAAATACAAATAGCTGCCGATCAAGTAGACATAGCTGCTTTCTGTGTAAACTGCCTTCTGCCTGCATTCCGGTGCGAGCAGTGACCACAAAGGGATACCCGAAAAAAATGAAACGTGCTGTTTCAAAAAAACTGCCGGAGAAACGGACTCCTTTTGCAAAGCAGAGATCAGTTCCATTGCCTGGAAAACACATTCCTGCAATCCCATCACCTCCCGGCTGTCATCGTAACACATTGCCATACAGCATTTGTAACAACCACTTGAAAAGTCATTGTTACAAACCCATTTCTTCCTATGATACAATGAATCATGCGGAAATCTCTCCGCCAATTTACAACAGGAGGAAAAAATCATATGAAACCATTTCAGGAAACAAACTACATTGCCAAAGACAAAGAAAACGAACAATGGAAAAGCAGTCTGCCGCCGGAAGAAGTCAAGGAAAAGATGCTGGCACAACGTGGATTTACTCAAGAAAACGGCAGCAAGATTCAATTCGACCACACCGTATTCATTCAGTATGCAATGACAAGAGTCCACGCATTATACTGCAACGGAAAGCTCTACTTCTACAATTTTAAGTCAAAGTGTTATGAATATCTGGAAGATCACGCATACAAAAAGATTTTCTTTGCGATCATTGAAGAAGCTTCCTGCAATATCTGGAAACGAAAGCAGGAAAACGAGTACATCCCCTATTTTAAGCGAAAAGTTCCCTATGCAGAGGATAACGGAATGCGTCCGGGACTTCTGCAATTCCAAAACTGCATCTTCGATTTACAGGAGGAAACGATAGAGAAACCAACGCCGGACATTTTCTGTCTGGTACAGATTCCATATGACTACGACCCCAAGGCAAAAGCACCGCAGTTTTTACGCTTTCTGCAGGACTCTTTGACAATGACCAGACACGGATCGATCTGATTCAGGAAATCATGGGAGCCTGCCTATACTATGAAGACATTATGCAGAAGCTTGTTGTCTTTCTGGGTTCTGGTTCCAACGGAAAGTCCCTGTTATCCAACATGATCAAGCATATGCTGGGAGAACGGAATGTATCTGCTGTTGCGTTGGATCAGATCAGCAGCGGAAGATTTGGCAAGCAAAACCTGGACCGAAAGCTGCTGAACATTTCCTCTGAGACCAAGACAGAAAAGCTGTACAGCACAGCTGACCTAAAGGCACTGACCGGCGGCGATTCCATTGAAATCGAAGAAAAATTTGAAAAGTCCTATACCACAGAGATCCACAGCAAGTTCATTCTCCTTGCAAATGATATGATCCAGACCAAGGATTACAGCGACGGGTTCTATCGCCGGCTGCTGATCATTCCCTTTGAACAGTGTTTCCACGACCTCGCTCCCAATCAGGAGCCGGAGGAGGGTGTTCTCTACAAGAACATTTATCTGGAAGGAGATCTGATGCAAGAACTCCCGGGCATCTTCAATTTTGCCTATGCCGGACTGGAACGGCTGATCGACAACGATTACAATTTCACCTATTCTCCTGCCTGCGAAGCTGCATTGGAGCATTACAAAAACGAACACAATGTGGTAAAGGCGTTTTACAATCACTGCATCGTCCTATCAGAACCCAAGCACAAAAAAGCAGAGCGAACCGCTGTGGTATATGCCGGATTTTTAAGCTACTGCCGGGAGAATCGATTCCCCTGCAGCATTTCCAGCATTCAATTTCACCGGATGTTTCAAAACATTCTGACCGAAGAAGGCACAGAAGTACGCATGGTACACCGTAACCGCGGTGACTTCTACTTACACCTGCAAATGCAGTTCTAAAATCAAGACCATGTTCTAACAGCAACATGATCCAGGCACATCACTTTCATCACAGTGTGGAAAGTGATGTGCTTTTTTCGTCTGCCTGGTCAAAATAGTACCGCCGCATGGCAGACCGCAGTTCTTCCAACGGATAGGGATGATTGGCACAGTGCAGAAACAGCCAGTCATAAGGATTCCGCACATACAAAGCCGGCAGACCGCTGCTGCACAACAGGTCATTGGTTTCATGGACAAAGTCCAGAAAATCAGACTCAATGGCACAAAACAAATCGGAGGTGTCATTCTTTGCAAACAGCACTGCAAAGAAACAATAGAAGTTCAGCAGGATCAGTGTCTTTCTCAAAATCGTATCTGAAACTGGTTCTCCCCGTTTGATTCTGGAAAGGTTCATTCCCAAGGGAAAATCAGAACGTATCAATTCCGGAAAAACAGCCTCTTTGGAAAAGGAACTCTTTTTCTGGTAAGTCCGCATATTCTCCCCGAAGATCACACACAGCAGCAGATCAACATTTCCGGATTTCTGCTTTTGGTGGGAAATTTCATTTTGATCTGCAACTGCATTTTGGGCAAGTTCTGTGGCTTCCTGTATCAGACACTTCGCATAGTGAATGGCAGTCTTTCTGGGCATCTGAAAATCCTGACGGTTTTCCCGGAAAAAGCAAAGCAGTTCCTCTATAGAACCAACTTGCAGCAGTGCACTTTCCAGCTGACTGGTCTGCTCATAGTACATTTCTTCCTCTGCCGTACTTTCCCCATTTATCAGCTGTTCTGCCTGCTCTGCCAGGGACAGCATTTCTGGATATCCCATTCCATTTCGCAGACAGTACCAGATCACCGTTTCTTTTGCACTGCGGAAATTGAAAGGACAGGAAAAGTACACCTTCTGAAAAAAAGAAGCCGTTTCCCGGTCGTTCAATCCCAGAGCAAAACAGAGCCGGAACAGACTGTCCCGGCTGCGTTCGCCGCTGTTAGGACGAGTTCCGCAGAACCAGCTTTTGATGACTTCCGGATTGAGCGTTACCCCTCGCTGCTTACAGCATTCCCGGACATAGGCAATCTTTTCTTTGGCATCGTCTGCCTGTCCGGAAAATCCATGCTGCAAAAGCGTATCTGTCAAACCCTCTGCAAATGTTTTGCACGGATAGTCAGCAGGTACTCCGATGTGTAAGTTTCTTCATCGTCCTGCACAAAGCCATACTCAGATTCCAGAATGTCATCCAAACACTTTCTGGTAACCTCACCTGCACCTGCGTACAATTCTTCTTCCGTCACACGATCGCCTCCTGCAAAGTCGTTTTTACAAAATGAATTTTTGGCATGGTATACTATAAAGGCAGAAAAAACTGCAAATCAATACAAAGGAGATTTTTTCAATGAAAGACACTTGCAACTACCCAGACGGCACATTTATCGGCATCATCACAGACATTCAGACAGTGGAAAAACGTATCCCAGTGTTACAGTAACCGCTGCACTGGCGGTCGACGGCAAAATTTCCGAACATCAGAAATGTTTCAACAAGCCCTTTACCAACGGACGAGAAGCATTCCAGAATTTCTGCGAGGAGTTCGACCTGTTTTCCGATCGAGCAGAACATCGAAATGACTACGTACTGGAACTCGACTATGCCATTGGAACACCTTGCACCGCTGTTCTTTCTTCAGACCGTGGCTTTGAAAGCATCACACCTCTTGGCGATACAGATCTGAAAATTGCTTTCGGACTAGACGACTGCTACGAGAAGATCCGCTGGTTTCAGCCGGAAACCTACTGCACTGAAAAGGATATGGCAAACCTTGCTCCGGAGATCAGGGAACAGCGTCTGCAGCTGAAACGAGATCTCATGCTGATAAAGAGCGTTTCTTATCAAAAGGCAGAACGGGAGATTCCGGCATTATTCCAAAACTACCGCCGTTTTCCGCCGCTGCAGCTGCATCGCCCTTGTGCCGGATTTATCGAAAAGATCCAGCTGAAAAAAGACCGCTTTCGTCCGGAAGAACTGACACTATACTGTTACGTTGCTATCATAGACAGAGGACACATCGTACACAAGGACTATTACATCAACCGCATTCGCTCTGTAGGGCGTGGCGATTACGAGCACTTCTGTGCGACGCTTGGGCTGCTCTATGAAGAAGACAACCCCAATGAGCTGATCGATCTGTGTGAGCTGCACAATGCCTGCTTTGTACCGCTTACCATCTATCTCTATCAGTCCCCGAAATCCGGAAACCTCTATGTAAACCGGCTGATGAAGTATTCTTCAGTGAACTTCCAGGACGAAATGGACATGATGCAGTTTGTCTGGGCTTATGAGCATTATTGCAACCAGGAACATGGCAGCTTCGATTTTTGCGAATGTTAAAGCTGCACCAACCCTGGAAAGACACTTCCGGCAATTGCCGCTGTGAAAGCTGCGGCAAAGTCGTTCCGGAACAGCAGCTGCATTGGGAGAAGCGATTAGGCTACTGTGACACGTGTTTTGCAGAAATTCGGAAATATGCTCCCAAGAAATCATAACGGAAAGGATCGGCTGCATGACAAGCCGGTCCTTTTTCATTACAGCCGTAACATTTCTTTGAACGGACAGACGTTTGTCCTGCTCATTTGCTACAATAGAATCAAAGGGAATCTTTCTGCACCGCCACGGGAATTGCCGGATCAATCAAGTCCGTGATCTCCACCTGCAGCACCTTTGCCAGTGCCACCAGTTCCATATCTGTCACAAATCGTTCTCCATTTTCGATGCGGCGGATAAAGTGGTGATCTACGTCATACCCGGCAATTTGCAGATTCTTTGCCAACTGTCGCTGAGAAAGCCCTTTTTCATGCCGGATCCGAATCAGATTCGGTCCGCAGATATTGTTGGTTCCCAAGGTGGTTTTCAGTTTGAACATATTGGTTTCCCTCATTTGAAGATATGGTAAATATTATTTGACATCATATCTATTATATGATATAATGAGGATAGTGGTGGTTAATAGTATTCACCATTTGAAAAATAATTTTTGGAATATCGATAAGAGGAGGTACGCAGCATCCAAAGCTGCAATGATATGGCAGATACGAGATTTACGGGACTGGGGTTGTCTGGAAGTGGAAAAACCTGTTATTGCTTTTACTGCACGAAAAGAGGCAGAACTTCAGGCAGATCAAAAACGCTGGGATGCAGAAATCAATGAGATGATTGCAGAACAGGAGCACGTCGCCGTAATGAACTTGTAGAATCGATCAAACGTTATCAAATCGAACTTGCTACAGCTTCCAGAGAAATCGTAAACAGCATTGGCTTGATGTCCATTGAACTCCGAAGAGAGGCAAATGACTTGGTTCAGGAAAGAACTGCTGTGTACAGAAAAATGCAGCAAACTGCGACAGATGAGGCAATGACAAAGTTGGAAGAAATTCAACAGCGTTTTGCTAAAAATGAAAGTGTACGAACACGCATGGAAGATTCCGTTATCAACTAGATGAATTCCATTATCCATTCTGCTGAAAAGTTTATTGACGAGTTGGCGGAAGATCTGAAGCGACTCAATCAAAATACGGACACCTTAACACAAAAAAGTATGGATAGCGTCAACCGGTATCTCGACCCTATGGCAAAAGCTTTGCAAGCTAACCCCACTTTATCGACAGGAGAAGCGAAAAAGATTGAAGAAAATATCGTCATCGATACCGAGGCAACCACCGTATGACATTTTTCTGCGTTTCACTATAACAAAAAATCCGGCAAGGTTTCCTCCCAAACCTCACCGGATTTTTTCACTTCTTCCCTACTCTATCAGCTTCCCCTTACCGATTCCGCCGCAGCGGCTCCTTTCCATAGTACGACTCCGCATCATGCTCCATTCGCAGGTCATACTCCTTGACCGGAACATACAGATTATGCTCTGGAAAATCCCTTTTCCGCATCAAGATCCATTTCTTGTCATGTTCCGGATGTCTGGGAATTGGAAGCTCTGGCAGATTCTTTCGATAGATACACCGAATGTTCGGGTGCAGCCATAGATGATCGATGCAAAACCAATATGTTTCTTCGATATCATCTACATACTTTGCCAGCGGTATGGTACTTTCCTCTTTTTCCTCTGCCACGGCAATACGAGCAAATGGTTCTGCAAATTGCAGATGATCCCAATTGTTTTCTCTGTCACGATTCGACACCACCGACATGACTTCGGCAATTTTATCCTCCGGCATTTGCTGCTTTTTCGGATAATACTGCACAATACAATAGGCTCCCAGCAGACGATTCAAATCGCAGTATACGGACCTCGCACAAACCAGCAAGCCAAAATCCACACACAAATCACGGAATTGACTGCTACCCCATGTGGTCAGATAGCTAAAGTATTTCACCTCTTCTTGCACAGTCACACCATCCCAAACTGCAAGAATCAGTTTCAGATGATAGTCGCAGCAATCCTCGTAAAGCAGATAATCTGTCACCATTGCCTTGTATCCTATTGTAAATTCGTTTGGTTTTCGTTTTTTCTGAGACATTGAAAATTCCTCCCGTTTCGTTATCGGCTGCAATGCTTCTGCAACCGCAGTATCAGTATAACACTTTGGATTTTCAATTTGTAAAAACGAGTTGTTTTCGGAAAGGTGCTGCGAAAACCACATCACTTTTCTCACCCGTATCAACCCCCAACCTCAAATATATATTATAATTCCGGTAAGGTGAATCTTTCAGCCTTACCGGAATTTTTGTTTTTGGAGGAACTTGAAATGGAAGAAGTAAGAATCTGCGACTACTGCGGAAGAGTACTTGCGGAGGAAGAAGGCACACCGGTAGACGATGAACTGCTCTGCGACGATTGTGTCGAGGAACACTGTGTCACCTGTGATCACTGCGGCGAAACCATCTGGGAACAGAACAGCGTCTCCGATGAAGACATCTGCCTTTGTCAGGACTGTTTCGATGCCCACTACTACCGCTGCGAATCCTGCGGGCAGATCGTTCCGGAAAGCATCGTCTGCTGGCACAGCGACTTGCCCTACTGCGAAAGATGCTTTGACGAGTTTGAGGACGAGATCGAAGAGTACGGTTACAAGCCCACACCCATTTTCTACGGAAACGGAAAACGATACTTCGGCGTAGAACTGGAAGTGGATGAAGGCGGCAAAGATAACGACAACGCTGCAGCTCTCAAAAGCATTGCCAATGTGCATGAGGAAAACATTTACATCAAGTCGGACGGCAGCTTGGAAGATGGTTTTGAAATCGTAAGTCACCCCATGACCTTAGAATATCACATAGAGAAAATGAACTGGAAAACACTCCTTCGGGAAGCGGTCTCCACGGGCTATCGTTCCCATCAGACATCAACTTGCGGTCTGCACGTTCACGTCAATCGAAACGCTTTCGGAGATAACCAGACAGAACAGGAAGATGTCATCAGCCGGATCCTGTTCTTTGTGGAAAAGCACTGGAACGAGTTGTTCACATTCAGTCGCAGAAGCAGCTACAATATGAGTCGCTGGAGTGCAAGGTTTGGCTTTGAAAAGACCGGCAAGCAAATCTTGGAGAAAGCCAAAAGCGGCTGCAATGGCAGATACGTTGCGGTCAATCTCAATAACTACCACACAATCGAATTTCGCTTGTTCCGAGGTACCCTCAAATACAACACTTTCATCGCCACATTGCAGATGGTCAACCACATCTGTGATGCGGCGATTTCTTTGTCTGAGGAGGGCATCGATACCATGAGCTGGTCAGAATTTGTAAGCTCCATTCGGGAACCGGAACTGATCCAGTATCTAAAAGAGAGAAGATTGTACGTCAATGAGTACGTGATGGAAAGTGAGGAGATGTAAAATGTGTGCTGTGTTTGGATTCTTAGACTACAAGGGTAAGACCAGTAATGCCGTTTTGAAAAAGCTGATACACTACCTCTCTGTCGCTGCAGAAGTCCGTGGCACAGACGCAACGGGAATCGCCTACGTCCGGGATGGGAGCATTATCACCTACAAAAAGCCCAAGCCGGCACACAAGGTCAAGCTGTTCTTTCCCAAAGTAACACGATCAGTCATCGGACACACCCGGTTTACGACACAAGGCAGCGAGAAGCGGAACTGTAACAACCACCCGTTCGAAGGGCACTGCGGCAAAGAGTCGTTTGCCCTCGCCCACAACGGCGTGCTGTACAACGACAGGGAGCTTCGCCGGGAACAGCATCTCCCAACGACACCGATCGAAACCGACAGCTACGTCGCCGTGCAGCTTCTGGAACAGGGACAGCAGCTGGACACGGAAAACATCAAACGCATGGCAGAACTGGTGAGGGCAGCTTTGTCTTTACGATTTTGAAAAACGACAATACATTGTTTCTGGTGAAGGGCAATAATCCGTTGACGGTTTATCATTTTCCTGCACTGGGATTGTACGTCTATGCCAGCACAAAGAGCATTTTGGACAATGCTTTGAAAAAGGTAAAGCTGAATGACAAGTGCTGTGAAGTCGATGTTTCAGAGGGTGAAATTTTGGAGATCAATTCTGCCGGAAACCTTAGCAGAAGTACCTTTACCATGCAGGACTACATCCACACCATGTTCAACCCGTATAATTGGGACTACGCAAAATGGTGGATGGAAGATGAGCGGGAAGAACTGTTGCTGGAATACTGTGCACATTCGGCGTTTCGGAAGAAGAAATCCAGCTCTTGCTTGATTTTGGCTACGCACCGGACGAGATCGAAGAACTGCTTATGGATACAGCGGCAATGGAGGAAGCAATTAACGAGGCAAAAGCACTGTTGCAGTGTGAAGCATAAATCAAAACGAAAAATTGGAGGAATTTGACATGAAGGAATTTATCGCAGGACTGGTACTGACACTGG
>ENA-OQDW01000698-OQDW01000698.1-human-gut-metagenome-genome-assembly--contig:-NODE-698-length-13540-cov-1.834713_pt1 | contig 13540 bp, 14 predicted proteins | sample MGYA00242784_ERZ504613 | MGnify/ENA primary metagenome ERZ504613 (study PRJEB26092, sample SAMD00036330) | human gut metagenome | host: Homo sapiens | study: EMG produced TPA metagenomics assembly of... | reverse complement strand
TTGTAGTCATGAATAGTCCTCGCTATGCCGGTACCACCTATATGCATTCTTTGGGCTATTCCATAGCATTCTGTCCTTATGTGGATAATGATGATGAACGTTTTGCACAGATTATTCATCATGAAGCAGTGGGGCATGGCTTCGGATATTTGGGAGATGAATATGATGATGTGTATGACGGTGAAATCCCGCCAAATGTTATGGCGGAACTAAAAGAAATTGCAGACCGGTATGGATGGTATTCTAACATTGATTTCACTCCGGATATAACGAAAGTGAAATGGAATTATTTTATCTCTGACAAACGTTATGTTAATGAAAGACTGGGAGCATGGGAAGGAGCATACGGATACCGGTCAGGTGTCTGGCGTCCGACGAATATCAGTATCATGCTCTATAATGTCGGCGGTTTTAATGCTCCTTGCCGGGAGGCTATTTATCGTCGTGTCATGAAACTGGCTGGTGAAAGCTATAGTCGTGATAAGTTCCTTGAATATGATGCAGTAAACCGGAAGTCTGCATTAAAGCGTATGAATGCTGGAAGTGTAGATCGGAATCACTTTATTCCTTTAGCATCTCCTGTTATTATAGATTGATTCTCTTTCTCTGTATCTTTTTGATATGTAGTACTGGGTAACTTTCTGTATAATAGCTATTAAAGTATAAATATGTATTTGAGGAACGGTTATTTTCCGTTTTAAAACTTGTCTGCCCTTTCGAAGAGAATGAAAAAAACATTTATTATTAAAAATAAATCTCCAATTAGTTTTGAGTTCAAGTCTAATTGCGTACATTTGTCCCCTGCATTAAGTATCCTCATAGAAGTACATTAATACTTTTCCAACTTATTCTTTAGTGATGATGGTAGAATCGTTTGTCTCTCTGTAAGATTCCTAATAGCAAAACGCACTTATTTTTTTATTAAAACATTTATTTTAAAATGAACATTTTTATTGCAGGGCTTAACTATAATATGAGTGAAGCCGAACTTGGAGAATTATTTGCAGAGTATGGTGAAGTTGTTTCTGTTAAGATTATAATGGACAGAGAGACCGGTCGTTCTAAGGGATATGGTTTTGTTGAAATGGCTGATGATGAAGCTGGAGATAAAGCGATTGCAGCTCTTAATGAAGTTGACATGGATGGAAAAACTCTTTCTGTGTCAATAGCGCGTCCTAGAGAAGAACGTCCGCGTCGTAGTTATGGCAACAATGGTGGTGGTTATCGTGGTGGTAACAACAGTCGTGGTGGTGGCTACGGTGGTGGTCGCGGAGACAATGGCTATGGAGGTGGCAGAAACAGATATTAATCTGTATCTCTATAAAATATAAAGAAACCTGCCTTGGACATTTGAAATGCTGAGGCAGGTTTTTATAGTGCCTTTTCAGGATATAAAATTAATTTTCTCAATTTTTTCTTCAGATTTTTATGGTTGTCTAAAAATCTTGTTTCCAATTGTTTGTTATGAAATCTTTCCATTTTAATATCTTCGTTCGGATATAAATCCTTTAGTTTCCAAGGTAGAGACTATATCCGACTGTTTGTTTTTGTTCTGGTATTTCATTTCGGTGGTATTCGGATTTCCCTATCCGGATTATCTTGTTCATTTATTTCCACATACATTCCAGGGACTTCTTTTTATCTTTATAAAAAGGCTATAAGTATTATGCGTGTTATATTCAACTTTATTCTGGATTATTTCAACAGGAAAGAAAATTATTTAGTATAGAGAGATTGTTAGCTTTCTAGAAAATAGACTCCTGTGTTTGTGTTGTCAATAGTTCTAGTGCCTTGATTCCCATAACGGAATTTCCTTTTTGATTCAATCTCGGGCTCCACACTGCAACTGAATATCGTAGTGGGTAAACTGCGGCTATACCGCCTCCCACACCACTTTTCCCCGGAAGGCCTACCAGATAAGAAAATTCTCCTGCTTCGTCATAGAATCCACATGTTTGCATGATGGCATTGATACGTTTCACTTGAGAGGCGGTCAGTGTGATTCCTTCGAATGTAAAAGCTTGTTTATGGTTGGCAAACGGCAAAAAGGCTTTGGATAAATCATAACAACTCATTTCTATGGAGCATTGAAGGAAATAGAAATGAAGTACACGTTCTATGTCATTGTCGATGTTATGATGATATTTCAACAGGTTGGTGATTGCCGCATTCAGATAACCGTTTTCACGTTCGGACAGGGCTACTTCTTCATTATAATGGATCTGGTTATTCCCGCTGATTGAGTGGACGAAACGAAGATATTCTTCTTCGGGGTATTTCAAATGGTTCAGCAGGATATCAGTCATTACAATGGCTCCGGCGTTAATAAAGGGATTCCGAGGAATTCCTTTTTCTACCTCCAGTTGTACTAGTGAGTTGAAAGCTGTTCCCGAAGGTTCTTTACCTACTCTTTTCCATAGATTATCTCCTTCAAGACTCAAACACATGGCAAGTGAAAAAACTTTCGAAATACTTTGGATGGAGAAGCCGGTGGTGGCTTCTCCATGCATGAAAGTTTTGTTTTGTATCGTATGGATACACATTCCGAATTGATCTGGGTTGATTTTGGCAAGTGCCGGAATGTAATCAGCCTGTTTGCCAATAGAGGCGTAGGGCTGGATTTCTTGATAGATGTCTTTTAGAATCTGTTGATAATCCATAATTTGGACGTTTTATTTTTCTGTATAGTCACCATTGGCTTTGATGAGTTCGATCAACTTCTCAACAGCCTGGTCTTCGGGAATGTTTTTTTCTATACATTCTTTCTTTTTATAGAGGCTGATTTTTCCACGACCGGCACCTACATAGCCATAGTCGGCATCCGCCATTTCGCCGGGACCATTGACAATACAGCCCATAATGCCGATTTTCAGACCTTTCAAATGCGAGGTGGCTGCTTTGATGCGGGCAATCGTAGACTCTAAATCATATAAGGTACGACCACAGCCCGGACATGAAATGTATTCCGTTTTGCTGGTTCGGATTCTGCCGGCTTGCAGGATACTAAATGCAGTGGTGTCTACCGCTATATGACTCAAAGAACCTTGGTTGTACAAGAAGATGCCGTCACAGAGTCCGTCAAAAATTAGTGCACCCATATCAGCTGCCGCTTTGATTTGCAGATCTTCAGTTTTCGTTTCCTGATAGTATTGGAAGAATACGACCGGATTTTCTAAACCTTCATTCATCAGTTCGTGTGTCATGGCACGATATTCGCCGAGGCGGTTGGGATGATTGCTTTGGGCGATGATTACCACCTCGGGATGCAGTTTGAGGGCTGCGATTACTTCGTCATTCATAGCCATATAGGGCAGAAACAGGAATTTCAGATCGGAAACCGTGTGATGTAATTCTATCATCTGCTGGTAGTTGAATGCCGGATAGACATTTTTGTCTTCTGGATTCCATGCATTGGCATCCACTAGATAGGCTATATTGTTATCTCGTGAATTGGGTACACTTCCACCGCAATAAATATAGTCAGGTTTGAATTGAGGATTGGTTTCGAAAGACCCTTCCAGACGTTCGGCTATTACTACAGGAGGATTATCCCCTCCAATATTCCGGACGGCCTTAGTCTTCCGGCGGCCCGGAGATAGGTAGTTGAATTGCGGAGCTTTTTTTCCAGGAATAAAAGGATGTCCTTCCCGAGTTAGTATATAATCAACCAGTTTGCGGGCTACCGGAATTTCATTTTCAGGAGCCTCGCTCAATGAAACACGAATGGTATCTCCCAAGCCATCGGCAAGGAGTGCACCTATTCCTAATGAGGATTTTATTCTTCCGTCCTCGCCATCCCCTGCTTCGGTAACACCCAGATGAAGCGGGAAAGCCATATTTTCCTTTTCCATTTCCTCTACCAGTAGACGGACCGTCCTGACCATTACTACGGTATTGGATGCTTTGATGGAAATAACCACATCGTTGAAATGTTCCGCAACACAGATACGCAGAAATTCCATGCACGATTCCACCATACCTTCAGGGGTGTCACCATAATGAGACATGATGCGGTCTGACAGAGAACCGTGGTTTACCCCGATGCGGATGGCGGTGTGGTTTTCCTTGCAGATATTTAGAAAAGGAATGAAGCGGGCACGTATCTTTTCTATTTCTTGCGCATATTCTTCGTCAGTGTATTCCAGTTTCTGGAAAGTACGTCCCGGGTCTACGTAATTTCCCGGATTGATGCGTACCTTTTCTGCATATTGTGCCGCTACATCGGCTACTTTGGGGTTAAAATGTACATCGGCCACCAATGGAGTATCATATCCTTGAGAGCGTAATCCGATATTGATATTTTTCAGGTTTTCGGCTTCACGTACACCTTGTGTGGTAAGACGTACATATTCACCGCCCACATCTATAATGCGTTTGGCTTGTTCCACACATGCTTCAGTATCCATAGTAATGGTGTTGGTCATACTTTGGATGCGGATGGGGTTGTTTCCACCCAAAGGAGTGCCTCCGATATGGACTTCGGAAGATTTGCGGCGGGAGTAATTAAATAAATCCATGTTTAGTGATTAGTGGTGAGTGGTGAGTGATTAGTGAGCTGCGCTGGAATGCTGCATGGGTATTAATCACTCACCACTAGTTAATTCGTTTTATATTCAAACTTGATTTCTTTCAATTCTTCATTGGCTTTTACAATTTTCTTTTTTAAACCGGTTTTTGTAGTCTGCAAATTTAGCAGCCAGTTCTGTATCACTCAATGCTAGCATTTGTACGGCCAGAATGGCAGCATTCATGGCTCCATTGATTGCTACGGTAGCTACAGGAATTCCGGGAGGCATTTGGATAATAGAATAAAGTGCGTCTACGCCATCAAGAACTGAACCTTTTACGGGTACACCGATAACAGGTAGTGTGGTATTTGCAGCAATGACACCGGGAAGTGCGGCAGCCATGCCGGCAGCGGCAATGATGACTTTAATTCCACGGCCTGCAGCATTTTTCGCAAATTCCTCCACAGCTTCGGGAGTGCGGTGTGCCGAAAGGGCGTTCATTTCGAAAGGTACGTGCATCTCGTCCAGTAATTTGGCAGCTTTTTCCATTACGGGAAGGTCGGAAGTGCTACCCATGATAATACTTACGATAGGTTTCATTGTTTTTTTGTTATTGTTTGGTTTATATATTTACTTCAAGCACGGGTTATACGGATGAACGCGGATAGAAAAATCCGTGAGATCCGCGTAATCCGCGCCTGAACAATTCCCTAACGGGAATTTATATTATTCGTTGACTAATGCTTTATATCCTTCAGCATCCAGCAAATCGTTAACGTCATTAGTGTCATTGGGCTTAATCTTAATCAGCCACCCTTTACCATACGGGTCTTGGTTTACTAATTCGGGATTGTCGGCCAATGCTTCGTTCTGTTCCAGAACTTCTCCTGAAACGGGAAGGAACAAGTCCGAAATAGTCTTTACTACTTCAATAGTACCGAAAACTTCGTCTTTTTCTAAAGTTTCTCCTTCAGTAGTGATATCTACGAATACGATGTCACCTAGTTGCTCTTGTGCATAATCAGTGATGCCTACATAAGCTATATCACCTTCTACTCGTATCCATTCGTGTTCTTTGGTATACTTTACATTGCTTGGAAATTCCATAATGTTTTCAATTTATAAGGTTAATACTAATTTTTTTCAAATAAACAAAATTCCAATGACACCACAAAACAATCCGACAATAAATCCGGCTAAAACTTCTAATAAGGTATGCTGTTTTACAATGATACGGGCTGTGCCAAGCATTCCGGATAGCAAAATGAAAAAACAGAGCCACCATACAGGATTGAAATTGAATATAAAGCTGTAGGATAATAATCCGCCTACCATCATGCCGCTGCTTGCCACGTGTGTGCTGATTTTCCACTTGAAATTGATCAGTGTGCAAAGGATCATGCAGATGAGGGCGGCTACGATAATACCGACATATAGCGGGGCAGATGTATCTTGTACATAGTGATGAGACAGGTGACATAGCTGATGATAGTCAGCGCGTATGGTACGAAACGTTTTTCGCGGTGTCCCAATTCATGAATCCCCCAACCGTTTATTTTTTGAAATAGGTAGATGGCGAGCATTGGCATCAGAATGGTGAAACAGTAGACTATGCCCAATACTATCAGTTTGTACTGGATGGGCATGATACGAAGATAAGTGAAGAAAAAAGTAGGAAAAATGCCACAAAAGGAATCATAAAAGGCGTGAATATGCCTGATATGATACGTGAGCTGACTTCAAGCGGACTATTTTTCTTGGCTACTCTTATTGCTTCGGTTGTTTCGTTAGCTTTCATAATATTACCTTCTTAATCGTGCGACGGGTATGTTAAGCTGTTGGCGGTATTTGGCTACAGTACGGCGGGCTATGGGATAGCCTTTCGTCTTTAGTGTTTCGGCCAGTTCATCATCAGTGTAAGGTTTTTCTTTGTCTTCGGTATCTACACATTCTTTCAGAATGCGCTTGATTTCGCGGACAGAGAGTTCTTCACCGTCTTCGGTGGTGTAACCGTCGCTGAAAAAGAATTTCAACGAATAGATACCATAGTTTGTTTGTACATATTTGCTGTTGCTTACCCGTGATATGGTGGAAATATCCAATCCCGCGCGTTCGGCTACATCTTTCAAGATCATGGGCTTCAGCAAGGATTCGTCTCCTTCTAAAAAGAAGAGGCGTTGAATATCTATAATGGCTTGCATGGTGGTGAGTAACGTGTGTTGTCGCTGTTTTACGGCATTGATAAAACCTTGTGCGGCATCTACTTTTTGTTTTAGGAACATCAGTGCGTCCTTTGAGGCCTTGCTCTGATTGTCTTTGTTGCGAGTGTGTTCATCCAGCAATTCGGTGAACTGACGGCTCAGACGCAACTCAGGAACATTACGATTGTTTAAACTTAGAGTAATGGTGCCGTCTTCATACGTTTCTACGATGAAATCGGGAATAATCTGCTGCATATTTTTACCCATTGCTTCACCCAGTGAACTGCCCGGACGAGGATTCAGCTTGGTGAGATCGCTCACCGCCTCATTATATTGTTCTTCGGTAATACCTAGTTTTTGGATAATCCTTTCTTTATTTTTGCGGGTAAATTCATCACAACATTTACCGATGATGTCCAGTTCTATTTGTTTCAACGGCGAATCGGCTTTTCTTTGTATTTGTAACAGAAGACATTCCTGTAAACTGCGGGCACCGATACCTGCCGGATCAAAGTCTTGGATTATTTCTAATATTTTATTCAATTCTTCTTCAGTGGTATAGATGCCCCGATAGATGGCAAGTTCATCCATGATAGACTCCATATTTTTGCGTAACAGGCCGTCATCGTCCAATGAACCGATCAAGTACTCGGCTATATCTCGTTGTTCTGGGGTAAGTTCCTGCATCTGCAACTGGTCTTTCAATATTTCATAAAAAGATACGGCATCCGAGAAAGGGATTTCTTCGGCTACTCCTTCTTTGGAACGATTATGTTCCTGTAGTTTATAATCGGGAATATCATCTTCGTTACTGTAATCGCCTAATGAAAAATCCTCGTTCGACTCCGTATTTTCGTCTTCGTTTTCTTCGTATTCTGTGTTGTCATCTTCATTATCGGGCATTTCTTTCCCTTCCTCCAGGGCCGGATTATCCAGTATTTCGGAATGGATACGTTCTTCCAACTCCACAGTGGGCAGTTCCAGCAATTTCACTACCAGTATTTGTTGTGGAGATAAAGTCTGTATTTGTTGCTGGGCTTGTGTTTGTACTTGACGTGAGCCTTGTGCCATAATATTTTTATTTCCTTGTTTATTGCGACAAAAATAGGAAATTGTATTGTAATAATCTTCCTTTTTTTTGGGATTATTTTAAGGGGATGGTTATCTTTGCCTGTCATCCATACAAAAAACACAAGATTATGTTTGCAAAAGAAACTTATACAACCCGCCGTAACAGCTTGAAAAAAAGCCTGGGAACAGGTCTCTTGCTATTTCTAGGCAACGAGGAGAGTGGCATGAACTATGAGGATAATACTTATCATTTCCGCCAGGATTCTACTTTTCTTTATTTTTTCGGCTTGCCCTATGCTGGGTTGGCTGCCATTATCGATGTGGATGAGGATAAGGAAATTATCTTCGGGGATGAGCTGACTATGGATCATATTGTATGGATGGGAATCCAGCCTGCCTTGTGTGAGAAAGCGCAGAGGGTGGGAGTGACGGAAACTCGTCCTGCCGCGGATTTGAAGAAGTATTTGGAAAAAGCTGTTGCTAAAAGACAGGTGATTCATTATCTGCCTGTTTATCGTGCGGAGCACAGATTGAAGCTGTTGGACTGGTTGGATATAAAGCTTGGCATGGAACAGCCGTCTGTTCCGTTTATTCGTGGAGTCGTGAATATGAGGAATTATAAGACTGCTGAGGAGTTGGTTGAAATTGAACGTGCTTGTAATGTGACGGCTGATATGCACATTACAGCTATGAAAGTGTTACGTATAGGAATGAAGGAATGGGAAGTGGTGGCTGCATTGGAAGCGGTGCACAGGCCAATGGTTGTGGATTTTCGTTTCCTACTATTGCCACGGTATGCGGACAGACTTTGCATAACCATTATCATGGGCATACGGTGAAATCGGGGGATATGCTGTTGGTGGATGCTGGTGCGGAAACTGAAATGGGATATGCTGGTGATATGTCGTCTACAATTTGTGCGGATAAAACGTTTACTATCCGTCAGAAAGAAGTGTATGACATTCAGGTTGCCGCACACACGGCAGCGGTTCGTGCATTGAAGCCCGGAGTGCCTTTTAAGGAGGTGTATGAACTTTCCTGTAGAGTGATTTGTGAAGGGCTGAAAGGACTGGGCATTATGAAAGGTGATCCTGCTGAAGCGGTGGCCGTTGGGGCGCATGCTATGTTTTTTCCGTGCGGACTAGGACACATGATGGGATTGGATGTGCACGATATGGAGAATTTGGGAGAGGTATGGGTCGGCTATGACGGACAACCGAAAAGCACTCAGTTCGGCCGTAAGTCATTAAGGCTGGCCAGACCTTTAGAACCGGGATTTGTGCTTACTATAGAACCGGGTATCTATTTTATTCCCGAACTGATTGATTATTGGAAAGCGGAAAAACGCTTTAAGGACTTTATCAATTATGATAAGCTGGAGAGTTATCGTGACTTTACAGGTTTGCGTAATGAGGAAGATTATTTGATAACGGAGGACGGGGCACGTCTTTTAGGTAAGAAGGTTCCTTTTACTACAGAAGAGGTGGAGGCTTTGCGATAAAATTATTGGGGGTAGATAGAAATACTTTTATCTACCCCGATGATATATAATTATCCACCTATGGTTACCTTTAAACCGTAATCAGTCAAGATTTGTATGCACTGCTGTTGTACTTCTTCGGATGGCGTTTGCATTTTATATCCTTTAGGATTATAGATACTGCCTAGCTTTGTATGCTTTCCCTTTCCTATATCATGGTAAGGTAATAGGTTAATTATCTCAGGATGCCGTGGAAGACTGGCCAAAAATTCGGCAGACAGCTTTATGTTCTTTTCATCTGCATTCACTCCTTCAATCAATGGAATACGGATATAATAAGGGAAACCGGCTTCTGCTACTCTGCGGATGTTTTCCAAAATTAATTCATTGGGAACATCACAAAATGTTTGGTGTACGGTACTGTCCATTGATTTTAAGTCGATAAGTAATAATTCACAATTCCGCATCACTTCATCCACCGTTTCTTTGCGGGCAAGTAGGGTGGTATCTACCGCCCGATGAATTCCCTGTTGTCCGCAACGTTTCAGCATATCAATCAAGAATTTGGGATGAAGCAACGGTTCTCCACCACAAAAAGTGACCCCACCGCCCGATTGATCCATAAATGGGATTTCCTTTTCTATTTCATGTATCAGGTATTCGGCGGTATATTCCGTTCCTGATATCTCGATAGCCATTGCCGGACATTCTTCGGCACAGCGTCCGCATAACACGCATTTTTGTTTGTCGGTGACAATACCCTCGGGAGTCAGTGTCAGTGCACCGTTGGGGCATACTTTCAGACAAGTTCCACAGCCAAGGCATTTCTTGGCTGTGTATAGTTTGTCTTTTCCGTTACGAATGCCTTCGGGATTATGGCACCATACGCACGAGAGCGGCATCCTTTCATGAAAAGTGTGATACGGATGCCCGGTCCGTCATTGATAGCATAGCGTTTGATGTCGAAAATCAGATTCATTTTGTCAGAAGGTTTCTTGTGCCGTGCGGGCTATTACGTCATATTGTAAATCTGCGTTCATATCATTGAAATAATCGCTATACCCAGCTACGCGTACCAACAGGTCCCGATATTCTTCAGGATGCTTTTGGGCGGCATGTAAGGTGGCGGTATCTACTATATTGAACTGAATGTGATGTCCTCCTAAGGCGAAATAGCTGCGGATGAGGCTTGCTAGTTTGGCCAGGTCTTCATCACGTTTCAGCAGTGAGGGCAGGAAACGTTGATTCAACAGAGTACCTCCGCTTTTCACCTGGTCTAGTTTGCCTAATGATTTTACGACGGCGGATGGCCCGTGGGTATCTGCTCCGTGTGAGGGTGAGGTACCGTCACTGATGGCACGTCCGGCCAGACGGCCGTTGGGGGTGGCATTCATCATTTTGCCGAAGTAAACGTGACAGGTAGTAGACAGCATGTTCAAATGGAAGCATTCGCCTTTGGTGTTCGGCTTTCCTTCGATGGCGTCGTAAAGGTCGTTAAAGACTGGATGGCGATACGGTCTGCATATTCGTCATCGTTACCGAAGAAAGGTGTGCGGTTCAGAATGAATTGTCGCATGGCTTCCTGTCCTTCGAAGTTGGTGTCGGTAGCATGGATGATTTGCTCCATATTGAATTTACGTTCTTCGAATACATGTTTTTTCAGAACGGAGAGACTGTCGGTAATAGTACCTAAACCGGTGCATTGAATATAGGTTGTGTTATAACGCGGTCCGCAGTTATAATAATCTTTTCCTTTGGCAATACAGTCATCAATGAACAAAGACAGGAAAGTGGCGGGAGCGTATTTGGCGAACATACGGTCAATGTAGTTGCTGACACGTACTTTCATATCTACAAAATAATGGATTTGTTTAAGGAATGCGTCATAAAGTTCTTCATAAGTCCGGAAGGTACGGGGATCTCCTGTTTCTAAGCTTACTTTCTTGCCTGACACAGGATCAGTTCCGTTGTGCAAGGTGACTTCCAATATCTTGGGGACGTTAAGGTAACCGGTCAGTACGTAAGCTTCTTTTCCGAAAGCGCCTACTTCTATGCATCCGCTACATCCGCCTTCGCGAGCGTCTTCCGGTGTCTTTCCCTGTCGCATTAGTTCCATGACGTATGTGTCGGGATTGAATACGGATGGGTAGCCGTAGCCCTTACGGATTACTTTGCAGCCTTCGCGCAGGAAACGCTCTGGGGTGCATACACTGATGTGCAGGGCGCTTCCGGGTTGTAACAGGTGAAGATCATCTACTGTTTCGAGCATGATATAGGATACTTCGCTGACTCCGTTGCTACCATCACGTTTGATGCCACCGATATTCAGATTGGTAAAGTCATTGTAGGTACCGCTTTCTTTGGCGGTGATGCCAACTTTGGGTGGGGCTGTCTGATTATTTACTTTGATAAAGAAACATGACATCAGTTCTTTGGCCTCTGCACGGGTCAGTATTCCTTCTTCCAGGTCTTTTTCATAGAAAGGAGCGAGGTGCTGGTCAAAATGTCCTGGATTCATGGCGTCCCATCCGTTCAGCTCTGTAATGGTGCCGAGATGGACAAACCAGTACATTTGTATGGCCTCCCAATAAGTACGGGGGGCATGTGCAGGAACCCATCGGCAGATTTCCGCTATTTTTTTCAGTTCCTTTTTGCGTTTCGGATCGGTTTCTCGTCCAGCCATCTTTTCGGCCAGTTCAGCATGGCGTTCGGCAAAAATGATAGCGGCATCACAGGAGATGGACATGGCGGTCAGTTCTTCTTGTTTGTCGGTTGCTTCTGGATCATTCATGAAATCCAGATTTCTCAGCTCATGGGCAATACGTTCTTTCAGATCCAGCATGCCATATTGATAAACTTTTCCGTCCAAGGAAGTATGACCGGGGGCTCGTTGTTCCATAAATTCAGTGAACATTCCTCTTCGTAAGCTTCTTTCCATTCTTTGGGAACGTGATTGAAGATGCGTTCGCGTTGGGTGCGCCCTTTCCAATAAGGAATAACCTCGCGTTCATAGGTGTCTATATCTTCTTGGCTGATGGTATAGCGCTGTAATTCGCGGGTGTTCAACACATGAAGGTCTTCCACGCTGTGACAGGTCAGTTCAGGGAAAGTAGATACGGCTTTGGGATGTGGTCCACGTTCACCTACAATCAGTTCGTCTTTACCTATGTATATAGTTTTCCGTTTACAGATTTCAAGAAAGTTCAGTGCTCTTAGAATGGGAATTGGATATTTCCCTTCGTTTTCTTTGTAAAATTCGGTCTCTATCAGAGCACGTTCTATGGACAGAGAAGGTTGTGCGTTAAAAGATTCTTGACGCAGGCGTTGGATACGGTCTGTCATTCCGTTGGTTGTTGTTATCATAAGAGTTATAATAAGGTTTATTTGTTCATAAATAGGAATTCCCATAAGGACGGATTGAAGGAGCCGACCGATTGATATGCAGAAGAAGATATCAATAGAATGAAACGTATGCCAAAAGTAAGATACGCTGTCATTCAATCCATCTTTATGGTGGCTAATGAATGTACAGTCTGCTGGCTTTTGGCATACCCTCCTGAAGAAGAAATGTTCTTAGCAGTAGAACATCAGGCAGTTGAACAGTTTTCTATAGCCTTTGGAGTGCATTCGCTTATACTTGTTTAATAGTGGTCGAAATTACTGTTTGTTTCGCACATAAACAAACCTTATATACTGTTTAATAACAGGTTAATACCGGAAACTGCTTCCTCCTAAAAATTCTCTCAGTAAAGAGGTAGGAGGCAATTCTTTATCTTGTACCGAAGCGAAATATTCCAAGAATTTGCGTAAACGATATGCTTCTGAATATTCCGGTTTGTTATTGGGGACATTCCTTAGAATGGGAATAGCATAATCTTTCATAATGGCCAGTTCAAACAATAGGGCAGAATTGAACATGGCATCTGCATTTTCTTGATATGGAAAGATCCATTTTTCTTCTCCGGCACGTACGCTGGGCCATCTTCTGATCGTTTCTTCTGCGGAATAGCCACGGTATTTGTGGTCGCGGATAATACGGCGCAACAAACGGTTGTCGGTAGTCGGAATATAATTATGATTGTCCAGCAGAATAGTGGTTAATGCCGATACATATATTTTATATTTATTTTCGGTGGGAATATGAGGAGTTAACTCGGGGTTAAGTGCATGGATCCTTCGAGAATCAATATCATGTTATCGTCAATCTTAAGTTTGTCACCTTTAAATTCCCTTCTTCCTGTGGTGAAGTTGAAACGTGGTAACTCTACTTCCTTTCCATG
>ENA-OQDW01000697-OQDW01000697.1-human-gut-metagenome-genome-assembly--contig:-NODE-697-length-13573-cov-2.160866_pt1 | contig 13573 bp, 13 predicted proteins | sample MGYA00242784_ERZ504613 | MGnify/ENA primary metagenome ERZ504613 (study PRJEB26092, sample SAMD00036330) | human gut metagenome | host: Homo sapiens | study: EMG produced TPA metagenomics assembly of... | reverse complement strand
TTTGACAATCCGCGAAATGTGTTCCGCACTCCGCAGACAATTTAAGGACTTTTGTGTGTGTCCCTTGCGGCACCAGACAACAGATGGCATAAATGCCATCTTTATGTCGAACAAAACATAACCGCGCGAAGCCGATGTCTGAGTTGGCATCTGCCTTATTTTCAATAGCAGATGCCAGCGAGTTTCGGTTCGCGCGGTTTTATATTGTCTGTGAAGCGGTGCCGCTAGGGGCACCAGGAAGTCCGTTCATTGTCTGCGGCGTGACGGACACATTTCGCGGATTGTCAAAACGTGGCCAAGACACAGAATCCGATGCCAAACGCGGTGTGGAAGAAATACAAGGATTTTGCTCAAAAGAATGAACCGTCTCCGGTTGCATCCTGAAACGTCAGAAAACTTTTACATCATCCGGGCACTGTTCCCTGCCGCCTCCGCTTTTGGCGGTATGTTTATTCCTCTGTATCTGCGTAGCTGGTATCTTCGTGAAGGTTCGGCTTCATGTCAATACCGCGGTTCGCGTCACCTGTGATGTCTTTTCCGAAGTGATAGTCGTTGCCCGGCAGGATGGCATTTAAGAAAATACCTGCGATCGCTGCGACTGCCAGCGCGGTGAGTGTGACGGAGGTTCCGGCGATCGTAAAGGTAAGACCGTCGGAGAAACCAAGACCGCACACGAAGATCACGCCTGCGATGATCAGATTGCGTGACTGCGTAAAATCAACATGATTTTCCACAACATTGCGGACGCCGATGGCGGAGATCATACCGTAGAGCATGAAGCTGACACCGCCGATGATGGCGGACGGCATGGAACCGATCACAGCAGCCATCTTCGGAATAAAGCTTAAGATGATGGCGTAGCAGGCTGCGATGCGGATGACCTTTGGATCGTATACCTTGCTCAGCTCGAGCACGCCGGTATTTTCGCCGTAGGTGGTGTTTGCGGGACCTCCGACGAGAGCGGACAGGGAAGTGGCGAGTCCGTCACCGATCAGGGTGCGGTGAAGTCCTGGATCTTCGATAAAATTCTGGTCAACCGTCGCGGAGATAGCGGAAATATCGCCAATGTGTTCCATCATGGTTGCGAGTGCGATCGGGGCCATGACCAAAATGGCGGACAGATTGAATTTGCAGAGGGAAAATGCCGGTACGCCGACCCAGGAAGCGTTTGCGATGTCGGTAAAAGAAAGAATGGCGGAGCCGTCTGCGTTTGTCATGCCCATGGCGTTGAAGATCAATGCGGCAATATAAGAAATAATGACGCCCATCAGAATCGGGATGATCTTAAACATTCCCCTGCCCCAGATATTGAAAACGATGATCGTAACCAGAGCGATAAGGGCGAGAAGCCAGTTGGTGGAAGCGTTGTTGATGGCAGAACCGGCAAGGCTCAACCCGATGCAGATGATGATCGGACCGGTTACGACCGGCGGAAGAAAACGCATGACCTTCTTGACACCGACAAGCTTGATAATCAGCGCGAGAATCAGATATAAAAGACCCGCGACAACAATTCCACCGCAGGCATAGGAAAGTTTGTCAGCGTTGGACATGTCGGCGAATACACCGGAATCCATGTTTGCAATCGTGGCAAAACCGCCGAGGAAGGCAAAGGAAGAACCGAGAAACGCCGGAACCTTGAATTTGGAACATAGATGGAAAAATAAAGTTCCGATACCGGCACAGATCAATGTAACCTGTACATGTAGAACATCTTCGCCGAAGTAACTGTTGACCAGAATCGGCACGAGAATGGTTGCGCCGAACATGGCAAACATATGCTGCAGGCCAAGAATCAGCATTTTTGGTACGCCAAGTACGCTGGCGTCGCGGATTGCTCCGTCTTTTTCGTTCATAGTAAACTCCTCCTGATGTGATATGATTGATAGTTGCGTATATACAAATGGCAAATCAGAACTTCTGATTTGCCATAAGATATCAAAAAATAGAGCCGGTGAAGCGTCTTGTCTCCTGATCGTAATCGCGGACGGGAATCTGGTCCAGTTCGCCGGTACCGTCGAGATAGAAAGTGAGCAGCGTCTGCGTCATATAAGGACTGATCCAGAGAGCCGCAATGCCAAAAGAGCAGATGGCAAGCGCGCTCCAGCGAGAAAGCTGAATAAAATGTAAAGCAGCTTCCTGCGTCGTCCGCGCATAAATTCACGGCAGGTGCGAAAAGCATCCCGCACGCTTAAATGCGGATGGTCTAAAAGAAAGAAGAAAACCATGCGGTAGGTAAGCAGCACATAGAAAGTAAAAATCAGACCGAGGATGCTTCCGGCAGCAAGCAGGCACCGGAGAGACCGGAGACACCGGTTTATAAAAATAAAGAACACCGGCAATGGCAGGAATACCTGCGATCACCAGAAATACATCGAAGAGAACGGCAGCGAGAAAGAAGCGCTCTGCGCCATTGCGAAACGGTGTAAAAACATCACGGATGCGGTATGTCTGACCGCGCGTCATATTCATATGAACCAGCATAACGCCGGTGTCTAGCATCTGGGCGATCAGAAGAATTAAAATATCTGCAATCGTGCTGATGATAAGCTGCGGAGTGCCGGGATAATCGCCGAGCGTCATGGAGAACGGAATCTCGATGAGTGTCGGAATTAAGGAGCAGTCAGAAATGCTGCCATCGGTACGGAATAACGGTTATTTAAAATGTCGCGTGAAATACGTTTTAATTCGCTGGATGATCTTGACATGTGCAGACTCCTGTGGATGTGATATTTGTGTATGTTCTGGTGAAAGTTTTGCTTTCGCGAACATTATATTCCTATAGTTACGCAGTGCCTGTGGGTTTGAAAATGCAAGGCATTTTCAAGCTCACGGGCATTCGCCCTATCATCCATGAATGTTACAAAATATTGTCTGCAAGCAGCTAGATTTTGTACATTCATGGATGGCACTGCTCATTGCTTCCGCGAACATTATAACATGGAAGAACGTGAGATGCTACTGGCAGTTAAAGAGATTTGGAATCCGGAAACGTGCGCGTGCTTTACAACCGAAAATGCGGCGGTTATAATAGCAGGGAGTAAGATAGGAATGGAGATCGGAATGTTTCAGACGGATAGACGGGTAGACCGGGATTTTTATATTATGGGCTGGTGCGCGGCGGGGATTTTCGCGGCGCTGTTTTTGTTTGTCAGAGTAACAGGAATTCCGGTCTGGAAATTTTTGCTGCCCTGCCCGTTTCATGCGCTGACCGGAGCGTACTGCCCCGGGTGCGGCGGGACAAGAGCCGTCAGGGCGCTGCTTGCCGGCAAATGGCTGCGCTCCTTTGTGCTGCATCCGTTCGTGCCGTATGCGGCGCTGCTTAGCGGCTGGTTTATGATCAGCCAGACCATTGAACGCGTGAGCGGAAGCCGGATACGGATTGCCCTGCGCTTTCGTGATGTCTATATATGGATCGCCCTGCTTTTGATCGTGGTCAACTGCCTGGTCAAAAATCTTGCCCTGTTTGTGTGGCATGTGGATTTACTGGCTAGGGAATTCATCAGTGTATCAAAATCGATGCCGAGCGTGCCGTATACCTGACGCGCCATATTTTCCACACCGCCGTAATATAATTCGGCAATCGCAAACGTGTAAATAATCATGGCGAGGACAATGCCAAGGGCGATGGAGCCGAGGATTAAGGCAGCCTTCGCGCGGGAGGTCAGCGTGCGCTCGCCGCCCCGGGATAAAAGTGCAAAAACGATGGCAAGAGATCCGCAGATCAGTGCCGGATAGACCATACAAAAAGTAGCTGCCCCGATCACGCCGAGAAGCAGAGCGGCATTTTCCATTCGCTGGGAACGTCGTTTGTTGTTCATGATAATCAGACCTTTCCCGATATGCCGGTATTGCCAGTATATCGCAGGATAACTTTGTCTATTGTAACATGGGAAAGCCAAAAAGACAATGAGGAAGGCACTTGAGATTACAGCGGATTTTCGGTATACTGGGAGCAGACTCGGTAAAATTTGGAGGACAGATATGGATATTATTGCAAAAATTTCTGAGGAACTGGGGATTAAGCGCCATCAGACAGAGGCGGCGGTCAAGCTGATCGATGAAGGCAATACCATTCCTTTTATTGCGCGTTACCGGAAGGAGGCGACCGGCGCATTAAACGATGAGGTGCTTCGTAACCTGTCGGAGCGCCTTACCTATTTAAGAGGACTGGAGGAGCGCAAGGAGACGGTGCTCGCCAGCATTGAGGAGCAGGGGAAGCTGACGGACGAACTGAAAGCGCAGATCCTTTCGGCGGAGACGATGGTTCTGCTGGAGGATTTATACCGCCCGTACAAGCCGAAGCGCAGAACGCGCGCCACGATCGCCAAGGAAAAGGGACTGGAACCGCTTGCCGGTGTGATTACACTGCAGATGATAAAAACGCCGCTCATAGAAGAGGCGGCAAAATATGTGGATGCCGAAAAGGGAGTTACAACCGCCGAGGAGGCGATTGCGGGAGCGTCGGATATTATTGCGGAGTCCATCTCTGACGAGGCGGATTACCGTACGCACATCCGTGACCTCACGGTGAAAAAAGGCCGGATGACCTCTACTGCCAAAGACCCGGAGACGGAATCCGTCTATGAGATGTATTACGATTTTGACGAGCCGGTGGCAAAGCTTGCCGGACACCGGATTCTGGCGGTGAACCGCGGAGAAAAAGAAAAATTCCTCACCGTGAAGATCGAAGCGCCGCAGGAGGACATTCTGCGCTATCTGGAGAAAAAGGTGATTGTCCGGGACAACCCGCAGACGAATGAGGTGCTGCGCGATGTGGTGAGAGACGCCTATGACCGTCTGATTGCACCGGCGATCGAGCGCGAGATCAGGAGTAACCTGACCGAGCGTGCGGAGGACGGCGCCATCCGTGTATTCGGAAAGAACTTAGAGCAGCTGCTGATGCAGCCGCCGATTGCCGGACAGGTGGTGCTCGGATGGGACCCGGCGTTTCGGACAGGCTGTAAGCTTGCTGTGGTAGATCCGACCGGAAAAGTGCTTGATACGACGGTGATTTATCCGACGGCTCCGCAGAATAAAGTGGCGGAGGCAAAAGCGGTATTAAAGAAATTGATTGCCAAATATCACATTACCCTGATTTCCCTTGGAAACGGAACGGCATCGCGGGAATCCGAACAGATCATTGTGGACCTGTTAAAGGAACTTCCGGTAAAAGTACAGTACATTATTGTCAATGAGGCGGGCGCGTCAGTCTATTCTGCCAGCAAGCTTGCCACGGAGGAATTCCCGAATTTTGACGTGGGACAGCGAAGCGCAGCGTCCATGGCGCGCCGTCTGCAGGATCCGCTGGCGGAGCTTGTTAAAATCGATCCGAAGTCCATCGGTGTGGGACAGTATCAGCATGACATGAACCAGAAAAAGCTGGGCGAAGCACTTGGCGGCGTGGTCGAGGATTGCGTGAACAAAGTCGGCGTGGATTTGAATACTGCATCGGCATCGCTTCTGGAATACGTCTCCGGCATCAGCAAGACGCTGGCAAAAAATATTGTGGCATATCGGGAGGAAAACGGCAGATTCACATCCCGTGCCGGACTTTTGAAGGTGCCGAAGCTGGGACCGAAGGCGTATGAACAGTGCGCAGGATTCCTGCGGATCGGCGACGGAAAGAATCCGCTCGATGCGACCGGTGTGCACCCGGAGAGCTATGATGCCACGAAGAGGCTTCTGGAGCGGCTGGGTTATACGTTATCTGACGTAAAAGAGCGGAAGGTAGAGGGCATTTCCAAAAAGATCCATGACTACAAAAAACTCTCGGAAGAACTGGGTGTGGGAGAGATGACGCTGCAGGACATTGTCAAGGAGCTGGAGAAGCCGGCGAGAGACCCGAGAGAGGACATGCCAAAGCCGATTCTGCGCAGCGATGTGCTTGAGATCAAAGACCTGACGCCGGGGATGATTCTGAAAGGAACCGTGCGCAACGTCATTGATTTTGGCGCGTTTGTCGATATTGGTGTTCATCAGGACGGACTGGTGCATATTTCACAGATGAGCGACAAGTTTATCAAGCACCCGCTCGAAGTTGTCAGCGTCGGGGATATTGTGGAAGTGAAAGTATTAAGCGTTGATCCGAAAAAGCAGCGCATCCAGCTGACGATGAAGCTGAACGGATAGAGAAAAAGGGTTGACAGTATGCCCATATGGGCATACAATATAGAAGCAAAATAAATATAGGAATTCTTCGGGGCAGGGTGATATGAGTTCACAGAGATGGAAGCATAGATTCCCGACCGACGGTGATTCTGGCAGACGCCAGATCAGTCCGTGAGCTGCAGTTGCAGTTGAGCCGGTGTGAATCCGGGACCGACAGTATAGTCTGGATGAGAGAAGAGAAGCATGTTAGGAGGACCTGCGGCAGCAGGGTCTTAAGAATGCAGTTTAACGCCCCGGATGTAGAGATCATCCGGGGCTTTTTGTGTGGCGGGAATAAGCGCTGTTCCGCTGCCGGAATGCAATCCGTTGAAAGACGGCTGACACGCGAGAATACCTCGAATTCCTGCAGAGAAAAGGAGACGAGTCATTATGGACACAAACAGTACAATCACAGGTAGGACAACAACAAACAGTATTTCGAGCGTTCGCTACATGAGCGTCACGGCAATGCTTTCCGCAGTAGCATTTATTTTAATGTTCCTGGATTTTTCCGTTCCGTTTATGCCGGCTTTCATCAAGATGGATCTCTCAGAGCTCCCGGCACTGATCGGTGCATTTTCCATGGGACCGGTATGCGGCATTCTGATCTGTCTGATCAAGAATGTGCTTCATCTGTTTATTACAACAACCGGCGGCGTCGGTGAGCTTTCCAACTTCCTTCTGGGCGTAGCATTCGTACTTCCGGCAGGATTGATTTACCGCCACAAAAAGAGCCGCAGAAGCGCATTGATTGGATCCCTGCTCGGTGCGGTGATCATGGGTGTATTTTCCGTGGTATCCAACTACTTCCTGGTATATCCGGTATACTACAACTTTATGCCGGAAGAAGCTGTGCTCGGCGCTTATCAGGTGATCGTACCATCCGTGAAGAGCATTCTGCAGTGCCTGGTGTGCTTCAATATGCCGTTTACCATCGTGAAGGGACTGTTTTCCGTGGTAATCACATTCCTGGTATACAAACACATTTCACCGATTCTGAAAGGAGCGAACCGCTAGAAAAGGGGCTGTCTTAGACGACAGCCCCTTTTCTTTTGGAATGAAAAATGCTATACTAGCTTAGATATAGACAGGAGGGACTGTTATGCCGCTAAAGTTTGATATTACATTGACAGCAGAAGATATGTACCGGTTTAATATGTACCAGACCTACTCCGGATTTCACGGGTGGTTTCCATTGCGTTTTCCATCCTGATTTTTGTGGTGGCAGGAGTGACCCGCGGGAAGATCGAGGCGGCATACACCGCATTATATATTGTATTTGGCATCGTATTTCTGGTCTATCCTCCGGTGAGCCTGTACCTAAGGTCGAAGCGCACACTGGCAATGTCCGAGGTGCTGCGGGGAACGCTGCACTATGAGGTGGACGCGGAGGGACTGCACGTATCGCAGAAGGAAGAGAGTGCGCTGCTTCCGTGGGAGCAGATCTATAAAATGGTCGCGACGAAGCACAATGTTCTGGTGTACAGCAGCCGGATCAATGCCTATGTCATTCCGAGAGCACAGCTGGGGGAAAGCTACGCGGCACTGCAGACACAGGCTGCGGCACATCTGCCGGCGTACCGTTTGAAGATGAAGTAGAGAATGGGGATTTTAAAATATGACAGAAAAGATCTATGAAACATATTCGCCGGAGGAGACGCACGCGCTTGGAAAACGTCTGGGCGCGGAGGCAAAGCCCGGCGATGTCTATACGCTGGTGGGAGATCTGGGCGTCGGAAAGACAGTCTTCACACAGGGAATTGCGGAAGGACTTGGCATCACGGAGCCGGTCTCCAGCCCGACCTTTACAATCGTGCAGGTATATGAGGAGGGCAGGATGCCGTTTTATCATTTCGATGTTTACCGCATCGGGGACATCGAGGAGATGGATGAGATCGGCTACGAGGATTATTTCTACGGGGATGGTCTGTGCATGATCGAGTGGCGAATCTGATCGAAGAGATTCTGCCGGAGCGGCGCAGCGAAGTTACTATAGAAAAAGATCTGGAAATGGGATTTGATTATCGCAGAATTACCATAAGAGAGCATCAGGAGGACAGAAAATGAAAATATTAGGATTGGACAGTTCCGGTCTGGTGGCGAGCGTTGCAATCGCGGAGGATGACAACCTTCTGGGAGAATATACCGTAAACTATAAAAAGACACATTCACAGACCCTTCTTCCCATGCTGGATGAGGTGGCGCGCATGATCGAACTGGATCTTTCGAGTATCGATGCAATCGCGGTTGCAGGCGGACCGGGCTCATTTACGGGACTTCGGATTGGTTCGGCGACGGCAAAAGGTTTGGGACTCGCGTTGGAGAAGCCGATCCTCAATGTGCCGACGGTAGACGCACTTGCATACAATCTGGTGGGACACCGGGATATGGTATGCCCGCTTATGGACGCAAGAAGAAATCAGACCTATACCGGTTTGTACCGTTTTGATGGAAACGACATGCAGGTGCTGCGCGGAGAGTGTGCCGTGGGAATCGATGAGATTGCGGCGGACATCAACAGCAGAGGTGAGGCGGTCGTATTTTTGGGAGACGGTGTACCGGTTTTTAAGGCATATCTGGAGGAGCAGCTTACGGTGCCGCATTCCTATGCGCCCGCACATCTGAACAAGCAGCGGGCCGGCGCGGTTGCTGTGCTTGGCATGCAGTATTACAGAGAGGGAAAACGGAGAGCGCGGCGGAACACCGCCCGGAATATCTCCGGCTGTCCCAGGCGGAAAGAGAGCGCAAGGAGCAGGAAGCCGCAAAAGGAAAGGAAAACGTATGAGTATTATCCGGAGCATGACAGCGGAAGACGCGGCGAAGGTGGCGTCTCTGGAGGCGGAGATTTTTTCGCAGCCGTGGAGTGAGAATGCTTTTTTGGATTCGCTTTGTCTGCCCGACACGATCTTTCTGGTGGCAGAGGAATCGGGTGTCATACAGGGGTACATCGGAATGTATCTTGCGGCCGATGAGGGTGAGATCACAAATGTGGCTGTGAATCCTGCGTGCCGCAGGCGTGGAATCGGGGAAGAACTGCTCACAGAGATGAAAAAACGTGCCGCAGACCACAAGATTGCCCGCATTGTCCTTGAAGTGCGCGTGTCGAATGAGGGGGCGATCCGTTTGTACGAGAAGCAGGGATTTTCCTCGGTGGGCATCCGCCGGGGGTTTTATGAATTCCCGAGAGAAGATGCCAGAATTATGGTCTGTGCCCTGTAATTCCCTGTGGGATTGCACGGCGGCTCAATGATATAATGAATCCTGACGGATTCATATTAGAAGTTCCTAAGGAATTTCGGATGCGCAGAAAACAGCGCGAAACAGACGATAGAATGGAGAATATATCAATGAGCAGACGAAACGGAGTGATTTATTGCAACCGATGTGGCAGCCCGATCTGTACGGAAGGGGAAGCAGGAAAAAGTTCCTTTCTTACTATTTGTAAAGAGTGGGGCTATTTTTCCGAACACAAAGACGGTACGGTGCACAGGATGGATCTGTGCGAACCGTGTTATGACGCTGGGTGCGGACGTTTGCCATCGCGCCGGAGGTGGAACAAAAGACAGAACTGATATAGCGATAAAGGAGTTTATTCATGTTAGATGTATGCCTATTGGGAACAGGAGGAATGATGCCGCTGCCCCGCCGTTTTCTGACGGCGGCCATGCTGCGTTACAACGGCAGCAGTCTGCTGATTGATTGCGGCGAGGGAACACAGGTGGCGATCAAGGAAAAGGGACTGACGTTTAAGCCCATTGATGTCATCTGTTTTACCCATTACCACGGAGATCATATCGGCGGACTGCCGGGACTGCTTCTCACCATGGGAAATGCGGACAGAACCGAGCCACTGACCATGATCGGTCCGCGGGGGCTGGAGCGGGTGGTGAACGCGCTCCGGGTGATTGCTCCGGAACTTCCGTTTGAAATACGTTTTATTGAGATTACGGAACCGGAAATGCGGCTGGAACTCAATGGATACTGTATACATGCATTTCGTGTCAATCATAATGTTACCTGTTACGGTTATTCGGTCGAAATAAAACGTGCAGGGAAGTTTGACGTGGAGAGAGCGCGTGCGGCGGCAATTCCGCAGAAATACTGGAGCCGTCTGCAGAAGGGGGAGATCCTGTCCGGGGAAGACGGAACGGTCTATACGCCGGAGATGGTGCTCGGACCAGCCAGACGCGGCATCAAGATGACGTACTGCACGGACACCAGACCGACAGAATCGATCGTGGCAGCGGCGGAGGGATCGGATCTTTTTATCTGCGAGGGAATGTATGCGGAGCCGGAGAAGCTCGTCAAGGCGAAGCAGTACAAACACATGACATTCTATGAGGCAGCAGACATGGCGAAGAGAGCCGGCGTCAGGGAAATGTGGCTGACCCATTACTCCCCGTCTCTGGTGCACGCGGAGAACTATCTGCCCCAGGTGCGTGAGATTTTCCCGGATGCGTTTTTGGGAAAAGACGGGAAAACGTGGAATTGATGTTTGAGGATGAGAACTAAAGAAAAAGGGAGGTTGTCATAATGAAGAAGAGTGGCGTGATTAAGGCAGTGATAACAATACTGATCATTTTACTGATTGTGGGCGTGTATTACTTTTTTACGACACAGAGACGGACATCGGTGGAAGATACGGTGGAGCTGACAGAGATACAAAAACTCATCACGAAGAATCTGGATACCAACTATCCGGCAACTCCGCGTGAGGTTGTGAAGTATTACAACCGTATTCTGGAGTGCTTCTATGATGATACCTATACGGACGATGAACTGGAGTCGCTGGCGGATCAGGCGAGAAAGCTGCTGGACGACGAACTGTTGGAGAACAATCCGCGGGATCAGTATCTTTCCGACCTGAAAGCGGATATTGAAGATTACCACAACAAATCAAAAACGATTCGCAGCAGCAATGTCTGCGACAGCAATGATGTGGTGTATCAGACGGTGGACGGGAGAGAGTGCGCTTATGTGACGGCGTCTTATTTTATGAATGAGAACAACAGCTTCGACCGTACCAACGAAATGTATGTTTTGAGAAAAGATGACGATGGAGACTGGAAGATTCTGGTATTCTATCAGGTGGAGGGAGATTCTTCCGATGAACAGTAATGAGATAAAAATATTGGCGATTGAAAGCTCGTGCGATGAGACGGCAGCAGCGGTTGTCGTGAATGGAAGGGATGTCAGATCAAATGTGATATCCTCCCAGATTGCATTGCATACCTTGTATGGCGGCGTTGTTCCGGAGATTGCCTCGCGCAAACACATTGAAAAAATCAATCAGGTGATTGGACAGGCACTTTCGGATGCGGGGATGACGCTGGATGATATGGATGCGATCGGTGTCACCTACGGCCCGGGCTTGTCGGAGCACTGCTTGTCGGAGTGGCGGAGCAAAAGCCATCAGCTATGCCAAAAAGCTGCCACTGGTGGGCGTGCATCATATCGAGGGGCACATCAGCGCCAATTACATAGAGAACAAAGATCTGGAGCCGCCTTTTCTATGCCTGGTGGTGTCCGGCGGACATACACATCTTGTCAAGGTGCTTGATTATGGAAAATACGAGATCCTTGGAAAAACGAGGGACGACGCGGCGGGAGAGGCTTTTGACAAAGTGGCGCGTGCCATTGGACTCGGCTATCCGGGTGGACCGAAGATTGAAAAAGTGGCGCATGAGGGGAATCCGCATGCGGTAGAGTTCCCGCGCGCCAAAATCGTGGACGGCCCGTATGACTTCAGCTTCAGCGGCTTGAAGTCTGCGGTGCTCAACTATTTAAACGGTTGTAAAATGAAGAACATTCCGATCGTACAGGCGGATATTGCGGCGTCCTTCCAGAAAGCGGTGACGGACGTGCTGATCGGAAATGCCATGAAAGCGATTGATGAATTCGGAATGGACAAATTTGCGATTGCGGGTGGAGTTGCGTCCAACGGCACCCTGCGTGAGGGAATGCGTGCGGCGTGCGAGAAGAAGGGCGTGGCATTTTATCATCCGTCGCCGATTTTCTGCACCGATAATGCGGCGATGATCGGTGTGGCGGCATATTATGATTTCATGCGCGGTCAGAGGGACGGACTGGATCTGAATGCGGTCCCGAATCTGAAGCTGGGGGAGCGATAGTGGAAAAAATAACAGCAGTGGTACTTGCAGCCGGGGCGGGAAAACGGATGCACAGTGATGTGCACAAGCAGTATATGATGCTTGCCGGCCGCCCGGTGCTTTTTTATGCGCTGCAGGCGTTTGCAGAGAGCGCGGTAACCGACATTGTCGTCGTAGTGGGGGCAGGAGAGATCGATTACTGCAGAAAAGAGATTATTGAAAAATATCATATCCAAAAGGTCTGTGCGGTCGTGGAAGGCGGGCGGGAACGCTACCATTCTGTGTATGAAGGGCTTAAGGCGGCGGACGGGAGCGATTACGTGCTGATCCATGACGGGGCGAGACCGCTTGTTACCGCCGATATCATCAGCCGGTCCATAGCGTGCGTCAGAGAGGGGGATTCCTGCGTGGTGGGAATGCCGGTAAAGGACACGATCAAAGTGGTCGGGGCGGATGGCTTTGCAAAAGAGACGCCCGAGCGGAGCAGCCTGTGGCAGGTTCAGACCCCGCAGACATTTCCCTACGGACGGATCCGGAAGGCGTATGAGAAGGTGATGGCACAGGGAGATTCTGTCGTCACAGATGATGCGATGATGCTGGAGACTGCATTTGGAGAGCAGGTTCGTGTGATTGAGGGAAGTTATCAGAACCTGAAAATCACGACGCCTGAAGACATTATGACAGCGGAATTATACTTAAATAGAAAAAGTGAAAAAAAGTGTTGACATTGGTGGAAGCAGATGGTAATATTATTTCTGCACTGATTTGAGACAAGAACACGGAGAGGTATCGAAGTGGTCATAACGAGGCGGTCTTGAAAACCGTTTGTCCGAAAGGGCGCATGGGTTCGAATCCCATCCTCTCCGCTTATCAACACAGACGATACCGACTCCGGTAACAGAAGTGCTGATACAATTTTATATCATTATTTTATTCGGAGAAGTACCCAAGCTGGCCGAAGGGACACCCCTGGAAAGGGTGCAGGTCGTTAATAGCGGCGCGAGGGTTCAAATCCCTCCTTCTCCGCTCGCTTGATAGACATATTTTCTGAGTTGTTGAAACAATTCAAAAAAAGTCGAAAAAAGTTGTTGACAAAACAGTCGACACGAGATATACTAATCAAGCTGATTGCGAATCGGAAACGAAACGCGAACAACCGCTTCAAAAAAAGCAAAAGAAAAATAAAAAAGTTGTTGACAAACGGTTGACATTATGATATAGTAAATAAGCTGTCGCCGAGAGATGACAACGATGAATGAGATTGAAAAATCCGTTCGGAAGTGCAGAGCAACTTCTAAAGTCAATGACGAAAG
>ENA-OQDW01000695-OQDW01000695.1-human-gut-metagenome-genome-assembly--contig:-NODE-695-length-13587-cov-2.166790_pt1 | contig 13587 bp, 16 predicted proteins | sample MGYA00242784_ERZ504613 | MGnify/ENA primary metagenome ERZ504613 (study PRJEB26092, sample SAMD00036330) | human gut metagenome | host: Homo sapiens | study: EMG produced TPA metagenomics assembly of... | reverse complement strand
AGACGAAATCTTTTTATCTCATAAAATTATCACTAAGGAAAAAACCAATCATCCGATATATTGACTAGAAAAGTTATTTTTGCGTTACAGAATAGAAAGGAGATGCCATTATGCGAGTAGAAGCGTATAACAGCGTGGCACAGATTTATAAGACAAACAGAGCAGCCGGGGCATCCGCAGCAGCAAAGACTGAGAAGAGCCGGGATCAGGTTGAGATCTCTTCCATAGGATATGATTATCAGATCGCAAAGCAGGCAGTAGCCGAGACTTCTGACATCAGAGAGGACAAGGTGGCGGCGCTCTCCGCAAAGGTGAAATCCGGCACTTACGATGTGAGCAACGAGGCTTTTGCAGAGAAGCTTCTGGAGAAATATCGTTCCTTTATGCTGTAGGATAAGAGAAATGAGGGCAGATTGTGGCTAGTTTAATGGAAGAACTTCTGGGAGTTCTGGAAAAAGAAGAAACGGAATATCTGACGCTGATTGATCTCGCGGATGTGAAGAGCCAGGCGATTATCAAAGCGGACATTGCGAAGCTTGGCGAGGTGACGGAGAAGGAGCAGGAGGCGGCGAGCACCTGTTAAACCTGTCGAACAAGCGCACGCAGGTGCTTAATGACAATGGCGACGGTTCTCGGGAAAAAGCCGGAGCAGATGACGATCAACCGTATGATCGGTTATCTGGAGAACCAGCCAGAGAGCAGCAGATGCTTGCGGAGCGCCGGGACAGACTTTTAGAAGTGGGAACGAAGATGCAGACATTGAACCATCAGAACGAGGCCCTTTTAAAGCAGGCGATGGAGATGGTGGAATTTGACCTTACGCTGCTAAAGAGCATGCGGCAGGCGCCGGAGACCGCTAATTACAATAAAAACGCCTATAATACAGGAGACCTGCTTGGCGGCAGCGGATTTGACGCGAAGCAGTAGATAGAGCAGCACGGAGGAAGATACCATGGCAAATGGTTTTGGAACATTGTTTATCGGCGTGTCCGGCTTGCAGAGCAGCCAGAACGCATTAAATACAACGGCAAATAACCTTGCAAACGTAGATACCACGGGATATGTACGTCAGCAGGTACTGTTTACCGACCGCAACTATGTAACCTTTAATGAGACGACGGCAGTCAGCAAGCAGCAGTCCGGTCTGGGTGTTTACATCGGTGATGTGATTCATTCCAGAGACGTATTTCTGGATCGCTCTTACCGCACGGAGTCGGGACGGCAGGCATTCTATGCGGCAACTTATGAGGCGACCAACGAGGTCGAGACTTATTTTCAGGAGATGGAGGGACAGGCTTTCCAGGATGCACTGGAAGATTTCTGGACCTCTTTTCAGGAATTGTACAAGACGCCGGATGACAGCGTGAGCCAGAATCTGGTTGTCCAGAAGGCACAGCTGTTCGTGAGCCGCGCGAATGCGGTTTATTCGGGATTACAGAGTTACCAGTACAACATCAATACGCAGATCAGCGACAATATCGATCAGGTCAACAAGCTCGGCGATACCATCCAGGATCTCAACCTTCAGATCATGAAAGTAGAGGCGGGCGGCATCGAGACAGCCATGACCCTGCGCGATGCGAGAGACCAGGCGCTGGATGAGCTGTCCGCCCTCGTGGATATTTCCTACAACGAGACAGCCGATGGTATTGTGAAAGTCAGCATTGAGGGCACGGAGTTTATCGATGAGAGCCGTTGCTATCATATCGAGAAGAAAACAGACAAGCTGACCGGTTTTATCACACCGTACTGGGGCTACCTTTCGGATGTGAACAAGGGAAAATACGTCAACGTATTTGATTTTGGCAGCCGGGATATCTCCACAGAGAACAAGAACGATATGGGTGAACTGAAAGCGCTGGTACTGGCGCGCGGCGACCATATCGCGAACTATACGGATATTGAAGGACTGGATCAGGATACCTATAACGATACGACCGGAATGTCCGTCATGCTGCGGGCAGAGGCACAGCTGGATCAGATGATCCACGGCATCGTGACCGCGTTAAATGATGTGCTTTGTCCGAATGTGACTGCGGAAGATACGATTAAGAATCTTACGAACGGTGCTGCTACAACGCTGGATGTGATACTGGCGGACGGCTCGACCGTAACATTAAATGCGAACACCAAAATTCTGGATGCAGACAACTGCGCGACCGGTTCCGACAAGCAGCTTCCGCCGCAGGAACTGTTCTCCAGAATCGGAACAGAGCGGTACACAAAGGCGACTTACACCTATCAGCCGGTAGATGAGAACGGCAATCCGAAAGTGGACGCCAACGGCAACCCGGTGACGGAGACCAAGGAGATCTACATTTACAATGAAGAGGACCCGAACGATACCACAAAGCAGTACACACTGCAGAGCTTAAGTGTCAACGAGGCGCTTGTGATCGATGAAACGCTGCTGCCGCATCTATGCCAGAACGGTGATGTCGATTATGCACTGGCAGCAAAGCTGGCCGGTGTGTGGGATGAGGAGCGGCTTACGCTGAACCCGAACGACACCAAAGCTTGCAGCTTTAAGGATTACTACAAAGATATGATCGGTGAGATGGCAACCTACGGAAATGTCTACAATTCCACGGCGACCAGCCTCACGGGAACGGTGGCTTCTGTGGACAATCAGAGACAGCAGGTCATCGGCGTATCTTCCGATGAGGAGCTGACCTACATGATCAAGTATCAGAATGCTTACAATGCAGCCAGCCGTTTCATCAATGTGGTCAATGAGATGATCGAACATCTGCTGACCCAGCTTGGATAATTGAGCGCGTAATAGAAAGAGAGGGTGTTACATGCCATCTACATTTTTTGGTTTAAATATTGCATCATCAGGCTTAAGTGCCTATCAGGTCGCACTGAATACAACGGCTAACAATATTGCAAACGTGCAGACAACCGGCTATTCCAGACAGCAGTCGAACCGTGTGGCATCGGATGCGCTTTTAGTGCACCAGCAGTACGGAGCTGTGGGAAGCGGCGTTACGACCTTATCTGTCAAGCAGATCCGAAATCAGTATTACGATACAAAATACTGGTACAATCAGTCATCGGTCGGACTGTATGAGACAAAATTGAGCTACTTACAACAGATCGAGAACTATTTTATCGATGACAGCTCCTCCAAAGGCTTTACGACGATCCTGAACACGATGTTCAATTCACTGGATACATTGAAGAATAATGCATCGGATGTCAACACCCGTCAGCAGTTTATCGGAAGCGCACAGAATCTGGCAACCTACTTCAACAGCGTGTCGGAGGGACTGACTGATATCCAGAAAGGGACGAACGATGAGATCAAATCCACGGTTCAGAATATCAACGCGATCGCGGAGAAGATAGCGGTATTGAACAAGCAGATCAACGTCATTGAGATTCAGGGCGGCTACGCTAACGAGCTGCGCGACCAGCGCGCGCTGTTGATTGATGAGCTGTCCGAGATTGTGCCGACTGAGGTTTCCGAGGTGCCGATCACGGATACAAACCATCCGGACGAGCCGACAGGTGCCAATTACTACACTGTAAAAATCGGCGGTCAGGTGCTTGTAGATACCTACAATTACGAGACACTCGAGTGCAAGGCGAGAGATTATAAGGTCAATCAGACGGATGCAGCCGGACTTTATGATATTAAATGGTCGAAGACAGGCAATACCTTTAATGCGGGCGGAAGCTCGATGTCCGGCACGCTAAAAGCGCTGTTTGACATCCGCGACGGAAATAACGGCGAGAATTTCTCAGGACTGGCAAAGGTGTTGAACAGCACCGAGGTTCAGATTACCAATCCTTCCATCACGAGTATTGTGGGAGTCAGCATGCCGGAGGAAGGCATATTGACGATCAACGGAAGAGAGTACGCATATGAGGGATTTACCTTTGAACAGGATGCGGACGGCAACATCACTTCCTATACCTTTAATATGAAGAGAGCGCTCACGGCGGAAGAGCAGGCACGTGTAGACGGACGCATGGCATCGGTCGGAACGTCGATTGACGCGATGGGTATTCCGTATTATATGAGTCAGATGAACCAGTTCCTGCGCAGCTTTGCGACGGAATTCAACAATATTTTGAAAAAAGGTGTCGATCTGGACGGCAATTCCACCAGCGGATATGCATTTTTCACCGGTACAGACACCGTGACCGGCGAAGAGTTCTCCTTCGACGGCAAGGATGCGAACGGAAATACAGTAAACGGATCTGGCTCAGACACGTATTACAAGCTGACAGCAGCAAATATCTGCGTGAACAGCATGATTGTCAAGGATCCGACCAAGCTGGCGACAACTGTGGACATCAACGGAAAGGGCGGCGTCGACGCGTACGATCTCGTGGAGGAACTGGCAACCTTAAAGAGCGGCAAGGTGCTTTACCGCGGAGGTACGGCAGACGGATTCTTAAAGTGCATGATTGCAGATATTTCCGTGGACACCCAGCAGTCAGAAATTTTCAGCAAGAATTACCAGAATGTGGCGAGCGCGATTGACACGCAGCGTATGTCCATTTCAGGTGTGGATGAGGATGAGGAGGCAATGGATCTCATTAAATTCCAGAATGCCTACAATCTTTCTTCAAAGATGATCTCTGTTATGGCAGAGATCTATGACAGACTGATCCTTGAGACCGGTGTATAGACAAGGACATGAGGAGGAATCATAAATGCGTATTACGAACAACATTATACTTCACAATACGACGAGCAATATCAATGGAAATAAAGTGAATGTCAACAATCTGAACAATCAGATGACATCCCAGAAAAAGATTCAGAGACCTTCCGAGAATCCGGTCATTGCGGTGCGTTCACTCAGACTCCGCACAACACTCAGCGAGATTGACCAGTATTACGAGAACAATATTCCGGATGCAGAATCCTGGATGAAGGTGACAGAGACGGCGCTTGCCAATATGAAGACGATTCTGACGGACATCCGTACACAGTGTACTTACGGAGCGTCCGATCAGATTACCGCAGACGACCGCAAGACGATCTTAACCCAGTTAGAGAAGCTGCGGGATCAGGTCTACGCGGAGGGAAATGCAGATTATGCGGGACGTACCGTCTTTACCGGTTACCGCACGAATCAGAAGCTGACCTTTATGACAGACGACAATACGACATCTTACAATATCACACAGGGACTTTCCTATAAGAATCTGGAAGAGCACCGCTACTACAGCGATGAGGTGACACTCCCGACCACAGCGGCGGAGGTGACAGGCAACACCATCTCGAATCCGAAGCAGGCGACATTCGACCGTATCCGTTTAAGCTACGGCGAGATCGACAGTATCACGGACAAGGACGGCAATGCGCTGTCGGCAAACGGTGCGACCGGAACGCTCAGCTATTCCTACACAGATGCAGCCGGTGTGACACAGACGGACGGCGAACTGAAGGTAACCGTATACGATACGTTTGAGGACTGGGCAAAAGCATCCCAGACTGCGGACAACACCTACAATATCACAGACGGTGAAGCGGTATTTATTAAGGAGAGCGGTGAGCTGATCTTAAGCTCTGATGCGTCATCGACGATCAAGAGCGGCAGGGCAAGCCTGGATGTCAACTACACCAAGACCGGATTTAACAAAGGCGAGGTACGTCCGGAGTATTACTATAACTGCACCAACATCACGGATGCGGCAAAACCGGTGGAATATATAAAGTTTGAAAACGGCAAGGAAATCTATCAGGATATCAATTACGTCGTAGCGGCAAACCAGACCCTGACGGTCAATACACAGGCATCCGCCGTATTTGATGCATCGATCGGAAGAGATGTTGACGCCATGATCGAGGCGGTAAAGTTCGCGCAGGGACGCAAACAATAAGTCGAGGAACTGGAGAAAATGCAGAAAAATGCAGGAGTATTCTTCCGATGACTGCCAGGCGGCACTTGAGGACTGGATCGCAGCGGCGAAGAAAGAACGCGATTACGCGGACGATAATCTGCAGAAGCTTTACAACAGCTATATTGGAAATTTTGACGATTATCTGCAGAAAGTTAATCTGGCAAATACTGACCTTGGAAGCAAGGGACAGAGCCTGGATCTGACCAAGAACCGTATGGCAAACCAGCAGACGACGATGGAGGAATTAAAGTCCACCAACGAAGACCGCGACCTGTCTGAGATCATCATTGACTATACGTCGGCGTACACCGCATATCAGGCATCCTTACAGGCTGCGGCGAAGATCAATCAGACAACATTACTGAATTACATTTAACAGACACGAACTGGGGAAGCTGGAGGAGAACCGATGAAAGCAAACACAAGACTTTTTGGGGAGATTGATATTGCGGATGACAAGATCATTTCATTGGAGGATGGAATGATCGGACTTCCGGAGTACCGGAATTTTGCATTGATATTTGATGAGGAAAAGGAAAAAGACAAGAGTTCCGTGATGTGGTTCCAGTCCATGGACGATCCGCAGACAGCATTTCCGGTCATGCAGCCAAACCATGTGTGCCCGGATTACAACCCGATGGTGAGCGATGAGATGCTCCGCCCGCTCGGCGGGATGACAGAGGACAATACTTACGTGCTTGTCACACTTACAGCAGCGCCGGATCCGAAGGATACATCGGTGAACCTCAAGGCGCTGATTGTCATTAACACAGACACCCGCAAGGAGCGCAGATCATTGTGGAAGATGACTATCCTGTCAAATATAAGATCTATGACGTAGTAAAAGGAAAGAAGAAAGCGGAGGAATAAGGCATGCTGGCATTGACACGCAAAAAAGGGGAGTCGCTGGTCATCAATAACAATATTGAGATCACGGTGTTAGAGATCCGTGGAGATCAGGTCAAGATCGGAATCAGTGCACCGAAGGAAGTGCCGGTATACCGCAAGGAGGTTTACCTTCAGATTCAGAATGAGAACAAGGCGGCATTGAATGCAACGGATGCAATGGAGGCGCTGAAGAATCTTTTCTGATGTGGTTAATAAAAGCCATAGTTTTTCCGATATAAGACATAGAAAACCGGGAACATAGAGGAGCCATGTATCACACGGAGGTGGTAAGAGATGGAAATAGAGAGCATGAAGAGCGGAGCGGCAGCGTCGTATCAGGGAAGTGCGGCGGCATCTACAAAAAACGCTGGATGCAGCGGTACAGCCGGAAGCATCCACACAGGCAGGGCTGTCGCAGACAGCAGATAAAAAGCCCACAGTGCAGAACTTTTTTACAGAGAAGGATCAGGAGGATAAGGATCTGCCCGAGGAAAAAGATGCAAAGCAGGGAACACAGTTAAAAAAAGCGGTCAATGATCTGAACAAACAGATGAAGAACTCGGAGGCGATCTTCGGAATTCACGACAAGACGAACCGTGTTACAATCAAGATCATCGATAAGACCACAAAGGAGGTCATCAAGGAGTATCCGCCGGAGGAGACACTGGACATGATCGCCAAGGTATGGGAGATTGCGGGAATCCTTGTGGATGAGAAGTTATAGAAAGGAACGGTGAGCATATGCCAATTCGTATTACCGGATTAAATTCAGGACTGGACACAGAGGCGATCATCTCGGCTCTGGTATCTTCTTATAACTATAAGACCAACAAGTACAAGAAAGCACAGACTAAGCTTTCCTGGAAGCAGGATGCGTGGAAGACGCTCAATACCAAGATTTACAGCCTGTATTCGAGCGTGGGTAATCTCAGATTATCCAGCGCATACAATCTGAAATCCACCACGGTGTCCGATACCACCAAAGCTACAGTGACAGCAAGCAATACTGCGCCGAGTGGTACACAGACCTTGAATGTTATCAGCGTGGCGCAGGCGGGATATCTGACCGGCGGCCAGCTGGATAGCAGCGTGTCCACAGGCACGACGCTGGCAGAGCTTGGCTATACCGGTGGGGACGGTAAGATCAATCTGACGATGGGAGACGGAACGACGACTTCCATTACGGTAACGCAGGGGACGACGGTTGCGGGTTTCCTTGCATCATTGAAGGACGCAGGCGTCAGTGCAAATTACGATGAGACAAACCATCGTTTCTTTATCAGCTCCAAGAGCACCGGAAAGGATAATGATTTTACACTTACAGGCGGCGATGCAGATGGTATCAGTGCATTGACAAAGCTGGGGCTGAATGTACAGTCCAAGCAACCGATGCCACCTATACATCTTATACACAGTATTATGATGCAGATGGCAATAAACTTAACCAGAATATCACGGATGCGATCGCAGCTTACAAGGCGGCGCAGGAGGATTACAAGACAAGTCGGCACAGAATGCCAACCTGACCGCATCCTATGGTTATGCCAGCGCTTATTCGGCAATGATGGATGCCTTAAAGAGCAGCGGACTTTCCGATGCAGATCAGAAGAAGCTGCAGACACTGCTTGGAATGACGGCATCCCAGCGTGTGGATTCCCTGATGGATGCAGACGGAAATGTCTACACGAAGTCCGATACGGACAGTCTCGGTAATGCCATTTACAGCTATAAGGATGAGAACGGTGATACAACTTATATCCGCAGGATGGTTACCTATGAGGATGGCAGCAATAACGTTTACACCAAGAATGACGACGGCACATACACAGATGGTAATGGCCATGTATGGAAAGCAACTGGCGGGAAGGACACAGACGGCAATGCCACGTATTCATATACGGCGGATGACGGTACGGTGAACACTGCCACGATCAAGGAGAATACCAATTATTACGAGGTAACCGCGGATGCGGCAGGAACCGGTTATTACAAGTATACAGACAGCAATGGCGTGACCTACACACAGAATGACAACAATACTCTGGCAGGTTCTGACGGGAATACATACAAAATCAGCAGTGGCAATCTGGTACAGATCGACAGTGACGGCAATGAAGTAGCAGACGGCAAGACAGTTGCACTTTCTGCCTGCACACAGAGTGAAATCCAGAAGATGGTGTATCATCAGAAAGCCGCAGCAACAGATATCGGCCGTGCAGCAGATACGCTTACAGATTTAAGAGAAGCAAACAAGGACATCCTGACAGATGATTTTGTCAACAAGATGACCTCAAATGTTGAGAAAGTCAATGCGTTTGAAAATGCAGAGGATACGTTAGGCAGTGCTGACAGTGCTTCCAGAGCGAGCATTGCAGCAGCGGTAAAGAATGCTTATGCGACGAACGGATCCGCAGGAGTGACGACGCTTACCAATACCTACGCATCACAGATTACTGCCAACAAGACAGCCATGGAGGCAGACCAGAATGTCATTGACAAGAATGCGGTACTGTCGAAGCTCGCGGCGATGGATGAGACATCCACAGAGTATGCAACCGCGTTTGCAGATTTTGTGAGCCAGGTGCAGAGTGCTCATGAGATTCAGAACGGCTCGAACATAACGTACAATTCGGATGCAAAGAAGATTGATGGTACAGATTCCGAGATTCTGTTGAATGGAATCAAATATACCAGTTCGCTCAATACATATACCATCAACGGTCTGTCGATCACTGCATTGCAGGCAACCGGTGCGGGAGATACGAATGCGATTTCCATTACCACATCGACAGATACACAGGGAATTTACGACAAGGTAAAGGATTTCCTGACACAGTACAATGCACTGATCAATGAGATTACATCACTCTACAATGCGGATTCCGCAAAGGGCTATGAGCCGCTGACTGATGAGGAGAAAGATGCTCTCTCGGATTCCGAGGTGGAGAAATGGGAGCAGAAGATCAAGGATTCCCTGCTTCGCCGTGATGAGAGTCTGGAAAAAGTCATGAATGCCATGACATCCTCAATGAGCAAGGGCTATGAGGTAAACGGAAAGACCTATTATCTGTCCAGCTTTGGCATTAAGACTCTTGGCTACTTCAATGCACCGGAGAATCAGGAATATGCATACCATATTGACGGGGACGAGGATGATACCGCTACGTCCGGAAATGCCGACAAGCTGATGGCGATGATCACTTCTGATCCGGATACAGTAATTTCCTTTATGCAGCAGCTGACAAGCGGCCTCTATGATGCAGTCGGCGAAAAGATGAAGTCATCTACCTTGAGCAGCAGTTACAAGGTATACAATGACAAGGAGATGGCATCGGAATACAGCGATTATACCGATCTTATCAAGAAATGGGAAGAAAAACTGCAGGACAAAGAGGATTATTATTACAATAAGTTTTCCGCGATGGAAACAGCATTATCCAAGCTGAACAGCCAGACATCCTCACTGTCGAGTCTGTTTGGAAATTAGACGGCATAATGCCGTGAAAGCGTCTCTGCTGAGTGTATAAAAGCACCGGCAGAGACGAATATATGTATGGAGGACAACCATTATGTTAGCAAATCAGGGATATGCAGCATATGCCAATAACAAGATTATGACCGCTTCCCCGGCAGAACTTACCTTGATGCTCTACGACGGGGCAATCAAATTTGCCAATCTTGCGATCGAGGGGATTGATGCGAATGATATTCAGAAAGCACACAATAATATTATGAAGGTGCAGCGTATTATCGAGGAATTCCAGAGTACGCTCGATCACAAATATCCAGTGGCAAAGGATTTTGATGAGGTCTACAACTATCTGTTGATGCGCCTTCGCGAGGCAAATATCAAAAAAGATAAAGAGATCATGGAAGAGGTGTTAAAGCATCTCCGCACCATGCGTGATACATGGAAAGAGGTTATGAGAACGGCGCATGCATCCAGATAAATGGAACTGTGTGCCGGCTACAACAGATTGACAGGAGCAGCGAATGGAGAAGAACCCGTATCTTTCGATCATGATCCAGAGCCTGAAGAAAAAAAGTGCAGTTCTGGATGCGGTTATTGAACTGAATATACGACAAAAGGAAGAACTGGAGAATCCGGGACTTGATCCGGATGACTTTGATGCCTGCGTGGAGGAAAAAGCGAAGCAGATCGAACAGCTGGAGCTTCTTGACGCCGGATTCCAGGAGGTCTACGATAAGATAAAAGCAGATCTGCAGATCAATCAGCAGGAATACCGCGAAGAGATTGCGGAAATGCAGGAATATATCCGCAGGCTGACCGATAAGAGTGCAACGATTCAGGCGCAGGAGGCGCGCAACAAAGATCTGATGACGCAGAAGTTTGCTTCTGTGCGCAAACAGGTCAAGGAGGTGCGCAAGAGCCAGAAGGTCGTCAATCAGTATTATAAGAGCATGATGAAGTCCGGCTATATGGAGCCGCAGTTTACGGACAATAAAAAATAATGATATAAAAGCCATTTTTGATTCTTACAATACTTTATTATCATTAGAGTAAGGGGTATGGGATGACACCGCTGGAATGGGTAAAGAATATAATATCGGTCTGTGCTGCGGGATTGACAGAGAGAATGAGCAGAGGACGCAGGGCGATGCAGAGAAACTGGCAGAAATATACGAAAATTATAATATAGAACAGCAGGAGAGCGTACATCAGATTCTGCGTGAGCATTCCAGATGAACGATGCGTTATATATCCTTTCGTTTCTCGCTAAATATTTGAATCTCGATGCATTTTGGGAGGATATCATCTGGCATGTCTGCCGTGAAAATCAGGATTGCTTTCTTGGAAGCATGGTGGAAGCGCAGCTGGAGATCTATGGAACGGCGCCGTATAAGCAAAAGCGCATGCTGCACAGAAAGAATGTCCGGAATTTTATGCAGGCGCTGAATCTCCCGGATGATAGAAGCAGAGAGCAGGAGAAAAATAAAAAGCGGATCGTTATTGTGACAGAGCAGCTGCTCAGTATCAAGCATGCGCCAACGCTGATAACGCTGGAATTTGCGTATATACTGCAGGAAAAAATGAACTATGAGGTCTGCATTATTACCTACCCGCTGGATTATCATCTCCCGTTTGATTTGTGGGTAGATCCGCGTTATTATTATGGCGGATTTGAGGGAGTCAGGGACATCCCGTATAAGGGCGTTAAGATCAGAAATATAGGATTTTCCATGGAAGACGGCAGTCTGGAACGATGCAGCAGGATGCTGCACATGATAGCGGTCTGGAAGCCATGGCTTGTGTTAGAACTGGGGGTTACCAATCTGCTTGCGGATCTGTGCAGGGAATTTACAGCCACAGTTGCGATGGCAATGACCACGGAATGTCCGGTGTCGGAAGCGGATATCCTGATTCGCTATGTCCCGGGAACCGGGTCGTATGAGGAAGCGTGCAAAAAGGAATTGCTTCCTTACCAAAAACAGATATTTATGCAGGAAAAGCTGCCGGTTATTGCACAGGAAGCAGAAAAAGAATGTGTGCCGGACGAGCTGGGGCTGCCGGAAGGGAAATTCTTTGTGGCGGTTGTCGGGAACCGGCTTGACTTTGAGATCGACGAAGCATTTTTGAATATAATGAAGCAGATTATGGATGCTGCGGAGAACGTAGATTTTGCGGTGATCGGCGATGCGGAAAGGCTGCAGGAAAATTAGCGGGTACCTCTTATGGGAAGCGTATCCATTTTCTCGGGTATTGCATGGATCTGCCGGGAACATATCGCGCGCTGCATCTGTATCTGAATCCGAGACGGCTTGGAGGCGGCTGGAGCAGTGCCATGGCGCTGATGGCGGGGCTTCCGGTTGTGACCCTGCCGGCATGCGATGTGGCGTACAATGTTGGCGGGGAGTTCACAGTCACGACAGAAGAAGAGATGGTGGATGCGGTTATCCGGTATGCGTCGGATGACGTGTTTTACGCGCAGAAGAAGCAGATTGCAATCGAAAAAGGCAGGGACGGCGGAGAGCAGAAGATGCTCGAATATGTCACATCCCTGTTTACAAGAATACAGGAGAATGTGGAATGATTAACTTTAACGAGCCGGTATATCTGGAAAAAAGCATGGAGTATGTAAAAAAGGCCATTTTAATCAATAAGCGGCTGAATGGAGACGGCGAATTTACAGCAAAATGTACAGAATGGATGGAACAGCGTTTTGGGGGCGCAAAGATACTGCTCACGACCTCCTGCACGCACGGACTGGAAATGGCGGCACTGCTGTGCGGCATCGTACCGGGAGACGAGGTGATTATGCCGTCGTACACGTTCGTATCTACCGCAAATGCATTTGTGCTCCGTGGAGCAAAGATAAAGTTTGTCGATATTGATCCCCGGACGATGAATATAAATGCGGATCTGATTGAGGAGGCAATTACAGAGAGAACCCGTGTAATTGTGCCGGTGCACTATGCCGGAGTCGGCTGTGATATGGATAAGATCATGGCGATTGGCCGAAAGCATCATCTTATTGTGGTGGAGGATGCAGCACAGGGAGTCATGGCAAAGTATAAGGGGAAATATCTCGGAACAATCGGAGATTTCGGTTCCTACAGCTTCCATGAGACAAAGAACTATACGATGGGAGAGGGCGGTACGATCAATATCAACCGGGCAGAATATGTAGAGCGGGGAGAGATTCTCCGGGAAAAAGGAACGAACCGGACAAAGTTCTTCCGCGGGGAAGTGGATAAGTATTCCTGGGTGGATGTCGGCTCTTCCTACCTGCCGAGTGAGATGAACGCAGCTACCTTTATGCGCAGCTGGAGCAGGCGGATGAGATTAACAACAAACGTCTGGCACTCTGGAAT
>ENA-OQDW01000694-OQDW01000694.1-human-gut-metagenome-genome-assembly--contig:-NODE-694-length-13596-cov-6.811567_pt1 | contig 13596 bp, 16 predicted proteins | sample MGYA00242784_ERZ504613 | MGnify/ENA primary metagenome ERZ504613 (study PRJEB26092, sample SAMD00036330) | human gut metagenome | host: Homo sapiens | study: EMG produced TPA metagenomics assembly of... | reverse complement strand
CGAACCGGGGCCGTCCGCCCCGGCATCCTCGTTTGAGGCGCTCGTCGGCGCCCGTGACGCCGCGGGCTCTAATCCGCTTGATAGCTTGGCCTCTCCGGCGCTGTCTCCGCAGGATGCCCTGGCCGCTGCCATCGCGGGGCAACGCGTATGCCGCGCCGACGGAGATGCCGGCGGGTGCCGTGCATGCCGACGAGATTGAGCGCACCTACGGTCCGCTCACCTGTAAGGCGCTGCCGGCACTCATGGAGTGGCTGGCCCTGCGCTCCGACTTGGATTCTCTGGCCGGCGAGACGCATGCCATCACCATGATGACCATCCACTCCGCCAAGGGCCTGGAGTTCCCGGCGGTGTTCGTAGCCGGCATGGAGGAGGGCATCTTCCCGCACGTGCACGACTTTGGCGGCAGCGATGACCCGGGCAAGCTCGAGGAGGAGCGTCGCCTGGCCTACGTTGCCATCACGCGCGCCCGCAAGCGCCTGTTCCTGACCTATGCGGCCACGCGTCGCACCTACGGCTCGACCTCTGCCAACCCACGCTCGCGCTTTCTCAATGAGATTCCGTTTGAGGATATCGAGTTTAGCGGTATCGGTTCTGCCGGTTTTGAAGGCACGGGCTGGGAGAAGCGCGGCGACCGTCACGGCACCTTTGGCTCGGGCATGGGTTCGGATATGTATGGCGGCAAGGTGTTTGGCTCGCATACGCGCTCGACCGGCGGTTCCGGTTCGCGCGGTGGATCGAGCTTTGACGATTTCTTTGGCGGCAGCAGCTACGGGACCGAGCGCCATCGTGGGGTCTCGCCCGACGCCGGCCGTGTTGCCTCGACCTTTGGCTCGGGCGCGCCGCGAGCCAAAAAGCCGTCGTCCAAGGTGTCCCCGACGGTGGAGCGCAAGGTCGATCGCGCCAGCGCATCGCAGGACTTTGCCGCGGGCGATACCGTGAGCCATAAGACCTTTGGCACGGGTACCGTGATCTCGGTCGCCGGAGACATGATCGAGGTTCAATTCGAAAAGACCGGCCAGACCAAAAAGCTAATGAAAGGTTTTGCACCGATCGTCAAGCTGTCGTAGTCTCGGCGGACCTGGGCGGGCGTATGGGGCAACATCGATCGCGAGTTCCGCACGCAAAGGAGAGCACTTAATGTGCTCTCCGTCTTGCGCAGGACTGCCCGAGCAGGCGATGTTGCCCCATACGCCCGCCCAGGTCCTTGGGTAACGCTGCTTGCGACGTCGCTTTGCTCGTTCGCTTTTTGATCTGGAGAGCCGGGTGGGCTGATAAATAGATATGGCAAGGGGCTCTCCCGCACATGGACGGGAGAGCCCCTTGTTGCGTTTGGGTTGTTGGTGCGACCTACAGGTGGCTGATGATCAGTTCCATCTTGCCTTCGAGGTCGATGGAGCTGACGGTGCTCGGGGCCAACAGGTGGCTTCCCTTGTGGACGGGGTCGCCGCAGACGGTGCCTTCGCCGTCGATGACCGACAGGCACATGAAGGGCCAGCGCTGGTCGAGGGTTTTGCTGCCGTCGACGCGCACACGATCGACGGTGTAGCAGGAGTTAGACTCGAGCTCGGTCACGCCGTTTACCTCGGGCGCGGTCACCGTGCCGTCGGTCGGAGCCTGGGCATCAAAGTCGATGCAGTCGAGGCTCTGCTCAATGTGCAGTGGGCGCAGCTTGCCGTCGGTGCCGGGACGGTCGTAGTCGTACAGGCGATACGTCACGTCGCTCGACTGCTGCGTCTCCAAAATGAGCGTGCCGGTCTTGATGGCGTGCACGGTACCGGAATCAATCTGGAAAAAGTCGCCCTTGTGGATCGGCAGCACGTTGAGCATGTCGTCCCAGCGGCCGTCCTCGATCATCTGTGCGGCCTCGGCGCGGTCATGCGCGCGCTGGCCGACGATAATCGTGGAGCCGGGCTCGCAGTCCAGCACATACCAGCACTCGGTTTTGCCCAGGCTACCGTTCTCGTGCTCGGCAGCGTACTCGTCGTTGGGATGAATCTGGATCGAAAGGTCGTCCTTGGCGTCCAGAATCTTAATGAGCAGCGGGAACTCCTTGCCCTCGCAGTTGCCAAAGAGCTCGCGATGCTCGGCCCACAGCCACGACAGCGTGTGGCCGGCATACGGGCCCTCCGCAATCTGGCAGTCGCCGTTGGGGTGGGCCGAGATGGCCCAGCACTCACCGATGGGGCCATCGGGAATGTCGTAGCCAAATACGGTTTCGAGCTGGCGACCGCCCCAGATCTTCTCGTGGAAGATCGGCGTCAGCTTAATCAAATCGGACATGTTCATACCCCCATTGTGTTGCGCGGGCGCTGCACAAAACAGCTCAAAGCGAGCGCCCGGATGACTACAAAAACCTATGCCAACGTTACGTTGTGCAACTCAAAGCGGTCGCCAACGTTGCGCGAGACCGAATACTCAAAGGCGGCGCCGCTGTCCAAAAAGCCAATCTGGGTGAGCTCGAGCAGGGGAGAGCCAGGCTTGGTGTCCAAGCGCTCGGCTTCTTCCTCGGTTGCTGCCACGGCGCGAATGGTACGGTGGAAGCTCGAAATCTTCAGCCCACATTGCTCGCGGATGAAGTGGTAGACCGATCCGTACAGGTCCTTCTTTTTAAGGCCTGGAATCAGCTCGAGGGGCATGTAGGTGTACTCGATAACGATGGGCTTCTCATCGGCCTGACGCACGCGCACGATGTGATAGGCAAAGTCATCCTCGGCAATTCCCAGCTGGGCTGCGATGTCCGCTGGTGGATTAACAATCGAGAAATCGTAGACCACCGAGGTCACCTTCTCCCCGCGGTGCTCATACGAAAAGCCCTGGGCACGGTCGTTTTTGCCCTGGAAAAACGCCTGACCGGGAAGTCCCGCCGTGTCCTTAACGTAGGTACCCGATCCGCGTCGCTGGTAATAAGACCTTCCTCGGTGATTTGCTCGATAGCTCGTTTGACGGTGATTTTGGAAACGCTATAGAGCTCGCAGAACTCAACGACGGTGGGAAGCTTGTCGCCCGGTTTAAGAGTGCCATCCTCGATGCTTCGACGAATATCTGCAGCTATCGCCTCGTATTTGGGAATCATTGAACCTCCTTTCCGACATATATCAATACGCAAGTAAGTATAACCCTTAACAAGGCACCCATATAACCTTTATCTAAGAAGCTCGAGAAAGAAAAAGGAAAAGACGCTTTACTTTTTAGAATTAGAGCGCTATAGTTTAAGCAACGAACGGAATCTTTCCGCAGAACAGGATCGACCGTTTGGGGACGGTTTTGTTTTGGCGGGTTGGATATCGGTATGACCGGTGCGCGCCCGCGCCGGATAACCTGCCAAAGCAAACCCGTCTCCAACCGGAAGCTCTAGAACACGAAAGCGAGGACTTTGATGGCACAGTATCAGCTGCCCAACGACTTCTTCTTTGGCGCTGCTATGTCCGGCCCGCAGACTGAGGGTCAGTGGAACCAGGGCGGCAAGCTCGAGAACCTGTGGGACACCTGGTCCATCCAGGATCTGGGCTCGTTCTACAACTGCGTTGGCTCTTACGCCGGCAATGACTTTATGGCCAAGTACCAGGAAGACCTTCGCATTTTGAAGGACTTGGGCCTGGATACCTATCGCACTTCCATCCAGTGGAGCCGTCTGCTCGATGCCGACGGCAACCTCAACGAGGAAGGCGCCGCGTGGTATCACGAGTTGTTCCGCGCCTCTCGCGAAGCCGGCCTGGAGCCGTTTGTCAACTTGTACCACTTTGACATGCCCACCTACCTTTTTAACCGTGGCGGCTGGGAGAGCCGTGAGGTTGTCGAGGCTTACGCACATTACGCCGACGTCGCCTTCCACGAGTTTGGCCAGGAGATCAAGTACTGGTTCACCTTTAACGAGCCCATCGTCGAGCCCGAGCAGCGCTATCAGGAGGGCGTGTGGTTCCCGCAGCTCCACGACTTTAGCCGCGCTCGCACCGTGCAGTATCACATCTCGCTGGCACATGCGCTGGCCGTGGCCAACTACCGTCGCGCCTATGACGAGGGCGCCGTTCGCAGCGATGCCAAGATCGGCATGATCAACTGCTTTACCCCGGTCTACACCAAGGAGAACCCCAGCGAGGCGGACCTCGAGGCCGTGCGTATGACCAGCGGCGTCAACAACCGCTGGTGGCTCGACCTCATTACCAAGGGCGAGCTTCCCGCCGACGTGCTCGACAGCCTGGCCGAGGGCGGCGTTAAGCTTCCGTTCCGTGCCGGCGACCAAGAGATTCTTAAGCAGGGTGTTGTCGACTGGCTCGGTTGCAACTACTACCACCCCACGCGCGTTCAGGCGCCGGCGAGCAAGATCGACCAGTACGGTCTGCCGCACTTTGCCGACGAGTACGTGTGGCCCGACGCCGTTATGAACGAGAGCCGCGGCTGGGAGATCTACCCGCAGGGCCTCTACGACTTTGGCATGGACTGCGCTAAGAACTACCCCGATCTTGAGTGGTTCGTTTCCGAGAACGGCATCGGCATCATGGACGAATACAAGAACCGAGACGCCGAAGGAACCATCCAGGATGACTACCGCGTCGACTTTGTACGCCAGCACCTGGAGTGGGTTGCCAAGGCAATTGCCGAGGGCGCCAAGTGCCGTGGATACCATTATTGGGCCGTCATCGATAACTGGTCTTGGGCGAATGCTTTAAGAACCGTTACGGTTTTGTCGAGGTCGACCTTATGGACGGCTACAAGCGCCGCCTTAAGAAGTCGGCAGCTTGGCTCAAGCAGGTCGCCACGACTCACGTGGTTGATTAGCGAACGGGCGAACGCCCAGACCGCGCGCCGCTGCGCGCAACGCATGGCACATCTGGTGGCAGAGGGCGACAGACCACCGTGCGCATAGGAAAAGGCCGGATTTGAAAGTTAGGAGCAATCATGGCCAGTGACAACGGAAAGAGCTTCCTCGACAAGTTTGCCGAGGTCTCTGCGAAGGTGGGAAACCAGGTTCACCTGCGTTCCCTGCGTGACGCCTTCGCGACCATCACGCCGCTCTATATCCTTGCGGGTATCGCGGTTCTTATTAACAACGTCGTGTTCCCTCTGTTCCCGCTCGATGCGGCGGGCCTTGCCAACCTTCAGACGTGGGGTTCGGCGATTACGCTGGGCACCCTCAACGTCTCTGCCATTATCTTGGCCGGATTGATTGGCTACAGCCTCGCTAAGAACAAGCGCTTCGATAATCCGCTTGCTTGCATGGTCGTCGCTATCTCTGCCTTCGTCATCATGATGCCGCAGCAGATCACCGCCACGCTTGCCGCCACGAGCCCACTGCTCACCGACAAGATCACCTCCGCCGAGGTCACGGGCGCCCTTTCGACTGCCAACACCGGCACCAACGGTCTGTTCTCGGCTATTATCATCGCCCTGCTTTCCGTCTCGCTCTTCATCAAGATTTCTGGCGTCGAGAAGCTCAAGGTTAAGCTGGGCGAGGGCGTGCCTCCCGCGGTCTCCAACTCCTTCAACGTCATGATTCCGATGCTGCTTAACCTCGCGGTCTTCGCTCTTGCCGCAGCCCTGCTCGCCGTGTGCGCCGGCACCGATCTGTGCACCATCATCTCCACGTGCATCTCCAACCCGCTCAAGAGCATCATGAACGCTGGTCCGTGGGCTGTTATCCTCATCTACACCCTTGCTAACCTGCTGTTCTGCGTCGGTATTCACCAGTCCACCATCTCTGGCGCTACCGTCGAGCCGATCCTGACCATGCTCATCGTCGACAACATGGCTACCTTTGCCGCCGGTGGCACCATCCAGCCCGATCACTACATGAACATGCAGATCGTTAACAGCTTCGCCCTCATCGGCGGCTCGGGCTGCACCCTCATGCTCCTGCTCGACACGCTCCTGTTCTCCAAAAACAAGGCTTCCGAGACCGTTTCCAAGATGGCTATCCTGCCTGGTCTGTTCAACATCAACGAGCCGGTTATCTACGGTTACCCCATCGTGTACAACCTGCCGCTCATGATCCCGTTTGTCCTCCTTCCCGACCTGTTCATCGGCATCACCTATGGCCTTACCTGCGCAGGCATCATCAGCCCCTGCATCGCCCAGGTGCCCTGGACCATGCCTCCCGTCATCAATGCCCTGCTCGCTACGGGCTTTGACTGGCGCGCTGGCGTGTGGCAGGCTATCGAGATTGTCATTGGATGGCCGTCTACCTGCCTTTATGAAGATTTCCGAGAAGGCAATCGCCAAGCAGGAGGCTCTCGCCGAGTAGAACGCCTAACGTTCGTCCCTTTCACCTTTGCGGGCGCCGGTACGCGGCGCCGGTGCCCGCAGCTCTCTCCCTTGTGTAAAGATGCAGGGGGGTGGGCACAATAGCCGCAAGGAATAAAACCAGTTGTCGTCTGCGCGCCGCGCAGTTATAAGGAGGAAACCATGAAGAAGATCATGCTCTGCTGCAATGCCGGTATGTCCACGAGCCTGCTGGTCCAGAAGATGCAGGCCGAGGTTGCAAACCGTGGTCTGGATATTGAGGTCGAGGCTCGTCCCATGAACGAGGCCCACGATCACCTGGACGAGTGCGACATGTTGCTGCTTGGTCCGCAGATCGGCTACACCAAGGGCGATTTTGAGAAGGAGGCCGCCGGTCGTTTTCCGGTCGAGGTCATCAACATGGTCGACTACGGCCGCATGAACGCTGCCGGCATCATCGACCACTGCGTCAGCGTGATGGGCTAGGTGCTCTGCATGGAGGATATGAACGAACTGCAGATGACCTGCTTTGAGATCATCAGCTACGTCGGTACCGCCAAGAGCATGTACATCAATGCCGTGCAAAAGGCCAAGGAGGGCGATTTTGACGCCGCCGAGGAGCTTATCAAGCAGGGCGACGAGGCCTATAACGGTGGCCACGATGTTCACATGGGGCTTCTGAAGAAGGAGGCCAACGGCGAACGTAACGGCGAGGCCCCGTTGATTTTGCTGCATGCCGAGGACCAGATGGCCGGCACCGAGACCATGCGCGTCATGCGACGGAGCTCATCGAGGTTCACAAGCAGCTGCAGGCACTTCAGGCCTAGTCGGCGTTATCGCCGCGACGGACCGTGCGGTCCAACAGACAACATAGTCCCTTTGACGGGCGCCGGGAGCCTCCGCCTCCCGGCGCCTTTATTTTTGGGGATGGTCTTGCGCGGCCTGTTGGGCAGCCAATTGCGTTACCCCAGATAAAACCTGCCAAAACAAACCTGTCCCTTTTTGGTAGGTTTTTGCCTTGAGAGCGGTACCATACAGGCAATGTTTAAACGAGAAAGGTGGGCTCCCATGGAACCTAAGCAGTACTACATCGGCATCGACGTCGGCGGCACTTCGGTTAAGGAGGGCCTGTTCGACGAGGACGGCAACCTGCTTGCCAAGGCCAGCGTGCCCACGCCTCCTATCGTTGACGCCGCGGGCTTTGCCGCGGTGACCGAGGCTATCGACCAGGTGGTCGCCAAGGCACAGATTCCGCGTGCCTTTGTGGCGGGCATTGGCCTGGCCGTTCCGTGTCCCATCCCGCGTCGGGCGATGCCAAGGTCAAGGCCAACATTGCCATTAACCTGCCCGAGCTGAGGGTCGCCATTCAGAAGCACTGCCCCGATGCGGTCGTTAAGTATGAGAACGATGCCAACGCCGCTGCCATGGGCGAGGCCTGGCTCGGTTCTGCCAAGGGCGTGCAGAACGTGGTGATGGTCACCATCGGTACCGGCGTGGGCGGCGGCGTTATCGTTAACGGCGACGTGGTATCGGGCGTTGTGGGCGCCGGCGGCGAGATTGGCCACATGTGCCTGAACCCGGCCGAGGAGCGCACCTGCGGCTGTGGCGGCCATGGCCATCTGGAGCAGTATTCCAGCGCCACCGGCGTGGTGAGCAACTACCTTGCCGAGTGCAAGAAGGCGGGCGTCGAGCCCATTGAGCTCACCGGCCCCTCCGATTCCAAGGACGTGTTCCAGGCCTGCCGCGAGGGCGACAAGCTCGCGCTGGCCGCAGCCGACACCATGGCCGACTACCTTGCCGCGCCCTGGCGCTTATCGCCAACGTGGTCGACCCCGAGATGTTCCTGATCGGTGGCGGCGCGTCCGCTTCGGCCGATGTTTATCTCGACAAGGTTCGCGAGCACTTTAAGCAGTACGCGCTCTCTGCCTCGCGCGAGACGCCCATTAAGGTCGCTTCGCTCGGAAACGACGCCGGCATCATCGGTGCCGCCTACGTAGCCCTGCGCGCCGCCGGTAAATAGCTGGTGCAAGGGGGTCAGGTTACTTTGCACCAACACGGTGCAAAAGGGACAGTCTTGGCCCCCATGCCTGCCCCAAAATATGCCGTGACCCTTCCGTCTGCGAAGGCTCGGCATCGGCGTGCTACCATAGCTACGTCCAAGTACACATATCAAGTGGAGGATATCCATGGCAAACGTTCTTGTCTTTGGTCACCAGAACCCCGATAACGACGCCATCATGAGCGCCGTCGTCCTGTCCCAGCTGCTCAACCAGGTTGAGTATGCCGGCAACACCTACGAGGCCTGCGCCCTTGGTCAGCTTCCGGCCGAGTCCGCCAAGCTGCTCGCCGACGCCGGCATCGCCGAGCCCCGCGTGATCGAGTCCGTCGAGGCCGGTCAGCTCGTCGTCCTCACCGACCACAACGAGTCTGCCCAGTCCGTCGCCGGCCTTAAGGACGCCACGGTCTTTGGCGTCGTCGATCATCACCGCATCGGCGACTTCGAGACCGCCGGCCCGCTGCACTACATCTGCCTGCCCTGGGGCTCCAGCTGCACCATCGTCACCAAGCTCGCCGGCGTGCTCGGCGTTGAGCTTTCCGACGTCCAGGCTAAGCTGCTGCTCTCGGCCATGATGACCGACACGCTCATGCTCAAGAGCCCCACCACCACCGATGTCGACCGCGCCGTCGCCGCCAAGCTCGGCGAGCAGGTGGGCGTCGACCCGGTCAAGTTTGGCATGGAGGTCTTCCTCACCCGTCCGTCCGGCTCCTTTACCGCTGCCGAGATGGTCGGCAACGACATCAAGATGTTCGAGCCCGCCGGCAAGAAGCTGCTCATCGGCCAGTACGAGACTGTCGACAAGACCCGCGCACTCGGCATGATCGACGAGATTCGCGAGGCCATGCGCGCCTACGCTGCCGAGAAGGGCGCTGACGGCATTGTCCTGTGCATCACCGACATCATGGAGGAGGGCTCGCAGGTCCTGCTCGAGGGCGAGACCGAGGCCGCTCAGAAGGGCCTGGGCATTGCCGACGAGCACGACGGCGTCTGGATGCCGGGCGTCCTCTCCCGTAAGAAGCAGGTCGCTGCCCCCATCATGGCCGCCTGCTAGGTTTAGTTCACTAAACGCCACGACCGGATCGCGGACGCCCCGCGCTCCGGTCGTTTTTTGTGCATGGCGCCGCGTCGTCTCTTGGACAGGCGTGCCCGTGCCGTTGGGCAAATAATGTTCAACCTGTGGTTCCGCTTTTCGGCCACGCCTGCGTGCTTGTCGTGCAGGGTAGGCTAGATGCAAGCGTAATACGTTAGAGCGCGGCGCCGCCACTTGGGCGGGCCGTGCTTTTTTAAGACGGGAGCCTTCCCGTGAAAGGAGCCGCCCATGGCAGCACCCGAGCAGCTGTTCAACGTCCGTGAGCGCAAGCGTTTTGAGCGTCACGACATCTGGGAGCGCATCGCCGAGAACGGCACGATTTCCGCCGCCGTCATGGTCTTCGCCGCCATCGCCGCCGTCATTTGCGCCAATACCGATGCCTACGAGGCCATCCATCACTTTTTGGAGACCCCGCTGTATGTGGGTCTGGGCAACCTTACGGCCGGTCTCACCGTTGAGCTTTTCGTCAACGACTTTCTCATGGCGATTTTCTTTTTGTTGGTGGGTATTGAGCTTAAGTACGAGATGACGGTCGGCGAGCTCAAGAATCCGCGTCAGGCCATGCTTCCCATGCTGGCGGCCGTGGGTGGCGTCGTCGTTCCCGCCTGCATCTACCTGATCTTTAACCATGCCGGCGCTCACAACGGTTGGGCCATCCCCATGGCAACCGATATTGCCTTCGCACTGGGCGTGCTGTCGCTTTTGGGCAATCGCGTGCCCAACGGCGTGCGCGTGTTCTTCTCGACGCTCGCCATCGCCGACGACCTCATCTCTATCGCCGCCATCGCCATCTTCTACGGTCAGAGCCCCAATCCGTTTTGGTTGGGCGCCGCCGCGCTTGTGACCTGCGCGCTCGTGTGGCTCAACAAGACGCAGCATTACCGCCTTGCCCCGTATTCGGTACTGGGTTTGCTGTTGTGGTTCTGCATGTTCAAGAGCGGCGTACACGCCACGCTTGCCGGCGTCATCTTGGCTTTTACCATCCGGCCAAGTGCGGCGTCAAGCTCGATAGCCTTACCGATTGGTTGGGCGAGTGCCTGCCGTTGCTCGATGACCGCTACGATGACGAGGCACACATCCTGGGCCAGCATGACTTTACCGTCTCGACCACTAAGGTCGAGCGCGTCATGCACCGCGTCACCCCGCCGCTCATCCGCATGGAGCGTCTGATCTCCACGCCGGTCAACTTTGTGATTCTGCCGATCTTTGCGTTCGTGAACGCACAGGTTCGCCTAGTGGGCGTGGACATGAGCACGCTGCTCACCGACCCGGTGACGCTCGGCGTGTACTTTGGCATGCTGCTGGGCAAGCCGATCGGCATCTTTGGCATGACGTTCGCCTTGGTCAAGCTCAAGGTCTGCGAGCTGCCGCACAATGTCAACTGGCACATGATTGCCGGTGTGGGCATTCTGGGCGGCATCGGCTTTACCATGTCGATTCTCATCAGCGGTCTTGCCTTCCCGACGGCCCAGTTTGAGGTTCTGGCTGCCAAGGCCGCCATCCTTGCCGGTTCGGTCACCGCCGCCGTGCTCGGTATGATCTACATGAGCGTGGTCTGCAAACACCCCGCGCCCAAAGACAAGTAAAAGCATATACAAGTTTGAAAACGCCGCCTGTGGACACCATCACAAGCGGCGTTTTAGTCAATGGGGACGTTCTTAAATGACTAGGCTTATTCCACCGTTCCGTAGACGGCGCCCCAGCCGTGGGCGGCCAAGGCGGAGTTGAGCTGGTCGCAAAGTGACTGGCGGTCGTAATAGCCGGGCGGTAGCAGGTTGACGATTTCCATGAGATCGGGCGCCAGGTCCAAGATTTCGGCCTGCACGATGAGATCCAGGCGGTCGATGGCGTGGCGGTCGTAAAACAGCCCGTCGACCAGGCGCTGCAGGTCGCCGAATTCCTCGGCCTGAAACGATCCGTACTCCATAGTGCCTCCTTGGGCGCCCCACGCCGGCATGCGCGGCGATTCGTAAATCATTGCGATGAACTTAATCTATCACGCTTCATGCCGTTGCGGCGGTGGCGGTCTATACTTAGACGAACTGCAACGTCCCGCTTCGCGAAAGGTCGCACCCATGCAGACGATCTACCAGAAGATGGAAACCACCGAACTCGATGCCGCCATCGAGGCGCTCAAAGCCGAGGTCGCCGAGGTCAAGGCCAAGGGCCTGGCGCTCGACATGGCCCGCGGCAAGCCGTCGCCCTCCCAGGTGGACATCTCTCGACCCATGCTCGATATCCTCAATGCCGATGCCGATCTGCACGACGGCAACGTCGACTGCTCAAACTACGGTTGCTTTGAGGGCATTCCCTCGGCGCGCAAGCTGGCGGGGGAGTTCCTGGGTTGCCCTGCCGAGCAGACGCTCGTACTGGGTTCGTCGAGCCTTCTGATCGAGCACGATATCGCCGGCATGTTTTGGCGCTGCGGTTCGTGCGGCAGCGAGCCTTGGGAGGCTTACGAGCCGCGCACGACGGCAAGAAAGTCAAGTTCCTGTGCCCTGTTCCCGGCTACGACCGTCACTTTGGCATCACCGCCGACCTGGGTATCGAGAATGTCCCCGTCGCGATGACCGATAATGGCCCCGACATGGACGAGATCGAGCGCCTCGTTGCCGCCGACGATTCCATCAAGGGTATCTGGTGCGTGCCCAAGTATTCCAACCCCACGGGCATCACCTTTAGCGAGGACACCGTGCGTTGCCTGGTCGAGATGCCCACGGCCGCGCCCGATTTCCGCATCTTCTGGGACAACGCCTACTGCGTGCACGACCTGTACGACGAGACCGACGAGCTCGCAAACATCTTTGACCTCGCTCGCGCGGCGGGCACCGAGGACCGCGTGGTGGCTTTTGCCTCGACGTCCAAGATTACCTTCCCGGGCGCCGGCATCGGCTTTATCGGTGCGAGCCCCGCGGTTATCGCGGAGTTCTCCAAGCGCCTGAAGGCCGGCCTCATCAGCGCCGATAAGCTCAACCAGCTGCGCCACGTGCGCTTCCTTCCCACCATCGAGGCGGTCAAGGAACACATGAAAAAGCATGCCGAGTTCCTGCGCCCGCGCTTTGAGGCCGTTGAGCGCAAGCTCACCGAGGGTCTGGGCGATACGGGTTGCGCCACTTGGACGCATCCCCGCGGCGGCTACTTTGTGAGCTTCGATGGTCCCGAGGGCTCGGCCCAAAAGGTCGCCGCGCTTTGTGCCGACCTGGGCGTCAAGCTCACGCCGGCTGGTGCCACCTGGCTGATGGCAAGGATCCGCGCGACACCAACATCCGCATCGCGCCGAGCTATCCCACGGTCGAGGACCTGGAGGCTGCGCTCGATGTGCTGGTGCTGGCCGTTAAGCTTGTCGCTGCCGAGCTTGCGCGTGCCGAGCGCGCCTAACGCGCGGCTTCCCGTACTATCCGCACTTTCGATACGTAAAGGAGCGTATACATGGATTTGGGTATTTCCACCAACCCCACGCCAGAGCTCTACACCATTAAGGTCACCGGCGAGATTGATATTTCTAACGCCGATAGCCTGCGTAACGCCATCGACCTGGCGCTCGAGCAGCCACTGAGGCCGTTGAGCTCGATTTTGCCAGGTGAGCTACATCGATTCGACGGGCATTGGCGTGCTCGTGGGCGCCGCGCACCACGCGGTCGACCACGGTAAGCGCTTTAGCTGCACCAATGTGCAGCCTCCGGTGATGCGCGTGGTTCAGCTGTTGGGTGTCGACCAGGAGATTTCGATCACCGCTGCATAATCTTGGCCCCCAAAAGGGCGTGCCGTTTGGCATATGTTTGTGATGCGCTCGGACGTTTTGGCGTCCGGGCGCTATACTTGACCGAATGAATAGACGAGTTCCGGCCGAATGGCGCGGTGCGGGCTCGACTCACATCGAGCCTTGGAGGTATGTGTGTTTGGTATTGGAGAGGGTGAGCTCGCGATCATCGTGGTCTTCGGCTTTTTGCTGTTTGGCCCGGATAAGCTCCCGCAGATGGGCCGCACGATCGGCCGTGCCATCCGTCAGTTCCGCGAGACGCAGGAAAAGATGACGGCCGTTGTTCAGTCCGAGATTATCGATCCGGTAAGCGAGGCCGCGTCGGCGCCGGTCAAGCCCAAGAAGGCCGCTGCGACCGACGACGATTCCGATGCGGACGAGGAAGCCGCCGAGACGGCTGCGCCCGCCAAGAAGGAGACCTTTGCCGAGCGTCGCGCCCGTCTTGCTGCCGAGAAGGCTGCGAGCGAGGTG
>ENA-OQDW01000693-OQDW01000693.1-human-gut-metagenome-genome-assembly--contig:-NODE-693-length-13615-cov-2.794706_pt1 | contig 13615 bp, 12 predicted proteins | sample MGYA00242784_ERZ504613 | MGnify/ENA primary metagenome ERZ504613 (study PRJEB26092, sample SAMD00036330) | human gut metagenome | host: Homo sapiens | study: EMG produced TPA metagenomics assembly of... | reverse complement strand
CCGGAATTGGCATGGTTTGCATCTACGATCACAGCCGGATTCTGGTAATTCTTCTTCTGATACAGTTCGTACAATGTGATCAGATCTTCATAGTGATAGTTGGGAATCGTTCTGCCCAGCGGGTCTACTGCACCGCGGAGAATTGCGTGTGCCAGCGGATTTCCCGCAGACTTGACTTCCCAGCCGCGATACAGGAACACGTGAGAAGCCTGTGCCGCGGTCAGGGAATTCATCATGACAGACAGGTCACCGCCGGTAGGGTTCTTCATACCCACCGGAATATCCAGACCGCTGGCAGTCAGGCGGTGCTGCTGGTTCTCTACCGAACGTGCACCAATTGCAACATAGGACAGCAGATCAGACAGATACCGGTGGTTTTCCGGATAGAGCATTTCGTCTGCACAAGTCAGACTGTCTGCTCAATGGCACGGGTGTGCAGTTCGCGAATGGCGATCAGTCCCTGCAGCATATCTTCCTTTTTCTCCGGATCCGGCTGGTGCACCATGCCCTTGTAGCCTTCACCAGTGGTGCGGGGCTTATTGGTGTAGATCCGCGGGATCAGAAGCAGCTTATCCTGTACCTTTTCCTGCACCTTTGCCAGACGGCTGACATAATCCAGAACAGCGTCTTCCCGATCCGCAGAGCACGGTCCGATAATCAGCAGCTTCTTGTCGGATTCACCGGTAAACACCTTTTTGATCTCCGCATCACGCTTCGCCTTGACATTCACCAGCTTTTCCGACAGAGAGAACTGGGCTTTCAGTTCCTTCGGAATCGGCAGTTTTCTGATAAATTCCATATTCATGTATTCGTCCTTCTTTCTCATTGCATTCGATCCTGCCGGCGTATTTGGCATTTTGCCGCAGCCTGTCCGTTTCGCACAGCAATGTCATTTATAAGTATACTATATTTACCGGAAAATTGCAAGGAGCAACACCGCAAAAAGCTTGTGCGGTATTGCCTTAACTTACAGGTGTTGCAACCGGAACAGTTTCGCTGGTGGTTTCTTCTTCCACATGCTCGGTAGAATCCGGCTCCTTGTTTTTCATATCCGGTTCCAGCAACTCCAGTGACAAATTGCCCTGAGCCGTGTATGCAGACAAAAGCACTTCCTCGTCTGGCAGCATCATGACACGTTCCAGCTTCGAAAAGTCTACGTGGGCATCGCTCCACCGATAGAGCAGTTCCGGCAGGGCATTCTTTGCCGACATGCGAAACAGACCGGAGGCGTTCCAGATGCCGTACACAAAGTCATCATTCTCCGACTCCGCCAGCATTGTATCTGCGGTCATGCGTTCCGGAACAGCCGTCTGTGTTTTCCAGAGTGCCCCGTCTGTTACAACAACATGGGACAGGTGCTGTACATCTTCGGCATCACATTCCAACAGCAACATGCCGTCTGAACTGCACCGAATCCACTGATAATCTGATTCCAGCGAAAGCATATTCTTGTGATTGCCCTGTACCGGACAAAGATTACCATTGCCGTCCAATGCCATCAGGCAGTCAGATTCATCGATCGTTGCCGTCAGGTAAATGTGGTCGGAAGCGTCACTGCGGACACCGGTAAATGCCATCGTCTGTCTGGAGGTTTCATCCAGATCCAGCAGTGTGGAAAGTCCCAGCTTTTTGCAGATGACGCCATTTTTGTCATACCATACCAGCTGATACTGAGTGGCATAGTTTTCGTAATAAGATTCCCAGTCGAAATCGTCGGGGTTGAATGTCGGATCCTCATAGGGCACTGCATCTGCGTTTTCACAGAGCAGCCCGCAGATCGTGCCGTCAGAGAGCACGTCGAAATCTGTCAGTCCCACAAAATCAGAAGCATTGCTGTTTGGGTACAGCGGCGTAAAGACTGGCTCCGCACTTTCTGCATCTTCTGACACACAATAGAGTACACTTTCCGATTGCTGTGCTGCATTCTGCCGGACACCCAGCAGGTAGACTGTGTTCTGGTATACCCGTACTGCTTGCAGACTGCCAAGCTCCTCCGGCAGTTCCCACGCGGTCACCTTTGCCTGATAAACAGGTTCCGGCAATTCCGCTTCTTCGGTCACCAGTGTGGTTTCTGTGGAAATTTCCGCCGTTGTATCTTCTGTGGAGATCTCTGTTACCAACGGCGGCAGATCTGTCATTTTTTTCGGCTTTTCTGCCGTGGAGTCCTGCTCTGTTGCAGTGCAGCCAGCAGTACAGAACAGCATTCCCAGCAGCAAAAAGCACACAGAATGTTTTCTATGAAACTCCATTGCACTGCCTCCCATCGTCAAAATCTCTGTCTATTATAATACGAATCGCCCAAAATGTCAAGCGGAACATTTTGCAGCGATTGCCGCAGACAGCCGTTCCGGAATTTTTTCGTCACAAATGCCAAGATTGTTGGAAATTCCCGTGCCCAGTGCAATATCCGGTTTGATGACTGGTCCGTGATAGTCAGAGCCGCAGGTGTACAGCAAATCGTACTTTTCTGCCAGATGCAGATAAAACTGTGTCTGCAACGGCGTGTGGCGACTGTAATAGGCTTCAATACCCTGCAAACCTTCTGCTTTCAGCCGTACCACCATTGCTTCCAATGCATCGTTTTCCAGCTTCAGCTGGTGCGGGTGAGCCAGCACTGCCACGCCTCCGGCATTCTGAATCACACCGATTCCCTCCTCCGGCGTGGGTTTCGGGCGTTCCACTTTGGCATAGAATTCCGGTGTGGTCAGATATTTTTCAAAAGCGTCCTGCACCGAGGAGGCGTAGCCCAGTTCCACCAACGTCCGTGCAAAATGCGGTCTGCCGGAAGTCTTTCCGTCATTGCAGCGGCGGACATCGTCCAGTGTGATTTGCACGCCATGCCGGTGCAGATACTCCAGCATTTTTCCGCAGCGTTCCTTGCGGTCGGCAGCATGCCTTTTGCAAAACGCCTGCAATGCTGCATTCTCCGGCTGGATCCCATATCCCAGAATATGCAGTTCCTTTTCTCCCTGTACACTGATTTCGATACCGGAGAAAAAGGTCATGCCGTACTGCTCTGCCGCTGCTCTTGCCCGCGAAATTCCCGATGCGGTATCGTGGTCTGTAACGGCGGCAACTGTCACGCCGGCTTCGTGTGCCATACGCATGGTTTCTTCCGGCGAAAACTGTCCGTCGGAACAAGTGGTGTGCATGTGCAAATCAATCATGTGTTCTTCCCCTCCCGAAAAGCAGATGCTGTCTTGGCGTCCGCAAAAGTGTCTGCATCGCAGAGAATCAGCACCTGTGTGTAATCTGATACATCTGCCAGTTCTGACAGACCATGTTCCATTTGGGTGACATCCAGTATACAGATCTCACTGTAATGCTGTAACAAAAACGGCACCATACAGTCTGCGTAATCGTCCTTGAACAGCAGCAGTTTTTTCTGATTGTTCAGATTTGTCTGGATCACCAGTTTCTCACAGGTTCTCCCAGATAAAAGGTGTTCAGATCTGCTGTGCCGTCAGGCTGCGTTTGGTACAGTTCCCGCTGTTCCGGTTCGCCGTTTGCCGGATATGCAGTCATATCCGTTACCTTGCTGCCGTCCTCATCGCTGTAGACATCGATCATATCCGGCGTTACGCGGTCGTACAAGCAACTATCATACAAGTTTCCCCGAAATGTGCCGGCGTGCGTAATCACATACTGGTCATAGGAGATCGGAGCGAATCCCATTCGCTGAATGGCGTTGCGGTAGACGCAGTAGGCACCGTAACAGCTCCACTTCTCATCTGTCCGGTAATAGATATAGTCCTCTGTGGCGGTAAACAGTACATGGTACACGTCGATTTTTCGAATGGGCAAATCGATCACCTGATAGAAGCTTTCGATTGCCGGCATCTGCGACGGGTAGGACATACCGTCCAGCAGGTCGCTCGCGTAGAACTCCCCTGCCGGCGGTACAGCAATCACAGTCGTGGGAATCTGGTACTTCTGATAGAACTGATCAATGGCATCTGCGGAAGCCGTCATTGCCGCCGTGTCCAGCGACTGCGGACATTCCAGAAGCCGGTCATTTGTCAGGTACACGTCCCCGATACGATTGCCGCCGGTGGCAACTACGCCGTTGCTCAACGTTTTCAGAAACAGTTCCCGCACCGGCAGAGCCGCAGTCAGCCTGGCATCTGCCTTTTCCAGAAAAGAAGCAGAAGTGTTCCGGCTGCTGGTTTGCGGGGACATGCCAAGGGAAACCAGCCCGCCGATACCGCCCAGCAGCAAAACCGCCCAGAGCAGTCTGCCGGAAAATCGCCGTGCAATGCCTGCCTGCTCCGCCACAGTCTGTTTTTTCCAACGGCGGACTTGTTTGATTTTCAAGAGCATGCACCTCCCTTAGAGCAACAGCTGCATGGACACGGCACCGCCGGTCTGTATCAGAAAGGCGGTGTTTGCTGCCAGAAGCAGCAACGCAGCAAGCAGCGTCAACGGTGTCCGCAGCAGGCGGAACCAGGACTGTTCCTCTGCCCGCCGCAGCAGGTACCGCCAATTTCCGGACACGCTGTAGACTGCGGCCAGAAAAATCAGTCCATACGCACGCAGCACGTCTGCATCAGCTTCAGTGGGTGCCAGACTGCCAGTCCCTACCATGATGCGGACATACGACCAGACGGACTGCAAGTCCGGCAGCGACAACAGCACAGCTCCCAGCGAGAGCAGCACCGCCGTGAGGATATAGCGAATTACAGAGTGATACGAGTTTCTCCAGAGAAGATGCTCCAGCCAGAGTGCCCCACCGATCAGCAATCCGAACAGCAGCGACGGCAGCCGGAAGCCATACCAAAGACCGATACAGCCCCATGTTGCCAGCATGGCGAAAAGGTAGAGAAAATGGTTTTTCCCGCGGAAGTGCGTTCCCACATAGTGGGAGAACCACTGCACTACGGTGCGGTTCCACTGGTCAGCAAACGCCGCCATGGACGGATAGAACAGCGACTTTCCGAAGCTTTCCGGCAGTCGGACACCATAGCAGAGCCCTAAGCCGATCGCCATATCTGCATAGCCGGACAGTTCCAGATACAAGGTCATCAGCTGGCAAATGCTCCCAGCCAGACCAGCATCAGAGAATAGGTGCCGATGTCTGCCTGACAGAGCGTCTGAAACAGCATGCCCAGCCAGTTCGCCAGAATCAGCTTTTTTCCCAGCCCTACCAGAAACCGCAGCAAGCCCTGTCCCACACGTGCAATGTCAAACACCGGCGTGCACAGGGACTTCACCGCAACGCTGTAGGACACGACCGGTCCCATAATCAGGCGAGGATAAAACAGCAGATACAGTCCCAGCTGCCGCCAGTTTTTTTCACCGTGTATCTTACCGCGGAACACGTCAATGCAATACCCTACGCTTTGCAGGGTGAAAAATGCCAGTCCCAGCGGGAACAGCGACTTTCCGGAAAACCACCCTGCCTTGAGTGAAAACAGCCAGTCACTTCGCAACAGCAGCAGTGCCCCGAAGTGCAGCAGGATACTGCCGGTCAGAACCAGTCTGGAAAGGTGTTTTCGCTGCCGCAGATGTTCCAGCAGCAAGCCTGCTCCATAGGTCAGGGCTGTCAGCAAAATTTCCACCGCCGCCGCCAGCCAGCCGCCGCTGCACAAAAACAACAGGCTGATGCCCAGCATGACTTCCCGTTTCCAGCGGTTTGGTGTCAGATAAAATAGCAGCATGGTAATGGGCAAAAACAGAAATATCAATGTAAATGATGCAAATTGCATAGACCTCTCCCCTGCTTATGCCAGCATTTTCAGCAGTTCTTCCCGTGTCATCATGGTATTCAGCACTTCCAGCAGAGATGCCGCAGAAAGCAGTTCCGGCAGTCCCAGCTTTTTTTGCAGGGCTTTGCGGCGGTTCTTGCTGTCTGCTCCGCCGGAAAGTCCCAGTTCGTACAAGTCCAGCTTGGTGATCGGGTCTGTCTTTTCCGGTGCTTCCTCTGCCAGAATGCCCGCTTTCCCGAACGCTTCCAGCAGCCGCTTTTTGTCGATGCCCTCTACGCCCAGCTTTCCTTCGGCTGACGGTTTATCTTTCCGCCGTTCTTTTCCGTAAATGTCCGGAATGTACACATGGTACAGCTTTCCCTCATGCACTGCCCCTTTGAGGTAGTGACGGATCTTGAAACCGGCGGTGTCGGAATCCGTCAGGATAATCACCCCTGTAGTCTTGGCATAGTACCGTATCAGGGACATTTTCTCTGCATCGTGAAAAATGTGAAACCCGTTTGTCACCAGAATCACAGCATCTAAGATTGAGGAAAGCTTGATCTTGTCGTACTTTCCCTCAACGATAATTGCCTGTGCGATATGAATCATATGTACCTCCTGCAATGGCAAGCATTTTCACAATTGCCGCTTCCAGCATGACGCGTTCTTCTCCGGAAGTGGAATTCAAGTCCAGTTCCAGTTCCCGCAGCACCCGAATGCAGGCACGAAGCCGTTCCGGCGGCAGACGGCGGCAGTCCCGAAACGCGTTCTGCACCATAAAATCAAAAGCATATCCGAAATCGGCTTTCATGTCTGCCGCCTGTTTTCCGGCTCGGAGTGCCGCAGCTGCACGATACAAATCCAGAAAGGAAGATGCGATCGCGTGCACAATGAATGTGCGGTTGATTCGCATGGCGTACAGCTTATCCAGTTCCGCCATTGCCGCTTTCGGTTTCTGGGAAACCACGGCTTTTGCCAGCTGAAACATGGTGGATTCCAACTGAGGTGAGGTCATCTCCCGCACCATTGCCGTGGTGATCGTGCCGCCCTTATCGGCATAGGCACAGAGTTTTTCCAGTTCGCTGCGGAGAATCAGCGTATTGCCCATACAGAGCCGCACCAGTTCTTCCGCACTCTCTCTGGGAAATATACAGCCACGCTTTTCTGCAAGTTCTGACAGTTCCTTTGCCAGCACCTGCGGGGTACGCTGCACTGCCTCGCAGACAACACCGTGTTTGGCGATGCCGTCTATCAGCTTTTTGTTTTTCCCCTGCGGCGTTTTTTTGCCGTTTTTCGGGTCAAATCCGGTGACATCAAACACCAGCACTGTGGCACCGCCCACATCAGAAAGCAGTTCCAGCAGTTGTTTCAGCTGATCTTCCCGCAGGGTATTGGCATCAAGATTATGCACCTGAATGCAGTTATAGGCGGAAAACATGGAAAACTGGCGGGCGGCATCTTCCAATGCCTTGAGTTCCAGCTTCTGCCCGTCAAATCGGGTCAGTGCCATGTCCGGATTGCCGCCGGTGGCTTTCTTCAGCAGGCTGGCAGTCAGCTGTTTCACCTGCACCAGATCGGCACCGTAAATATAGTAAAGATTTTGCAGTTCGCCCTTTCGAATCTGGGCGGAAAGCTGTTTCGGTTCACAAATCGGCATGGACTGCCTCCTTTCTCTGTGATTCAGTATTTCCCCTAAGGAAACACTGCATAAAGCCCGCCTGACGGCTTTGCACGCAATCTGCTTGCAGATCTTACGCACAAGCTTTATTCAGTGTTTCCCTAATGTATTCACATTCCAGCTGCCGTCAGGATATACCCGTATCTGCACCGCGTCCTCCTTGGCGTAGGTTTCCTCCGGCATTGCATCTGGCTCACCATTCCACCGGGTACAGATCACCGCATCTGCAGTATCGGGCAGTTCCTGTATGGTCGTGCCCACGCAGAAATGCAGATTCCCGAATGTGATCCAGACGATACCGTCAGATTCTGTCAGAGTGTACTGGGTATCCTCCACTGTAAACTTGTCCGTTTGCAGCGGCTTTGTTCCCATAAAATCTGCATCAGCGGGAATCCAGCAGTCTGCCGGCACCGCGGTTTCTGCCACCGGCATTTCCCACAGGGTGTCCGGATAGGCGATTCGCATCTGGTCTGCGTATTTCGTCAGGCACAGCGTATTCAAGCGGGTAATGCCCTGTTCGGCACAATATGCCTCCACATATTTCGGGTTCCGGTGGTCACCAGTCAGGTCGATCACATCGGTTTTTCCGGCATAGGTGACGACTACCACTTCCTCCTGCTTCTGCCCCAGAACTGTGACCAGAAAGCAACGCTGTTCGCTTGCCCGATAGACTGCCTGCCCTGCCAGCAGGATTCCAAAGGAAATGACAATCGCCAGCGACACGGCTTTCCGGCTCCGTTTGGTGTAGAAAATCAGCAACACGAACAACAGCAGAATGCCGCACAGCATAGGCAGCAGCTTCCAGCCGGTGGGGAACAGAAACGGAATGAAATCCCGCAGTCCGTACGCCATGAGTTTTAAGAGGTCATACAGAAGCTTCAGCAGAAAGCAAACTGGTTTCGCCACAAATCCCACACCGCCGGTGAGAAAAATCAACAGCGACAATGCCAGCATCGCGGAACAAATGGGTACCAAAAACAGGTTCGCAATGGGCGATGCCACAGACACTTCCCGAAAATAGAGGATCGTCACCGGAAACACGCAGACGGAAACGCTGGTCACTGTGGCAAGCTGCCGGAGCACGCTCCATTCCAGTCCCTTTTTCCGCAGGCGTTTGGTCAGCCACGGAGCGAACACGCCAATGCCAAAGGTTCCGACAAAGGACAGCAGAAAAGATGCGTCCTGTATCAGATATGGGTTCCCGATCGTCATCAGCACGCCGGCAATACACAGCGAATTACAGGTATCGCCCCGCCGGAAAAACAGCGGTGCACTCTGCATCAGCAGATACATGAAGCCGGCTCGCAGAATGGAGAGCGGCGTTCCCACCATGAGGGCATAGAGGACTGTCCAGACTGTGGTTGTGCCGAACACTGCCCAGCGGTGCATGTGGAACCGCCTGCAAAACCAGCCCCAAATGGACAAGATCAGCACCAGATGCAGGCCGGAAACAGAAACCACGTGGCGGATTCCATGATGTGTCAGCAAGTCGTTCGTTTCGTCGGCAAGGGTGTCTTTTGTTCCCAGCAGCATAGCACTGACCATGCCGCCGGCTTCCGTTCCGGCAAGGGTACAGATCCGCACAGAAATGCGGTCGCGGTATTGCTGCAATGCCCGCACCAACTTTCCGTTTTTCGTCGGCGTACAGGACACGAACGCGTCATTGTTCGCCTGTAGGAAAATCCCCTTGGCTCGGTAGTAACTTTCCCCGTTCCAGAGGTAGCTGTTCTCCAGTGCGGAGAATCCGCCGGCAACGTCCAGCATGTCCCCGTATCGTGCACCAACATCGTCGGTATATACCAGAATTTTCGCCCGCCTGCCGTCCGCAAACGTGCCTTTTACCTGATAGGACGCACGATCGTTATCGTAGACTTTTACCGCGAAAACTCTGCCGGAAAATGTAGTTATGGTTCCGGCAGATCGCAGAAGCGGCTGGTACACGGCAGTGGTATACAGCAGCACCGCTCCTGCGGCTGCCGCCGCGGAAAGTCCCACACAGAGCAGCTGCCCCGTGGTGATACGCCGATATAGACGGAATGCTCCCAGCAGCAGAAATGCCGCCAGAAGCAGACTCACCGTCACGGAAGTCTGGCAGGCCGTGGCAAGGAATAACCCCGCCAGCCATGGAATCCCAAACCATACCATTTTCCGTTTCATCTCAACCTTGTCCTCAATCCTTGAAGAACAACGGCAATTGTTCCAGATAAATCAAATCCTTGCGTTCCGCAGCATCACCCTCTGCGAGAGGTGCTGCGTTGCCCACGATCTCTCCGCCGGCGACTTTACCAGCTGCTGGAGAGCACGGAGGGAATCGCCGGTACTGATGACATCATCGACGATCAGCACACGCTTGCCCTTCATCCATGCCGCCTTTTCACCGTCCAGATACAGGGTCTGCACGGCTGCGGTGGTAATGGATTTCACCTGTACCGACAGCACGTCAGTCATGTAGCCCTTGACGGACTTCGTGCCACGATATACGGCACTTTCAGCTGACGGGACATTTCGTATGCCAGTGGAATGCCTTTGGATTCCGCCGTCAGAATGTAGTCACATTCCGGCACACGCTTTGCCAGTTCCCTGGCACACGCTTCTGTCAGTTCCACATCGGAAAACAGAATAAACGCCGCAATATCCAGCTTTTCACTGATCGGGCAGATCTTCAGTTCCCGTGTCAGACCGGCAATGTGTAATGTATAATACGCTGCCACAGACAGCACCTCCTCATTCTTCTACCGGCTGTACTGCATCAGCACCCCAGCCCATTTTCACACCGGCAAGCATATGGAAATGCAGGTGGAACACGGTCTGACCAGCATTTTCGCCGCAGTTGGTCACAATGCGGTAGCCGTCTGTGATGCCCTCTTTTTCCGCGATCTTGGCAGCCACTTCATAGATGTGTCCTACGACTGCGGAATTTTCCGGCGTGATCTTTGCGGCACAGCAGATGTGCTGCTTCGGGATCAGCAAATAGTGAATGGGAGTGATCGGGTTAATATCTTTGAACACATACACAGTGTCATCTTCATAGACCTTTGTGCTGGGGATCTCTCCCGCAATGATCTTACAAAACAGGCAATCTTCCATGATTAGTCCTCCTTCAGGAATTCCGCAGCAATGCCGTCCAGTGCCAGCAGTGCTTCGTCTACCATATAAGTCTTGCCGATACCAGCCATTGCACTGTCCGGCTTACCGCCGCCCTTGCCGCCGGTAACTGCTGCAACACGCTGTACGATCTTGCCGGCGTGAGCACCCTTATCACGGGCAGCAGCAGAGCATGCACAAACCAGATTACCCTTTTCGCCATTGACGCTTGCGAGAACTGCAACGACCGGTTCCTTCATATCCTTAATGGTGTCGCCCATCTTCCGCAGTACCTGCGGTGTAGTGCCATTGAGCATTGCGGAAACTACCTTGACACCATTGACAGCCTTGGCATTGTCGAAAATAGCAGCCATCTGTGCATCGGAGATCTTCTGGTTCAAGGATTCGATCTGACGATCCTTCTCCTTATTGTCTGCCACCAGTGCTGCACAGTGTTCTGCCAGTCCGGTGGTATTGCTCAGCTTCATTGCCTTTGCAGCAGAAGCCATGGTCTGCTCATAGGAATCCAGCAGTTCCAGTACGCCGGTGCCGGTAACTGCTTCGATACGACGGACACCAGAGGCAACGGAACTCTCGGACAGGATGCGGAACAGACCCAGCTTTGCGGTATTATCCACATGCGTACCGCCGCAGAATTCTACAGAATAATCGCCTACGGTAACAACACGAACGACATCGCCGTACTTTTCACCGAACAGAGCCATTGCTCCCAGCTTTCTGGCTTCGGCAATGGGCAGTTCCTGTGTCACGACCGGAATTGCTTCCAGAATCTTTTCGTTGACCAGAGCCTCTGCCTGCTTGATCTCCTCATGTGTCATTGCTGCAAAGTGCGAGAAGTCAAAACGGCAGCGGCTGTCGGTTACCAGCTGACCAGCCTGATGTACATGGTCGCCCAGAACGCTCCGCAGAGCAGCTTGCAGCAAGTGTGCCGCAGTGTGGTTCCGCATGGTTCTGCTGCGTTTGTCTGCATCGATCTTTGCAGAAACGGTATCACCTACATGGAGTACACCCTCTGTCATAGCACCCAGATGCAGGTAGTGACCGTTTTCTGTCTTGCTGGTAGTTTCTACGGTGAAAGTGCTGTCCGGTGTGGTAACAAAACCGGAATCGCCGATCTGTCCGCCGCTTTCTGCGTAGAACGGTGTCTTATCCAGAACAACTACAGCCGGTTCACCCTCCGCAGCAGTGTCTACCGATTCGCCGTCACGGAAAATGGCAACGACCTTGGCATCTTCTTCAGCAGTGTGGCTATAACCGGTGAAAACCGTTGCCGGAGCATCCATTTGCAGACCGCCTTCTGCCCAAGAAGAACCTGCCTTATTATGGTAGTCCTCTCTTGCACGGTTCCGCTGTTCTTCTACCAGTGCAGCAAAACGTTCACGGTCTACCGATACGCTCTGCTCCGCAGCGATTTCTTCCGTCAGGTCAATGGGGAAGCCATAGGTATCCGACAGCTTGAATGCATCTTCGCCGGAAACGGTATCCTTGCCCTCTGCTTTCAGCTGTGTCAGAATGCCGGACAGCATATCGAAGCCCTTGTCCACAGTCTTGGCGAAAGTCTTTTCTTCTTCCTCCACGATCTTGCGGATATAAGCTTTCTTTTCTTCCAGCTCCGGATATGCAGAAGCATTTTCGTGAATAACAGTTTCTACCACTTCATACAGGAACGGCTTCTTGATGCCGATCAGTCTGCCGTATCTTGCGGCACGGCGGAGCAGGCGGCGAAGCACGTAGCCACGGCCTGCGTTGGACGGCATTACACCGTCACCGATCATGAATGTGGTGCTGCGGATATGGTCGGTGATCACGCGGAGAGCTACATCAGTCTTTTCGTCTGCGTTATAGGTGACACCGGCGATGCGGCAGACGTGCTTCATGATATTCTGCACGGTATCTACTTCGAACAGGTTGTCTACGCCTTGCATGACACATGCCAGACGTTCCAGACCCATACCAGTATCGATGTTCTTGTGTTCCATTTCGGTATAGTGACCGTTGCCGTCACTGTCGAACTGGCTGAATACCAGATTCCATACTTCTACATAGCGGTCGCAGTCGCAGCCAACGTGGCAGTCCGGCTTGCCGCAGCCCTTTTCCGGTCCACGGTCAAAGTAGATCTCCGAACACGGACCGCAGGGGCCGGAACCGTGTTCCCAGAAGTTGTCTTCTCTGCCCAGACGAACCATGTGGTCTTCTGCCACGCCGATCTGCTTGGTCCACATGCCATAGGCTTCGTCGTCATTTTCGAAAACAGAAACATACAGCTTATCTGCCGGCATTTCCAGCACCTTGGTGAAAAATTCCCATGCCCATGTGATTGCTTCGATCTTAAAGTAATCGCCGAAAGAGAAGTTGCCCAGCATCTCGAAATAGGTGCCGTGACGTGCGGTCTGACCGACACGTTCAATATCCGGTGTACGGATACACTTCTGACAGGTCGTCACACGGGTATTCGGCGGAACTGCCTGTCCCAGAAAATATTTTTTCAGCGGTGCCATACCGGAATTGATCAGCAGCAGGCTCTTATCCCCCTGCGGTACCAGCGAAAAGCTGGGCAGACGGGTATGTCCCTTGCTCTCAAAAAACGACAAATACTTTTCACGTAATTCGTTTACACCTTGCCACTTCATTGGTTTTCAGACTCCTTTTTCCTTGAAAAATACGGTGTTGTCGCATCTCTCCGCAGTCGCAGAGAGCACAAAAAAAGACCGTCGCCGCCAAATGGGACGAAGGCCTTCGTGTTACCACCCAAGTTCGGAAATTTGCATTTCCCTCTTTTCCTCTAACGCAGGAAATACGTTCCGGTTTTCCGGAAAGGCTCGCGGGTAGCACCTGTCCACATACCGGAGCAGTTTCACCAGACCTGCTCTCTCTGTCACGGCTGTTCTGACAGTTATTCCGTTCCTCGCCCATTTTATATCAACATCATTATTAGTATAGCAAATCTCGTGCCGTTTGTCAACTGTTTTTTCGCAAACAGACAGAAAAAAACTGCCGTACCGGCAAAAACGGCACAGCAGTTTTTCCAGGGCAACACCGCACAAAGCTTGTGCGTAAGGTGCGTTGTCAGATTTTTCGGCAGATTGCCTTACGAAATTCCGCAAGTCAGCATACTGCCGTATGGCAAGGGGATTTCTGGGCAATA
>ENA-OQDW01000691-OQDW01000691.1-human-gut-metagenome-genome-assembly--contig:-NODE-691-length-13630-cov-9.635785_pt1 | contig 13630 bp, 13 predicted proteins | sample MGYA00242784_ERZ504613 | MGnify/ENA primary metagenome ERZ504613 (study PRJEB26092, sample SAMD00036330) | human gut metagenome | host: Homo sapiens | study: EMG produced TPA metagenomics assembly of... | reverse complement strand
CGCCCGCCGGCCCCGCACGCCGACCTAAGTGAGGCCGAGCGCACCGAGATTGAGCGCCAAGTGGCGCCCATCGAAGACCAAAAACTGCGCGAGGCCCTCGAGAATGCCATGAGAGCCAGTGCCGAGTGGGCCAAGGGCGTAGAAAGCAAAAAAGAGCCTTAAATCGCATCTGGTGGCCTTGTAGAGCCAAATACCTCGTTCCCGAGGGTATTTTTTTACGATAAACTAGTAAGGCTGTACACATTTTCTTGACTGAAGGAGGACGTGTGGCAAACGAAAACGATTACGATGGCGGCGAGATTAAGATTCTCGAAGGTCTCGAGGCCGTTCGTAAGCGCCCGGGCATGTATATCGGCTCGACGAGCGCCAGCGGTCTGCATCACCTGGTGTGGGAGATCGTTGACAACTCCGTCGACGAGGCCATGGCCGGTTTCTGCACCGAGATCCAGGTGACGGTCCACGCCGACAACTCCATCACGGTCGTCGACAACGGGCGCGGCATCCCCGTCGACGAGCACCCTGTTAAAAAGATCCCGACGCTCGAGGTCGTCATGACGATCTTGCACGCCGGCGGTAAGTTCGATAACTCGGCCTATAAGGTTTCGGGCGGCCTGCACGGCGTTGGCATCTCCGTCGTCAACGCACTGTCCAAGCGCGTGGTCGTTCAGGTTCGTCGCGACGGCAACACCTACGAGATGGAGTTCTCGCGCGGCAAGACCGTTAAGAAGATGGAGGTCGTGGGCACCTCGGATTCGACGGGCACCACCGTCACCTTCTGGCCCGACGACGAGATCTTCGAGACATGCATCTACGATTTCGATACGCTGCACAACCGTCTGCAGGAGACGGCGTTCCTCAATAAGAACCTCAAAATCGTGCTGACTGACGAGCGCGAGTCTACTCCCCACGTGGAGGAGTTTTGCTACGAGGGCGGCATCATCGACTTCGTCAAGTTCCTTAACGAGGGCAAGGACGTCCCCGAGGCCTTTAAGGAGCCTATCTACATCGAGGGCAAATCGGACCCGGACGCACCTGTGGCCAAGATGGGCGAGGTTGAGGTTTCCCTGCAGTGGAATAGCGGCTACGGCGAGAACGTCATGTCGTTTGCCAACGACATCTACACCCCCGAGGGCGGCATGCACCTTGAGGCTTCCGCACCGCGCTCACCCGCGTGATCAACGACTATGCGCGCAAGCAGAACCTGCTCAAGGAAAAAGACGCCAATCTGACCGGCGACGATGTGCGCGAGGGCCTTTCGGCCGTTATCTCGGTCAAGCTGCCCGATCCGCAGTTTGAGGGCCAGACCAAGGCCAAGCTCGGCAGCTCCTATATGCGCGCGCTGACGCTCAAGATCGTGACCGACGGCCTTGCCGATTACCTCGAGGAGCACCCTAAGCCCGCTCGCGAGATCGTCAAGAAGGCGCAGCAGGCCTGCAAGGCGCGCAATGCCGCCCGCAAGGCGCGCGAGGCGACCCGCCGCAAGAGCCTGCTCGAGACGGCGTCCCTGCCCGGTAAGCTCGCCGACTGCTCGGTGCGCGATGCCGAGCTGACCGAGCTCTTCATCGTAGAGGGCGACTCGGCAGGCGGTTCGGCCAAGGACGGCCGTCGCCGAGACATCCAGGCGATTCTGCCCCTGCGCGGCAAGATTTTGAACGTCGAGCGCGTTGGTGACCATCGCGCGTTCTCGAGTGACACCATCCAGTCGCTGATTACCGCGATCGGCTGCGGCGTCACGACGAGTGCCGGCGACGGCGGCGACTTCGATATCACCAAGGCGCGCTACCACAAGATCATCATCATGACCGATGCAGACGTCGACGGTGCGCATATCCGCATCCTGCTGCTGACGTTCTTCTACAAGTACATGCGTCCGCTGATCGATGCCGGCTACGTCTATGTTGCCTGCCCGCCCATCTTTGGCATTAAGGTGCGCAACAAGATCCACTACGTGTATCCCAACGGCCGCCAGCCCGAAGACGAGATCCTGCGTGACACCATCCAGAGCCTGGGCCTGAACCCCGACGATAACGACGAGGACGGCAAGGCCAAGGACGGCAAGATTACCAAAAAGCGCAAGGGCTATACCGTCCAGCGCTACAAGGGTCTGGGCGAGATGGACCCCAAGCAGCTCGCCTCGACGACGATGGACCCAAGACCCGCATCCTGCAGCGTGTGTCGATCGAGGAGCCGTGGTGGCGGACCGCGCCGTGCGCGAGCTGATGGGTTCCGAGGTCGCTATCGCCGCGAGTACATCGAGAAGCATGCACATGATGCACGATTCCTTGACGCTTAAGAGGAGGTAACGTGGCAGACGATATCAACAATAACGAGGGTATGGACGAGGCCGGCGATGCCGGTATGCCCGATGATCTGAAGCGCCTGCTTGCCCGTGCTGAGCAGGGCGAGGACGGCGATCCGGACGCTATAACCCCGATGCCGATGATGATGAGGAAGAAGACGACGACGCCGAGCTCGAGGAGAGCTTTGGCGAAGTCGATCGCGGCGCCTCGGCCGGCGAGGATATCAACGGCGGCCAGCTCCAGATTTCGGAGTTCGGTCGCGAGATGAAGCAGTCGTTCATCGAGTATTCGATGTCGGTTATCACGGCGCGCGCCCTGCCGGACGTGCGCGACGGCTTAAAGCCGGTGCACCGCCGCATCCTGTACGCGATGAACGAGAGCGGCATCTACCCCAACCGACCGCACAAGAAGTCGGCCTGGACGGTCGGCGAAGTTATCGGTAAGTACCACCCGCACGGCGATTTCGCGGTCTATGAGGCCATGGTCCGCCTGGCGCAGTGGTTCTCCATGCGCACGCCGCTCATCGACGGTCACGGCAACTTCGGCAACATCGACGGCGACGGCGCGGCGGCCATGCGTTACACCGAGAGCCGCCTGGCAAAGCCCGCCATGGAACTGCTGCGCGACCTGCAGAAGGATACCGTCGACTGGCAGCCAACTACGACGAATCGCTTGCCGAGCCCGTGGCGCTGCCTGCGCGCTTCCCCAACCTGCTGGTCAACGGCAGCCAGGGCATCGCCGTCGGCATGGCCACCAACATCGCCCCGCATAACCTCACCGAGGCGATCGAGGCCACCTGCTACCTGATCGACAACCCCGACGCCACCGTTGACGAGCTCATGCAGATCATGCCAGGTCCGGACTTCCCCACCGGCGCCATCATCATGGGCAGCGCCGGCATTAAGCAGAGCTACGAGACCGGCCGCGGCTCCATTACCGTGCGTGCTAAGGCACATGTGGAGTCCACCAAGACCGGCCGCAACCGCCTGGTCTTTACCGAGATTCCCTACATGGTCAACAAGGGCACCCTGCAGGAGAAGATCGCCCAGCTCGTCAACGACAAACGCATCGAGGGCATCTCGGATATGCGCGATGAGTCCAACCAGAAGGGCATCCGTCTGGTCATCGAGCTCAAGAAGGGCGTCATTCCGCAGGTCGTGCTCAACAACCTGTATAAGTACACCTCGCTGCAGACGACCTTTGGCGCCAACAACCTGGCACTCGTCAACGGCGTTCCCAAATGCCTGAGCCTGCGCGAGATGCTGCAGCACTACATCGACCACCAGGTCGACGTCGTCACCCGCCGCACCCGCTTCGACCTTAAGAAAGCCCAGGCCCGCGCTCATATCCTCGAGGGTTACCTGATGGCCCTTGACCATATCGACGAGGTCATTAGCATCATCCGCTCCTCGCAGACCGACTCCGAGGCCAGCAGCCGCCTGATCGAGCGCTTTGGCTTTACGCCCGAGCAGACCACGGCCATCCTCGAGATGAAGCTGCGCCGCCTGACCGGCCTGGAGCGCGACAAGATCCAAGAAGAGTTGGACGGCCTGCGCCGCGCCATCGCCTACTACGAGGACCTGCTGGCGCACGAGGAGAAGATCCTGGGCGTCATCAAGGAAGAGATGCGCGAGATCTCCAAGAAGTTTGGCGACAAGCGCCGCACCGAGATCAGCCAGGTTGAGAAGGACCTGGATGTCGAGGACCTCATCGCCGACGAGGATATGGTCGTGACCATCACCCACACCGGCTACGTTAAGCGTATCCCGGTGGCTGCCTACCGTGCCCAGAAGCGCGGTGGCAAGGGCGTGTCGGGCGTCAACCTCAAAGAGGATGACGTTATCGATGAGATGTTCATCGCGTCCACGCACGAGTACGTGCTGTTCTTCTCGAGCAAGGGCAAGGTCTATCGTCTGAAGGTGCACGAGCTGCCGGTGGGTACGCGCCAGGCGCGCGGTACCGCGATCGTCAACCTGCTGCCCTTCGAGGAGGGCGAGAAGATCGCGAGCGTCATCAGCTGCCGCGAGTTCCCGGCCGACGAGTACCTGATGTTTGCCACAAAGAGCGGCATGGTCAAGAAGACCGTGATGAGCGCATATGACCGCAGCCGTCGCGACGGCCTGATCGCTATCAACCTGCGTGACGACGACGCGCTGCTGAATGTGCGCCGCGTGCGCGAGGGCGACAAGATTATCCTGGCCACCACCGCAGGCAAGGCGATCATGTTCTCCGAGGAGCAGGCGCGCGCCACCGGCCGCGATACCAGCGGCGTTCGCGGTATCGGTATGAAGGACGGCGTGAGCGTTCTGGGCATGGAAGTCACTAACGGCAACGGTGATCTGTTCGTCATCACCGAGCGCGGCTACGGCAAGCGCACGCCGGTCGCGGACTACCCGGAGCAGAATCGCGGCGGCCAGGGCGTCTACACCATTCAAATGACCGAGCGCAAGGGCAACCTCGCGGCAATGAAGACGGTGGGCCCGCAGCACGAGCTGTTCATCGTGACGGAGGGCGCGACGGTCATTCGCGTTAAGACCGACGAGATCAGCCAGACTGGCCGCGCCACCCAGGCGTCAAGATGATGACCGTCGACGACAACGACCGCATCTGCGCCGTAGCCCGCATGACGGCAGCCAAGGAAAAACCCGAAGGCGAGGGCGCCGAGGCCGCAGCCGACACCGAAGAGGCCCCAGTCGACCTGGGCGACGGCAATGATATGCCAGAGGATCTCCTAGACGAGTAAGAGGCCCTAGCTGGTAAAAATCATCAGACCCCATATATCGGCGTCGGCGCACTGCGCGCCGACCGCTTTTTTGAAAACCTTGGGACCCCATGGTCGCTGGGCTGGCGAGATGGTTTGGTTTGTCGCGAGTTCCGCACGCAAAGAAGGCCACTTAATGTGGCCTTCGTCTTGCGCAGGACTGTCCGAGCAGCAAACCAAAACCATCTCGCCAGCCCAGCGACCATCCCTCCCAAAGATTTTCAAAAAAGTTGTTGACGCGCGCGTAACGACTCGTCTAATATATCCCTTGCGCGATGGACCTGTAGCTCAGTTGGTTAGAGCGTCCGGCTGATAACCGGGAGGTCACAAGTTCGAATCTTGTCAGGTCCACCATCAAAACTGTTAAAAGCCTCGGGGCAATTGCCTCGAGGCTTTTTTCTTAGCCACAGAAGGTAGTCAAAAAAGCTCTGTCCCAAATTAACTACTTTGATTTTGTGTGCTACGCGAAAGTTTGGGTAGTATAGCTATTCAACGCGGCGGGCCGCCGCGTGTTAACCGCTACGTACCGGAGGTGTTCCATGGTTCGTGTCGACATAGAGACCATCGTCATGGCCGCCGGTCCCGTGCCATCGCTTATCGTGCTTCGCGAACGCTGCAGCAAGTCGGATTCCCCCGCGCCTCTGCGCTCCCTCTCCATCCAGACTGGCTCGTTTGAGGCTGCGGCAATCAGCCGCGGCATCGACAGCGGACGCGCCGATCGCCCGATTACCCATGACCTGTTGCTCGATACTGTTGGCGCCCTGGCGCCAAGCTCGAGCGCATCGAGATCGTTCGCGCCGAGCCGCCGGTGTTCTACGCGACGATTGTCGTACTGGCCGATGGTGACGAGCGCAAGATCGATGCCCGTCCCAGTGATGCCATTGCCCTTGCCGTGCGCAGCAATGCCCCCATGTTTGTGGAGGACGACATCATGAATCGCCTGGGCACTGTTTCTGCCCATACCGAGGAAGTTGACGACGAGCAGGAGTTCGAGAAGTTCGACGAGTTCGTCCATACGCTCTCGCCCGATGACTTCTAAATGCGGGGCGGCCAGGATGCGGAGCGTTCGCTGATGGCCGGCGGTATGTCGGCTGAGGCGGCTGCGATCGCCCGCGAGGCCAGATGCGCTCGGAGGCTTCTGAGGCGGCTCGCATTGCCTATGTGACGCAGGCCCGCACGCTCCGCGAGCGCCGCGGCTCGTTTATCAAGATGGTTGTCGTCTCCGCCCTTGTCGCGGCAATCTGCTCACGCCTTCGTGGTACAGTTGGTGCGCTTGGGTTTTCGATCTCTACGGGCCTGGTGATCTGGGGCGTGGTCGATGCAGTCATGCTGACCAGTCAGATCAAGGTGCTCGACAAGCGCGCGGCGGACATGATGCGCACCCGCGACGCTGCCGCCAAGATCGCCGCCGAGGCACAAGAACTGTAACGACGTCAGACTCGATGGGAAGGTCTAAAGATGGCACAGGATATGCAGGATGCCGGTAACGTCTCCGCCGAGCTCGACGCCATGGTGTGCGATCTGATCGGCGCGTTCTTGGACGACCTTGCCGCCGGTGAAAACCCTGGCGTGGTCGTGGCAATTGAGGATGCTGCTTCCAACCGTTATCTGGCGGCGCTCGACGAGGACGGCGAAGAGGCGTGCCTGGAGGCGGCCACCAACTTTATCTCCGAGCACAAGATGGGTCTTAAGGACGAGGGCCTGGGCCGTATCGTCCGCTATGCCATCGGCTACACCGGCTGCGTCGAGATCGATGGCGGCTACCATGACGCCCTGCTCGTGAGCTTTTTCGAGACGACGCTCGAGAGCGGTTTTTCGGCATATGTGCTGTATGAGGGCATGGGCGCCGGCGATGGTTTTATGTGGAGCGACCCTGAACCTGCAGGTGAGGAAACCCCTCTCATCTAAAATCGCTAAAATAAACGAGTTTTCGGTAAAAGGCTCAATATTCCCGCTGAGCGTTGTATCGCTGGGCGGGCCGCATACGCGTGCCGTTTGTATATGGATAGAAGATAGGGGAACTACATGCGCGTAGACAATCTGAGGAACATCGCCATCATCGCCCACGTCGACCACGGCAAGACGACGATGGTCGACAAGCTCCTGCGTGCCACGGACGCCTTCCGTGCCAACCAGCAGGTCGAGGACCGCGTCCTGGATTCCAACGACCAGGAGCGCGAGCGCGGCATTACGATTCTCGCCAAGAACATCTCTATCGAGTATAAGGACGTCAAGATCAACGTCATCGACACCCCGGGCCACGCCGACTTCGGCGGCGAGGTCGAGCGCGTGCTGCGTATGGCCGACGGCGCCCTGCTGCTGGTCGATGCTTTTGAGGGCCCCATGCCCCAGACCCGCTTCGTGCTGCGTCACGCTATCGACACCGGCCTTAAGATCATGATCGTCATCAACAAGATCGACCGTCCGGGCGCCAACCCCGAGAAGGCCTACAACGACTGCCTGGACCTCATGGCCGACCTGGGCGCCACCGACGACCAGCTTGAGTTCGCCATGGAGCACGTGTCTACGCCAGCGCCATGAATGGCTTTGCCCGCCTTGATCCCAACGACGGCAACATGGACATGTATCCGCTGCTCGATATGATCATCGACGACATGCCCGCGCCCGAGGTTGACGAGAACGCTCCGCTGGCCATGCAGTGCGTGACCATCGACCACTCCAACTTCGTTGGCCGTATCGGCATCGGTCGCGTGTATTCCGGCGCCATCCATCAGGGCGACCAGATTCTGGTTGTGAAGAACGACGCTCCAGCGCCACCGCTACCGTCAAGCAGCTCTTTACCTTCGACTACCTGGGCCGCACCGAGTGCCAGGAAGTCGGCGCCGGCGACATCGCCGCCGTCGTGGGCATCGACCGCACCGATATCGGCGATGTCTACACCGATCCCGAGAACCCCGTCGAGCTCGAGCCCATCGAGATCGACCCGCCGACCCTGTCCATCGTCTTCGAGGCTTCGACCTCCCCGCTCGTCGGTCGCGACGGAGACATCGTGGGCGCCCGTCAGCTCAAGGAGCGCCTGTTCAACGAGGCCGAGAACAACGTGACCATGAAGATCGAGGAGCTCGAGGACAAGAGCGGCGTCGAGGTCTCGGGCCGCGGCATTCTGCACCTGTCCGTTCTGATGGAGTCCATGCGCCGCGAGGGCTTTGAGTTCCAGGTCGGCCGTCCCCGCGTTCTGTTTAAGAAGGACGAGAACGGCAACAAGATGGAGCCTGTCGAGCAGGCCGTCGTTGAGTGCCCGGACGAGTACTCGGGCAAGGTCGTTGAGGTCTTCGGTACCTCCGGTGGCATCATGACGAGCATGGATACCTCGGGTATCGTGACGCACCTCGAGTTTAAGATCCCGACCCGCGGCATCATGGGCCTTAAGAACCGCATCATGAACGTCACCCACGGCGAGGGCGTGTTCTACCACACCTTCCTGGAGTACGGTCCCTACGCCGGCGAGATCGGCAACCGTCAGAACGGCGCAATGATCTCCATGACCACCGAGAAGGCCGTTGCCTATGCTCTGGGTACGCTGCAGGAGCGCGGCCAGCTTTTTGTTGAGCCGGGCACCGAGTGCTACGAGGGCATGATCGTGGGCGAGCGCAGCAAGGCTGGCGACATGGTCGTCAACATCGCCCGTACCAAGAACCTGGGCAACCAGCGTTCCTCGACCTCCGATATCTCCGTTCAGCTGGTGCCGCCCCGCACCTTCTCGCTGGAGGAGGCGCTGGAGTACATCGCCGACGACGAGCTGGTTGAGATTACCCCCAAGAACATCCGCCTGCGCAAGCGCCTGCTCAACGCCACCGACCGCAAGAAGGCCGCCGTCCGCGCCGGCCAGGTCAACAAATAAGCGCTGGACTTTATAGCGTCTAACAAGAAAGGGCGTCGACCGTAATGGTCGGCGCCCTTTTTGGTGCAAGGGGGACGGGTTAGTTTGCATCACAGCTGGGGCGACTATCCCTCCGATTGGCTTCCCAGCCAAAGTAAAGTTGTTTAAACATATACATAATTCCACTGAATATAGCCGGTATGATGCAAAACTGTTAACAGATAAATATCAACTGGTATTAAATTAAAAGACCTATTGACCTGCGGTTTACATGATTGGTATCTATATATTATTTTATGCATTGTGGCATAGACGAACCGTCTTAGAAGGTACTCCCCAATGGGTTCTTGCAATGCGCTAGGTAGGTTCTCGTTGATGTTGGGGCTTGTGTTCGATCCGACGATTCGCCGTATTCCACACTGTGTTGTAGGAATTAGGGGACAACTATGGACGCACACCGCTCACGGTCGCTGGGTATGGCGGCTCTGATTTTCATTTTGATTTGCCTCACCGCCGCAGTGTTTTACGGTGCGGCCCCCGTGCGCGCCGAGGACGTGAGCACGCCGACGCGATTGTGATTGATGGGACGACGGCGGACGTTACGGTTGGGCTGTTTACCGACGAGAGCCATACTCAAAAGCTCGATAGCGCTGTAACGTCTACTTCGAAGCTCTATGGAGCTTTCTCGGCAATGTTCAACACCGGCAAGGAGCCTAAGCCCGGGAATAACATCGCTGTCTATGAGTTTCTCGATACCATTGTCGTCGACGATAACGACGGTGGCGACCTCATGGAGGGTCCGGAGCTACCGCCGCCAAGGCTGGCACATGGAAGATCAAGGGCAACAAGGTTATCTTTACGTTTGACGAGGCGTGGCTCTCGTCCAATCCCGCAGACGTTCATGTCGCGGCGAACTTCTCGTTCCAGCTTAAAAACAAGGATGTCGGTTCTGGTGGCAACGCATCTGTCGTGTTCCCCGGTATGGGAACGATCAATATCCCCACCAAGGACGGCAATGTCACGGGGGAGAAGTCGGGGGCCTTCTCCCAGGCGCCGACGGCGTGGCCAAGGTGACCTGGACCGTTAAACTCACCGTCGAGTCATATGCCACGAACGTCAAGTTCACCGATACGCTGGGCGCCAACTTCGAATTTGTGAAAGACAGCTTTAAGCTCGATAACAAGACGATTGGATCGCAGCCAAAAATCGAAGGTCAGACCGCGACCATCGAGAACTTGGGCAGCCTTCCCCAAGGTGTCCATACGATTACGTATGAAACCAAGCTGAAGAGAGATATCTCCGCGAAAAACGGAGAGTTCATCCACAATCAACCTGCATCCAAAAACACAGCAGCCTGGGAGTGGGGCGTCGGCGATCGTCCTAGCGGCAAGATTGAGGGCGTCGCACCCAGCAGCTTCCGTTATGACATGATTCAGAAGACGGGCAAGGGCACCCCGTCCGACATCGCATGGACAGTCAAACTCAACCAAGGCGAGCTCAAGGCTGACATGAGTGGCTACAAGTTCACCGATAAGTTGGACGCTAAACAAACGTATACGGGGAGTTACACGGTTTACAAAGGTACGTCAGAATCGGATGGAGTCAAGATCTACGAGCGTGCTCTTGATTCGTCGAAAGATACCTTTTCCTATACGTTCCCGGACAACCTTAACGATAAATATGCCACCTACTGCATCGTTTATCACACCAAGATGAACGATACGAACTCGTACGACACCGTGCGCAACAGCGCGACCATCGAGCGCAAAGGTTCCGTTTCCGGTACGGATGATGGCAGTTTCACGCCGCAGCTGACGGGTGTTGTGCCGATCACCAAGAGGCTCGTGAGATACGATGAGGCGGCGACGACGGGCAGGGCGACGTGGGAGACGAAGGTCGCGCTGAAGGCGATCGTCAATGCGGCCCATCCAGGCGAGGTGACGGTGAAGGACACGTTTCAGTCGGCATGGTCGCAGAAACTTGGTGTCGACGAAAGCTCCATTACCATTAAAATCGGCAATACCGAGCTGGTTCCGGGCACCGACTGGAGACCAACGACCAGCTATCCGGGTAATGAAACAAAGAAAAACTACGACCTCAAAATCATCGTTACCGACAACGTGAAAGCCGCTCTCGAGAACGAGGACTACGCCGTTATCACCTACGACACCACATCAGAAGCGCTGTCGGGCTGGTACTCAAACTTCGCAGCGGTCGAAGCGCCGGGCCTGAGACTACAGTGGCCGTTCACCGAACCCATCAAGTACGTTGTCAACCGAGAAACGATGCCCGCGGTCGAGAAGCCGGAAGCGGAGTCGAAGGTGTCTTGGGCTGAGAACTTCGATTGGCATACCGTTGACGGCTCGGATGAGAAGGGCGCCTGGATCGTCGACTGGACGGTGTATGCAAACCGCCAAAAGGGTAATAAGGGCGCAAATGGCGAGTTCGAATACTATGGAGCTGGAAAGCTGGGCGGGAAACCGCTGAATATCGTTGATAGCCTTCCGGATGGTATGAGCTATGTTGCGAATTCCGCAAAGTATACGCTCGTGCAGAACCCCTATGATAAACATACGGGGCTTCATCGCGGAGGCGAGGCCAAGGAGGTCGTTACGGGTCGGACGCTCGCCGCCGACAACGTCAGCCGCAACGGCAATACGGTCACCTTCTCCATCCCCACGACTGAGCTTGAAAGCTATGCCGGCTACGCAAAGCTCACGTACAAGACGGCGGTCAAGCGCGGCGAGCTCGATACCTCCACAAACGAGGTGAAGTTCACCAACAAGGCCAGCGCGGGGTCAGGAGTTAAAAAGTTCGATTCCGGTAAAGGTGACGTCATCATTAAGAACAACGTCATCAAAAAGTCCGGCGAGCAGGTTGCCAATAGCAATCGCATCAAATACACCATTCTTGTTAACGAGTCTGCCGTTGCCCTTAAAAATGGCACCGACTTCCTTGAGCTCGTCGATACCATGGATGCCAAGTGCGCGCTGGTGCCGTCGACGTTTAAGGTCTATGAGCAGGTGAATGGTGCCTGGTCACCGCTGGCTGACAAGGACTATTCGTCGAAGATGGAGCAAGTCAAGGATGAATCTGGCTCGCGTACGAAGTTGACTCTTGAGGTGCCCGACGGGAAATACCTCAAGGTCGAGTATGAGGTTATCCCGACCGGAAACCCCGGCGAAGAGGTGTCCCTTTCCAACACCGCCGAGCTTGCGGGGGTGACGGAGGGTTCGGCGGTCGACGAGCAAAAATGGAAGATTCAAAATGCGTCCGCCAGCGCGGGCGGCAACGGCTACAGCATCACGATGACCAAGTACGACGCCCAGCAGGTCGGCGCGACGCTCGAGGGGGCGAAGTTCACACTCTACAGCGTGGATATGGGCCAGGTTGCGGATGACGGAAATGTAGAGAACGCCAGAACGCCGTTTGACGAGGCCGCGATCGACGTCCCCACCGACGCCAACGGCAAAATCTCGTTCGGCACAAGCGACAAGAAGATGAGTAATTGCGTGCTCTATCAGCTCGTGGAGACCAAGGCGCCTGTTGGCTATGCCAAGGCCGATCCCACGTGGATCATGCTCAAGGGCAGCGCGAGCGACAAGGATTATCAGGCTGCGCTAACTAAGGCAAAGGACATCGTCGACGGTGCGGAGATCATCGACGATACAAAGAAGGACGAGATCTGGGTCTACGACAACCGCATGACGGGCAAGGCGGTTATTAACGCAGAGAAGGTGCTCGCAGGCGGAACGTTCAAGGAAGGTCAGTTCTCGTTCGCGCTCAAGGATGACAAGGACAGGGTGCTCCAAACGGTGACCAACGATGCCATGGGCAACGTCTCCTTCAACGTCGACTACAACAAGGCCGATACCTATACTTATACCATCTCTGAGGTCGTCCCCGAGGGCGCCGAGAACAACGTCAAGGACCACATCACCTACGACAGGACCCAGCACAAGGTCACGGTTAAGGTGGACAACGGTGAGAGGAATCTCGTCGCCACCGTCACCTACGACAATGGCTCTTCGACCCCGCCGACTTTTACCAACAGATACTCGACCACGCTTCCCGAGGCAGGCGGTGCCGGCTTGACTATGACGTATCTGGCTGGCGCTTCGCTGCTGTGCTTTGCCGCGACATGGATGCATGCTCACCGCCATCGCGATCAAGATCGAGGTGGTCGCCGTGAGTAGGCTTTGGTGCCGCTTGTTGGCCGTCGCGACGATAGCTACGGTCGCTATGTTCTCTTTTGCGATGCTGCCCAGGACGGCTCGTGCTGCCGACACCGGTGCCATTACGGTGGACGGTACAGTCGCGACGCGGTATGACGCGTACCAGCTCTTTTCGGCGACAGTTATCGATGATGACGATGCTGGCCATAAAATTGCAACTGACGTAACGTGGGCGAATGGCGCGGTTCGTCAAGCCGTTCTTCCCGTGCTTTATGATGCGGGGCTTGATGGCTCGGCATCGGCGGCGCAAGAGACTGCCGAATGGATGAATGCCGACGGGCATATGACGACCGCGCTGACGGCAAAGCTTGCCCGCGCGATTTGCAATGCCGACGCAACTTCCGTGGCCCTTAACGCGGGCACGGCGGCCGAGCTGCCCTGCGGCTACTGGCTCATCGTCGCCGACGACGACGCCATCGCCCAGGGCGAGGCCGGCACCGCGCCGATCATGGCCTGGTGGGCGGCAGCGCCGTCACCGTCAAGCCCAAGGCGG